>MDTE01001486.1_pt1 | contig 21966 bp, 26 predicted proteins | sample 811231 | NCBI WGS metagenome assembly MDTE01 (sample SAMN05326651, study PRJNA326480) | marine metagenome | isolation source: seawater | place: Indian Ocean: Red Sea | collected 2010 | reverse complement strand
TTAAGTTTGGTGGAGGGGGAAAGATTCGAACTTTCGAAGACCGAAGTCAACGGGTTTACAGCCCGCCCCATTTGACCGCTTTGGTACCCCTCCAAAACATTGTTAAGGGATACCCAATAACTCAAAAAGCATTCAACAACAAGGGTTTTATAAGCATCTTACCTCATAAATGCAATAAATCATTTTGCTTTTAAATATGCTATTTATTTAATTAAAAGTTAAAAATTTCATGGAAAAAAGCACTTTTTACATAGTTGGCAAACATCCTGTTATAGAAGCATTAAAAAACCCTTCTAGAAAGGTTCTTAGAGTTTTTTTAAATGAGGATTCTAAAAAAAGATTAATCAATGAAAATAGTGGTTACAATTTACTAAAAAATATTAGAATTTTTTATAAAAGCAATAAAGAACTTGATAAATATTGCTACAAGGATCAGTTAAGCCATCAAGGATATGTAGCTGAAATTGAACATATTGAGAGTCCATCGATTAAAGAATTTTTAAGTAAAAATTCAAATAGAAATAATATTAATCTTGTAGCACTTGAGGAAGTTACTGATCCAAGGAATATAGGTTCAATTATAAGAAGTGCTGCATCATTTGATATAGATGGTATTATTGTAAAAAAAAGATCTTATCCAAAAGAAAGTAAATTGTTATATAAAAGTGCGAGTGGCTGTACTGAAATAATTAATGTGTTTGAGGTATCTAATATTAACACAACACTTAAATATCTTAAGTCTAAAAATTTTTGGGTGAGCGGCTTTGATTCTAAATCGCAGAAAGATTTTACAAAACATGACTGGAATTCTAATAATGTGCTACTTTTTGGTTCTGAGGGCTTTGGTTTAAATTATCATACAAAGAAGAACTCCGATTTTTTATTTAAAATAAATATCAATAAAAGAGTTGAAAGTTTAAATATTGCTAATAGTGCTTCAATTGTTTTTCATCACATCAATTTAAGTAAAGAAAAATCTTGATATATATATATGTTTTATTTATTACTTCTGTATGGCCCTCATAGCTCAATTGGTAGAGCAACTGATTTGTAATCAGTAGGTTCGCGGTTCGAGTCCGTGTGGGGGCACCATTATTAAAAAATAAAGATTAAGATTTTAATATTTCGTTTAGTTTCAAGGCTACATATTTAGCTTCAGAATTAGATAAACCAAGACCTGATGGTATATAAAAGCCGTTTTTAGAAAGATAATCAGAATTTGGCATTATATCTCTTTTAAATAATTTTAATTTTTTAAATATTGGCTGTTTATTCATTGGTAAAAAAAATGGTCTTGTGCCAATATTATAACTAAGTAATTTTTTCATTATATAATTTCTTTTTTTTTTATATTTTCCTATTAGTAGTATTCCAAATACCCAATAAATATTTTTTGAATAACTTGTTTCGTTTAGCTGTAATAAAATATTTTTATTATCTTTAAAATATTTATAATAAATATTTCCAATTTCTCTTTTTCTCTTAATTATACTCTTGATATTTTTAAGTTGCCCACAACCAATTGCTGCCTGCAAATTTGTCATTCTATAATTCCATCCTAGGTCATCGTGATTGAATCTGTCAAAATAAGATGAAGAAAAAGACAAATTTCTTAATGAACGACACTTATTTGAAATTTTTTTATCATTTGTTAAAATCATACCGCCTTCTCCAGTGGTTATATGTTTATTTGCATAGAAGCTAAAAGTACTGATATCTCCAAAACTCCCACAAAGTTTATTATTATATTTTAAACCAATAACTTCGGCTGCATCTTCAATAATTTTAATATTTTTTCTCTTTGCTATCTTAATAATTTTAGACATGTCTACAGGTAATCCGTAAATATGAGTTATTAAAATTGCTTTAGTTTTATTTGATATTTTTTTAATTACTTCATTGATATTTATATTCCAGGTATCCAAATCACAATCAATTAAAACAGGTTTCAGACCGCACTTAACTACACAAAGAGCTGTAGATATTATTGAGAAAGCTGGGATTATAACTTCAGAATTTTTTTTTAAATTAAGTGATTTAATTGCAATCTCTAATGCAGCAGTTCCGCTAGAAACGGCGACACCAAATTTACGAGAATTAAATTTAGCAAAATTGTTTTCAAACTTTTTAACGTATGCGCCTTCTGATGAAATCCACCCTGTATCCATACAATCTTTAACGTTAGCCTTTTCCTCTTTAAAGATTTTTGGTGTGTTAACTGGTATAAATTTATTTTTTAATCTTAATTTTCTTCTCATCAACTTTCTCAAATTTAATCTTATCCCTGATTAAACTGTAAGGACCTTGTTTAACTTCTAACATCTCAACATCTTTAAGAACTTTAAAACCATGTGCTCCGTGTACAAGCATTATAATATCTTTTTCTCGTAAAACTTTACTTAACAAATATTTTTTAGAAGAGTTATAGAAATCAACTCGAATAGAACCTTTCATAATCAATAATACCTCGCTGGTATGAGATATTTTTGTATTTTTTCTTTTTTGGTGTAAATGGGGTTTAATTATATGAGTTTTTTTATGTTTCATATAACCAAACTGTTGTACTGATTCTTTTGGAGTAAAAAAAGTTATACCCTTTTTATTTCTATATTTTCCTCTAACAATTAATGCTTGTAATTTTTTTTTATATATAACTTTTTCAATCATTATTAATTTCTTCTTCTAAAGATAGCTACAAATACCCTTAAAACATACATAGTTCCATGATACAAGAATTTGAATAAATTAGGAGCAGATTTACTGTCATTTGTGTCTGTTTCTTTTTTTTGAACATGCGGGATCTCTTTAATAATAAATTTCTTCCTATGCGCATTATATAAAAATTCTACGAAGAATTCTCCATGGCCATATCCTAAAAAAGTTACTTCATCCATTACTTTTCTTTTCATTAAAAATATTGAATTAGTAAGATCTTTAATTGGTAAACGAAGTATAGTTCTTGCAAATAAATTAAAATACTTACTTCCAAGAGACCGTATTGCTACTCTTTCATCTCCTCCACCTGGTATATATCTAGATAGAACTACTATATCGTTACCGTTCTCAAGCTCTTTTGCCATTTCATTAAATTTTGATGCAAGCTCGCCCTGATTAGTGTCTAACCAACCAATATAATCACCTGTCGTCTCTACTATGCCACGAACAAATGCAGATGCTAAACTTCTACTTTTTTTTCTAAAAATAGTTTTATATTGATTATTTAAATTTGTTTTTTTTTAAAATATCAATTGTACCATCTTTAGAATTATCATCTACAATTACTAATTCTAAATTTGATAAATTATTTTTTAATTCATTTATAGTATTTTCTATATATTTTGACTCATTATAAGTACAAAGTATAATTGAAGTTTTTTTAGACATTGTTGCTTTCGGTCTCTATTCTTAAATCGTTTTCAATCATTATTTTGATTAGTTGATCTAAACTTGTTTTGGGGTTAAATTTAAATACTCTTTTAGCTTTTGAGTTGTTTGCTATTAAAGTTTTAGTTTTTACTTTCCTAATTAATTTTTTATCAATTTTTAAATATTTCTTATAGTTTAATCCTAAATATTCAAAACTTTTTTTTACAAAATATTCAATAGTATGGGCTTTTCCGGTACCAATTATAAAAAAGTCAGGTTTTTTAATTTGCATCATTTTATGAGCAGCAATTACATAATCTCTAGCATAGCCCCAGTCTATCTTTGCACTTATATCTCCTAAGTATAAATTTTTTTGCTTTTTTAAAAAAATTCTTACTACTCCTTTTGTGATTTTTCTAGAAACATATTCATCGGTTCTTCTTTCAGACTCGTGATTAAAAAAGATTGCTCCAAATATTTTCAAATTGTGAACTTTTTTAAAATATTCACAAATATAAAAAGTGCTTACTTTACTTAATGCATAAATACTTAAAGGACTGAAATTCTCTTTTTCATCTAGTTTTGATTTTTTTGTATTACCAAACATGTTTGAAGAGAAAGGCTGAAAATATTTTGAATTAGGAGAATAAATTTTTATTAGATTTAAAATATTAAGTACTGATTTTGCAGTTACGTCAAAAGAATAGTAAGGTATTTTTGAACTCCATCTCACATGGTCTTGGTCTGCAAAATTATAGATTTCATCTGGTTTTATTTTTCTTATAGCTTCCTCGATAGATATAAAATCTAAAAGGTCGCCTTGGATGAGTTTAAAATTTTTCTTTGAAATTAAATCCTTAATATTATCATAATTACGATTTGATGCTTTTCTTATCAATCCATAGATTAAGTAATTTTTTTTGGTTAAATATTCGGCTAATAATGAACCATCTTGCCCTGTTACACCTAATATTAAAACTTTTTTTTTCATATAATTTTCATTTTTGGAAATGGAACAATAAATTTACCCCCATCTTTTTTCCATTTTCTCTCTCTTTTTTTAAACTCTTTAATAAAACCCCATGGTGTTACTAAAAAAAAATCCGGATTCATTTTTCTTGCAGTATTTTCATCTATTATTTTAATACCAGAACCAACTGTATATTTATTCCATTTTTCCGGACTTCTTTCTGCAGCATAGGGTATTAGTTTATTATTTATACCATAATATTGTAATAAAGTATTTCCTTTGGTTGAAGCTCCATAAAGAAAAATGGTTTTACCCTCTTTTTTTCTTTTGTTCAAAAAATTCATTGTTATTTTTTTGTTAAATTTTACTCTTTTAACAAATTTTTTCATCATTTCGCTTACATTTTCATTTGGAAGTTTAATGCTACCTGTTTTAAATTTTCTACAATATATTCTAAAACTTCCTCCATTAATTTCATTTTCTTCAATTTTAAAAATTTCTAATCCATTTGTTTCAAATAGAAATTTTAAGGATTTTATTGAGTAAAACTCGATGTGCTCATGACAAATGTTTCCAATATCATTTTTAGCAACCATAGATTTAAGACACATGAGTTGAGCTATAAACACACCTTCCTCATGCAGACTTAAAGCGGCATCTCTTATAAATTTATTTGGATCGTCCAGATCGTAGAACATTCCAATAGCAGTAATTATTTTTGGTTTTGGTAAATTAAATTTTGTTGAAACTTTAAGAAATTCCTTAAAACTCCAAAAATTTTCCATTCTATAATGGCAATTTTTTTTTAATTCCTTCTGTAAATTTTTAGCGGGTTCACATCCTAATGTTATAGATTTATTTTTATAATACTTTAGAAGTGTGCCGTCATTTGCTCCAATGTCTAGAACCAAATCTTTTTTTGTAATTTTAGCATATTTTAAACTATCATTAAAAATATCTTTTAATCCTTCTCTCATTGTTTTTGTTACTCCCGATCTGTACCAATAAAATCTTTTGTACATTATTTCTTGTGGCGCAATATGTGACAACTGTATTAATTCACATTCATTACAATAAATAAGATTTAATGGTGATTTAATACCTTTTTTGATTTTATTTTTTTTAACAAAGTTACTTACAAAAAGGTTACCGAGAGAGAAAATTTTCTTTAATTTTTTATTTTTACACAACAAACACTGATTTACTTTTATTATTTTTTTTTTCATTATTGCTTTTTAAAGTAATAAATAGAATAACCTTTTATCTTATTGACATAATAGCTGTCTATACATTTTGAATTATCGAGCTCATTAATAATTTTATTACTACAGTTGATTAAGATAAATATTATATCGCGATTTGATTTCATTAAATTTATTACTTTATTTAAAAAAATAATGGAGTTATTTTCGTTACATACGGGATCATTGTAAAAAATACAGTCGACATTAAAGGTGTCTAAATCTAGTTTAGTAAAATCAGATTTAATTATTTCTATATTATTATTTTTTGAAAAGACTTTCTTACACTTATCACAATATTCTTCAAAATAATCTATGCCTATATATTTTTTATTTTTAAATTTTTTGTTAAAAAAATCTAAAACCCTTCCTGATCCACAGCCTAAATCCATAAAGGTATTAAAATTAATTTTTTTTAACTGTTTTTCTATTCTAACTAAAAAATAAAAAGGACATGGTATATTCGCTGTCATACTATCATTTTTTGAAATATAAAATTGATTCCCTTTATATCCCCTGATAATGTAAATAAACTCAAAAAAAATAATTTTGAAAAAATGAAATTTATAATTAGATGCCAATTCAAAAAGCTTTTTTACTAACATAATGGTTTTTATATGGTTTTTAGTTTAATATAAATATTGTTATCATAGATATGAATCAAAATAAAAATAAAACAGAACTGAAGACTTTTTTTATAAAGTTAATCTCAATTGTAATATCGATTATTATTATAATTAATGTTTCGTATAACTTAATTTTTGCAGAAAAAATGGAATCGATTAATACGTTGCTGAATATTAATAAAAAAGAAAATATTGAAACCTTAAAAAATAAAATTCGTATTGAACTAGAAAAAGGAATAGAAAAAGAAAAAATTTTAAATGATGAAGACGCTGAATTACTTTATAAATTTTATTCGAAGATTAAAAAAGAAATTAATAACGCCAAATAAAATTAAACTTTTCTTTTAACAAATGATTTCTAAAAAAAAAGAACACATAATATTTTCATTTTTATTATTGTTTGCAATGTATTGTGCTATTGTTGTCGGTCAATCATGGGATGGCAATTTTCATCTACTACAAGGCAAAATAACTTTAGAATATCTTTTTTCACTTGGAAAAATAGATAAAGAATTATTTTATAGGGAATTTTATTCTCCAATTTATTGGTCTATCCAATATTTACTAACTCTAATATTTCCAATCAAATATCAAATAGAGGTAAGCCATATAGTAAATTTAATTTTTTCTATAGGAACAATATTTGGATTAAATAAATTAGGAAAAGAATTATTTAATAAAGATGTTGGAAAAATTATTTTTCTTATACTTTTCCTTTATCCAATTTTCTTTGGCCATATGGGTTTTAATAGTAAGGACACAATATTGGCATTTAGTCATGTTTGGATAACATATTTAACTATAAGATATTTAAAAAATCATAACTTAAGTTATAAAACAAAAAAATGGATTTTCTTAATTGCTATTTTAGCTGCTACTGGAACTGGTATTCAACTTGTATTTCTAGGATCTCTATTGCCTTTAATAATTTTAGTTATTTTTGATATTTTTTTTTTAAAAAAATTAACAAAAAGAAAATTCTTATTTAAAATATTCATAATAGATTTATTGAAATGTTTTTTAATATTCTATTTATGTTTAATTATATTCTGGATAGACTCACATCCAAATATTTTAATATTACCTTTTAAATTTTTAACAGACACTTTATCTGAAACATACTGGACAGGATGGGCATTTAATTTATTAAATGGAAACTATTATTTTTCGGACCAGGTTCCAAAAAATTACCTTATAGTTAACTTTCTTTTTAAAACTCCAGAATACATTTTGTTTCTTTATTTAGTTTTTTTCGTAATATTAATAAAGTCAAAATCTTTTTTCACAAAAAAATTTAAAAATTTCAATACTAATATTTTATTTATTGTTTCAATTTTAGTTTATCCCAATTTAATATTATTTATTGTTCCATATCCAATTTATGACGGTATGAGACTGTTTTTATGGACGGTACCATATTTTTGTATAATTCCGGCGATAACAATTTATTTTCTAATAAAAAACTACAAAAGCCTACTGTCAAAATTAATTAATTTTTCAATTATAATAATGTTCGTACATTTTATTTATATTTTCATAACTATTACGCCTTATCAATATACATATTTAAACTTATTAAATGGAAAAAATGAATATAGGTATAAAAAGTTTGAAAATGATTATTGGGGAATATCAATTAGTGAACTAATAAAAAATTCTAATCTTAATAAAAAAATAAAAATCTCTATGTCTACTTGTGGGATAAATGATTCTTTGGCTAAAAAATATTTAAAAAAGAAAGGATATTCAAAAATTAAGTTTGTCGAACCTAAAAATGCAGAGTTTATTATAATGACAAACAGAACAACAATTAAAGAAACAGCTCAGAATAATATTAATAATATCACAAATTGTTTTGATAAATACACTGGCATTGATGTAATATCGGTTAAAAGAAATGGCCAATTATTGTCTGTGATAAGAAAAATTAATTAAAAACTAACTTTTTATTCTTTGTTCTTGTTTGATTTTTTTTGATAAACTACCCTCTTTATCGAATAACAAATTTATCTTTATTTTTTTATTTACTCTAATCTCAATTTTTTTAACATTTCTAACTTCATTATTATCAGATACAGCAGCCACAGGTCTTTTAAGTGACATTTGATTTTCAATAATAATTTTTGAATTATCTGAAACAACTCTTCCCTTCCATCTTCTTGGTCTAAAAGGGCTTATTGGAGTGATTGCTAATTTATTAGAATTCAAAGATAAAATAGGCCCATGCACAGATAAATTATATGCGGTACTTCCGGCTGGTGTTGAAACTAAAACACCGTCGCAAATAAGTTTCTTTATTAAATTTTTTTTATTAACTCTAAGTTTTAATATAGCTGTTTGTCTACTTTGACGTAGCAATGAAATTTCATTTATAGCAATTGAATTATAATATTTCCTCTGTGTATTTGTTATTTTAACCTGCAAAGGATTTATTACGAATGCTTTTGTTTTTTTTATTTTTTTATCTAAGTTTGAAAATGAAAACTTATTCATTAAAAAACCAACTGTTCCACAATTTATCCCATAAAAAGGTTTTTTTGTTTTGTGTAATTTTTTTAATACATTCAACATAAAACCATCTCCACCTGCCACTATAATCAAATCAGATTTTTTGATTGAAAAATTTTTATAATTTTTAAAAGTTTTCTTTAAATTTTGCGCCCTAACTGTTTTATCAAAAATAAAATGATACTTATTCATAAAGAATTTATTTGAATATTAATCCGCTTCTTAGATCGTCATGAAGTTTGTTTGTTCTAAAATATCTCTTAATATTAATTCTTAAAAGATGATAAGTTACATATTTTAATCTTTTGAATATTCTACCTAAAAAATTTATAGGTATAAATTTTTTTAAATTTTTTTCAGCAATATCCGTCATCTTAAAAGTTCCAAATAAACCTTGTGGTGCATTTGCATAATTATCTGAAAGATGTCTTATAAAAGACCTGTTATCAACTTTACCGTTTTTTAACGGAACAACAGTTGCTAGATACCTTCCCATATCTTTGCCATTCATATTTTGTCCATGCCAACCTACAGCTGCCATTTCTCTGATAAGCAAAATATCAGATATAGAAATCCATTTCCATTCAAACCTCCAATACTTAGTATTTGTAAATCTTATAAACTCTTCCTTGTCATAAATCCAAAAAGAAGAATTGGAATTGGCTAAAATAAGATATTTTTTTTTTAATAATTCAACGTAATATTGTGACTTTTGTACCTGGTCTGTTGAATACAATTTTTTATTTTTTTTATTAACCTCTACTCTTAGAAAACCTAAATTGTAGTTATTTTTAATACATTTGTCTTTATGAGATAACCAATATTTAAAGTTTGTTTTTGTAAATAATAGATCATCTTCACAATATATAAATATATCATAATCATTCCTTTGGGTTTCCATTAAATTTCTACAATACCATGTAAGTTTAAATGGATGATTTTTTTTAAAATTATAAGAAATAAATTTAATTCTTTTATTTTTATTTTTTAGTTTTTTATTACAGTGAATAAATAAATGTGTGCTTTTTGAAAATTTTAAAAAACTGTCGCAAACCTTTTTAAAATTAATGAGTTGTTTTTTTTTACTTTTTTGCAAATATAACGGAATATGAACACAGATTTTGAATTTTTTCATAATTATTGGTGCCCTCGGCCAGACTCGAACTGGCACTCCCTTGCGGGCAAGGATTTTAAGTCCTTTGTGTCTACCATTTCACCACGAGGGCATTTTATTGGTTTAAGTTAAATCTCAAACTTTTTTCAATTTTTTTACCATTAAGTGTTTTAATTTCAATCTTAATATCTTTGTTCAGCCTCATATCTTTGTTATTTTTCCATATTCCTGCTGCTAAATGCATAATTCCTATTTCTTCGTTAGGAAGGAAAGGTTCAACAAATGTATTATTTTCAGTATCAAATTTTGGAAGTAAATGACTAGTAATCCAGTTGCATCTAAGCGGAAGAAATTCAACTTCTACATTGTCATGGTAAACAGCTATATTAATAGCCAAACCCTCTGATCCAAAAATCCTTCCCTTAGCTAAAGTTTTCTTTAAATTTTTTTGCCAGACACTCCAACACTTAGAATCTTTTTCTAAGGAAAATACACCAATATTAATGTGTGGTGCAAAAGCCAATTTTCTTGCAATGTCTTCGCTTATTCCAGATGATCTTGCGTGCTTATAATTTTGTGATTTTATAATAGCAATTTTTCCCATTAACCATTTTACTTTTGACATAACTCTGTAACCTGGACCAATACTTTGGGTAATGCCAAGTTTGCCATTATTACAAGCTTTAAAATATAAATCGATTGCTGACCATGAATTAACCCATGCATCACAATCAATCCAAAGGTATTTTTTAAATTCAGGAAAATAATTTGGAATAAATGCTCGTGAAACTTGACTTTTTAACCACTCTTTATTTAAAATTTTATATCCGGGTACTTCAATATCCCACTTTGCTTTTTTTATTGAGTAAACTTTAGGTTTTAAAATATTAATTTGCGCAGCTGTTAGTCCAGCATCTAAAATACATATTGATATATTTTTACTTTCTTCATGCGTTTGGATTGAATTTATTAATTCTTCTAATAGCCCAAAATAATTTGAGTCTGCAAGTGTAATTATAGCATTTGAATTAAGATTATTATTTACGCTAACCATTGTTTGTATTTGTCTAAATTATTTTGAATATAAATTGGTAATTCGTTCATTTTTGATACAACTAATTTTTGCCCAACATCAAACTTTGATGTCTTACTATCAGTTTTTAAGTTATATATGCTTTCTTTGTTAGCAATTTTTTTCTTAATTTTTTGAATACCAAGCGCATTTAATTCGTATTCTCTATGGTGTGCATAAGATTTAAGTTTTTTTTCAATATCTTCAGGTGTTTTTACGTAAGAGAAGTGCCAGCCGCCATCATTAATGAATTGAATATTGGAATATTTAATTTTTGAAAAAAGAATATCTACCCGCCAAAATGGATATGATCTATCTTTGATATTTCTAAGCCATTGCGGTGACTTTAAATATTTCTTTTTACACCCACGTGTTCCTGTCCAGATTACAGACTCTGAACATAGATTAAATTTGTAATAGAACATTTTTTGTTTAAAAAAAACTAATTTTTTATTAAATAAATTTAAATTTAATGTATCTAATTTAGGAATTTCATCTAAATCTGAAATTAATATAAAATCATTATCAGATGAATCTTTCAAACCGTTTATAACGAAATTTCTTTGGTAATAATCTCTTTTCATTGCATTTAAAATATACTTACTATTTTTAATATCGTAATTATCATTTTCGTTTATTTTAACTATACCTGGTGGTTCATGGTCTAAGATTATGTAAACAATTTTTTTTTTAAATTTTTCAAATTTTTTAATATTAAAATTTAAATCTCTTTTTTTGCCATTATGAGCATATTTGCTTTCTACAATTACAAATTTATCTACGTGATTATTAAGATAATTTAATCTGAGGTCTAAAACTACATCTTCGTCAAAATACATAAAACAATCAAATATTTTCATTTAACTTTTACTTTTCTGTTCTTTGAGATAACAATGTAATTATCTTTATAACCACAGTCCCTGTATCCTTGTATTATTATATTTAAATATCTTTTTGACGGTCTAATATGTTTTGTTTTTTTTGGCATATAATAAAACATCACTTTTTTTCCTAAAATTTTAAAATATTTTTTTTTATACAAGAAAGGAAAATCTTCATAAATATCCAATTTTTTTTCATCCTTTTTACTGATTTTATAAATAGCCCCTAGAACTTTGCTATTTTTTTTTCTTTCAACATCAGCTACTCCTCCCTCCATTTTGCCACCTGACCAATTACCAGTTCTAAAAGATAATTTATAATTTTTAAGAGTATAGCATCCAATATATTTGGAATCTCTGCATCGTCTTTTCATTTGTTTTTTGTGCAGATTACTTCCGAAAGCAAAATATAGCATTATTATTCCTTAACAATTTTAATTTTTTTATTTTTTACGATTCTAATAATATCTTTGTGGCAGGATTGTAAAATATCTTTTTTGGGCGATCTTATAACTATTGAAACCCCAATTTTACCAAGTCTAAAGAATGGGTAACTACCTATTTCAACAAATTTTTTAAATTTTTTTTGAACTTTACCTAGTTCTATAGCAATTTTACTTTCTACTGTTTGGCAATTTATTGACGTGCTAAAGATTTGTGCGCCAGGTTTCAAAAATTTTTTAACATTATGTATCATAGATTTTAATATCAATGGTACACCAGGAAGACAAATAACATTTTTGATTACAAAACCTGGTGCTGCACTTGACGGATTATAAATCAATTTTGAGCCCTCAGGCATTTTAGACATTTTTTTTCTTGGACCATTAAATTGTTTTCCGTAATATTTTTTTAATATATTTAATGCCTCGGGGTTATAAGAATATTTTTTTTTAAAAGCTTTTGATATAGATTTAGCTGTAATATCATCATGTGTTGGCCCTATACCTCCGGTTGTTAATACATAATAAAAGTTTTTACTTAAATATAAAACACTTTTAACTATTTCTTTTTCTATGTCAGGGACTATCCTAACCTCTTCGATTTTGATACCTAGGTTTGAATTCAACCATGAAGCTAGAAATGAAACATTTTGATCCTTTGTTCTTCCAGATAAAATTTCGTTTCCAATTATTAAAATTGCACAAGATTTTTTTTTATTTTTTCTAACCATAATTTGATACTATTGAAAAAATGGATTTTGAGAATGAATTAATACCAGGAGTTTTGATAAAAAGATACAAGCGATTTTTTGCTGATATTAAGTTGAATAATAAAATTGTAACTGCTCACTGTCCGAATCCTGGATCAATGTTAAAACTTTTGGACAAAGGAAATCTCGCCTGGCTAACAAAATCTAGTAATGAAAAAAGAAAATTAAAATATACACTTCAAATTATTAAATCTAATAAAATTAAATTCTGTGTAAATACTCATATTACAAATAAAATAATTAAAGAATCCTTAGAAAAAAAAATAATTAAAGAATTATCCGAATACAATCTCATAATACCTGAAAAAAAATTTGGTTCTAACACAAGGTTTGATTTTCTTTTATATAATAGCAAAAGAGATAGGAAAGCTTTTCTAGAGGTCAAAAGTGTTTCTCTTTTAAGAAAAAAAAGCCATGCTGAATTTCCTGATTCTGTTACTAGTAGAGGAAAAAAACATTTAGAAAATCTAATATCTGCGGTTAAGCAAGGTTATGAAAGTTATTTATTGTTTCTAATTCAAATAGAAAAATGTAAAACTTTTGGAATTGCATCTGATATTGACCCTGAATATTATAAAGTTTTTAAGCATGCGATGAAAAAAAATGTTAAAATACTTTGTTATGATTGTAAATTTTCCAACAAAGGAATAGAAATAAATAATAAAATAAAAATTTTATTAAATGACTAAAGATATTACTGAAAATTTTGAAGGTATAAGAAAAGCTGGTGCTATTGCCTCTGGCGCTTTAGATGAAGTTGCTAAAATTATAAAACCTGGAATTAAAACTGATATGATTGATAAAATATGTTTTGAATTTATAAATGATAACAAAGCGTATTCGGCTCCGCTATTTTATAGAGGTTTTCCAAAATCATGTTGTATCTCAACTAATCACATAGTTTGTCATGGAATTCCTAAAAATAAGGTTTTAAATGAAGGTGATATAGTTAATGTGGATGTAACAGCTCTTAAAAACGGTTGGCACGGAGATACCAGCAGAATGTATTATGTTGGTGAAGTTTCTACTAAAGCAAAAAAATTAGTAAAAACAACTTACGATGCGATGATAAAGTCTATTAATATATTAAAAGACGGTATTCAAGTTGGAGATATTGGATCAGCGATTCAAAATCATGTTGAGTCTCATGGTTTCTCTGTGGTTAGAGATTTTTGTGGCCACGGAACTGGAAAAAATTTTCATGAGCCACCAAATATATTACATTATGGTGATCCTAAAACGGGCGATAAATTGAAAACAGGTATGATTTTTACAATTGAACCAATGATCAATGAAGGGGATTATCAAACAAAAATTTTAAAAGATGGGTGGACAGCTGTAACAAAAGATAAAAAATTGTCTGCACAATTTGAACACACTGTTGGGATAACTGATAAAGGTTGTGAAATTTTTACTTCTTCTAAAAAAGGATTAGATTTTCCACCATACAAGATATGATAGACAGATATTCAAGAAAAGAATTAAAACAAATATGGGAAGATCACAATAGGTATAAAATTTGGTTAGAAATTGAAATTGCTGCTGCTGAGGCAATGGAAAAGTTTAATATAATCCCAAAAGGTATTGTTAAAAAAGTTAAATCTAAATCTAAAATTAATGTAAAGAAAATTTCATCTATAGAAAATAAAGTAAGACATGATGTAATAGCTTTTTTAACCTCTATAACACAAAAAGTTGGAAAGGAAGGACGATTCTTGCACAAAGGGATGACTTCTTCTGATGTTTTAGATACTGCTTTTAATCTTCAACTTAAGCAGTCAGGACTAATTTTATTAAATGATATTCAACAATTATTAAAATCTATAAAAAAGCAATGTATTAAACATAAATACACTTTATGTATTGGCAGAAGTCATGGAATTCATGCTGAACCAACAACTTTTGGATTAAAGATGTTAACTTTTTACGAAGAATTTTCAAGAAACTATGTTCGCCTAAACAATGCAATTGAAGAAATATCAACTTGTGCAATATCTGGGGCCGTTGGAACTTTTGCTAATGTTGATCCAAGAGTTGAAAAATTTGTTGCTAAAAAATTAAAATTAAAACCAGAACCAGTATCTACCCAGGTTGTTCCTCGAGACCGTCACGCTTACTTTTTCTCAGTTTTAGGAATTATTGCTAGTTCAATAGAGAGATTTGCAATTGAAATAAGACATTTGCAAAGAACTGAGGTTTCAGAAGTTGAAGAATTTTTTAAAAATAAACAGATGGGATCGTCTGCAATGCCACATAAAAAAAATCCAGTACTCAGTGAAAACCTTACGGGATTAGCCAGACTTATAAGATCTAATGTAGCACCTGCCCTAGAAAATGTAGCTCTTTGGCATGAAAGAGATATTTCACACTCAAGTGTTGAAAGAAACATAGGTCCTGACTCTACAATTACATTAGATTTTGCATTAAATAGATTAAATGAAATTGTAAAATCAATGAGAATAAATTCAAATAATATGAAAAAAAATTTAGATCTAACAAAAGGTCTATTTTTTTCTCAAAGAATTTTATTAGAATTAACCTCTAGAGGTATTAAAAGAGAGGTAGCTTATAGAATGGTACAAAAATGTGCTATCAGGTCCCTTGAAAGCAAAGTTTCTTTTTATGATACTTTGCTAGAAGATAAAGGAATTATACAAAAAATATCTGTTAATAGTTTAAAAAAACTATTTGATTTTAATTATCACACAAGAAGAATTAATGTAATTTTCAAAAGAGTTTTAAAAAAATGAATAAAGGTAAAAAACTTTACGAGGGAAAAGCTAAGATCATTTATGAGACTAAAGAAAAAGGTCTAGCCATTCAACATTTTAAAGATGATGCGACAGCTTTTAATAATAAAAAAAAAGCAACTGTTGAAGGTAAAGGTGTTCTTAATAATAGAATTTCTGAACACATTCTAAATAATTTAAATCAAGTTGGTATTAAAACTCATTTAGTTAAAAGACTAAACATGAGAGAACAGTTAATTAAATTGGTTGAGATTATTCCGATTGAAATAATAGTAAGAAATATAGCTACTGGTTCGTTAACCAAAAGGCTTGGGGTTACCGACGGGACAATTTTAGAAAAACCTTTAATTGAATTTTGTTATAAAAAAGACGAACTTGACGATCCCTTAATAGCAAAAGAACATATCTTTGCTTTTAATTGGGCCACTGAAGATGAAATAAAAATTATTGAAGATATGACATTTAGAATAAACGACTTTATGTCAGGAATGTTTAGAGGAATTGGAATTAAACTTGTAGATTTTAAGTTAGAGTTTGGAAGATTTTGGGATGGAGATAAAAAAGAAATTATACTTGCAGATGAAATAAGTCCTGACACTTGTAGACTTTGGGATGTCAAAAGTGAGAGAAAATTAGATAAAGATAGGTTTAGAAAAGATCTTGGTAATATTATTCAAGCATATCAAGAAGTTGCACGAAGATTGGGTATAGTTCCTGAAACAACAAACGTAAGTGAAGTTAATTTTAAAAAACCTACATCGATAAGCATTAAGAAAAAGTAATTTGAAATTTTCAGTAACAGTCATTTTGAAAAAAGATGTGCTAGACCCTCAAGGTAAAGTTGTAGGTCAAACATTAACTAATATGGGTTTTAAAAATTTAAATCTAATAAGGCAAGGAAAATTTTTTGAAATAGATATAAATGAAAATGACACTAAAATAGCAGAAAAACAAGTTATAGAAATGTGTAAAAAATTATTGGCAAATCAGATTATTGAGGATTTTAAAATTAAAAAAGAATAATGAAATCATCCGTCATAGTTTTTCCAGGATCCAATTGCGATAGAGATATTGCTGTAGCACTTGAAAAGCTTCAATTTAAAAATTCCATGGTTTGGCATAAAGAAACAGAACTGCCAAAGTCTGATTTAATTATAGTTCCTGGTGGTTTTTCTTATGGTGATTATTTAAGATCTGGCGCAATAGCAGCAAAATCAAATATATTATCAGAAGTAATTAGTGCAGCAAAAAAAGGTGCATTAATTTTAGGTATATGCAATGGATTTCAAATTTTAATAGAATGTGGATTATTGCAGGGTGCTCTATTAAGAAATTCAGGACTAAAATTTATTTCAAAAGATGTCTTTCTAAAAATTCAATCAAATAAAAATAAATTTTTTAATAAATATAAAAATAGTGAGATACTAAAGTTAAATATAGCTCACAATGAAGGAAACTATTTCACTAATAAAAAACATCTTGAAGAATTAGAAACAAATGAATTAATACCACTCAAATATTGCGATGAAAAAGGAAATGTTTTAATGAAAGCAAATCCAAATGGATCTATAAACAATATCGCTGCAATTTTTAATAATAATAAAAATATTTTAGGTATGATGCCTCATCCTGAAAGAATGGTAGAAAAAATTTTAACAGGAAATGATGGTCTAGGTTTATTTTTAAGTTTAATGAATTAATATGTCTATAACTAAAGATCAAATAGAATCACACGGTTTAAAATTTGAAGAATACAAAAAGATAAAAGAGCTATTAGGTAGAGACGCTAATTTACTAGAATTAGGAATTTTCTCTGCGATGTGGAATGAGCATTGCTCTTATAAATCTTCAAAAATTCATTTAAAAAAATTACCTACAAAAAATAAAATTGTAATTCAAGGACCCGGTGAAAATGCTGGAGTTATTGATATTGGTGATGATGATGCAATAGTTTTTAAAATAGAGAGTCATAACCATCCATCTTTTATAGAACCTTATCAGGGTGCCGCTACAGGTGTTGGGGGGATATTAAGAGATGTTTTTACAATGGGCGCAAGACCTATAGCCTTAATGAACTCAATACATTTTGGTTCACCGGATAATAATAAAACACAAAATTTATTAAGTGGTGTCGTGTCAGGGATTGGTGGCTATGGTAATTCGGTTGGAATACCTACAGTTGGGGGTGAAACTAAGTTTAATAGTACATATAATGAAAATATTTTAGTTAATGCAATGGCAATAGGCCATGCTAATAAAAATAAAATTTTTTACTCTAAAGCCAAAGGTATAAATAAACCTGTAGTATATGTTGGCTCAAAAACTGGTAGAGATGGAATTCATGGGGCTTCGATGGCTTCGGCAGAATTTGATGAAAATTCTGAAGATAAAAAACCAACAGTTCAAGTTGGAGATCCTTTTACAGAAAAATTACTTTTAGAGGCGTGCTTGGAGTTAATGAAAGATGACTCTGTAATATCTATACAAGATATGGGCGCTGCAGGGTTAACGTCTTCAAGTATAGAGATGGCTTCAAAAGGTAAACTTGGAATTGAATTAGATTTAAATAAAGTTCCATGTCGGGAAAATAACATGACTCCTTACGAAATGATGTTATCTGAAAGTCAGGAGCGAATGTTAATAATTCTTAATGAAAATAAAGAAGAGGAAGCAAAAAAAATATTTGAAAAATGGGACCTAGATTTTGTAGTGATTGGAAAAACAACTGACACAAACAAATTAATACTTAATTTTAATAATAAAAAAGTAGCAGATATTCCTATTACTGCCTTAGCTGATAAAGCTCCATTATATGATAGGAAGTGGACTAAGACTAAAATTCAAAAAAAAAAATTAAAAATAAAAGATTTAAAAAAAATCAAAATAGAAGATGCACTAATTAAGATTTTATCCTCTCCAAATCATTCAAATAAAAGCTGGATTACAGATCAATTTGACCAAATCGTAATGTGCGATACGATAAAGAAATCTGGTGGTGACTCTGCAGTAATTAGGATACATGATAAGAATAAAGCTATAGCAATATCTGTAGACTCTTCGGCAAATTATTGTAAAGCAGACCCAAAATCAGGAGGTAAACAAGTTGTTTGCGAAAATTGGAGAAATTTAATTTCTGTTGGAGCTAAACCAATGGCTATCACAAACTGTTTAAATTTTGGAAGTCCAGAAAAACCAAAAGTTATGGGTGAGTTTGTTGAATGTGTTGATGGTATTAGGGAAGCATGTGAGTTTTTAAATTTTCCAGTCGTATCTGGAAATGTTTCCTTTTATAATGAGACTAATTCTAAGAGTATATTTCCCACTCCAGTAATTGGAGGAATAGGTTTAATCGAAAATTTAGAAAAAATAAAAGATATAAAAATTAAAGGGTTAGACAATCTTATTATTGTGATAGGTAAGACAAATGGACACCTAGAACAAAGCTCTTTTCTTCAAGAAAATTTTTCAATATTAGATGGTCCGCCACCTGAAATAAATTTAATTAACGAAAAAAATAATGGTCTTGCAGTTTTAAAGTTAATAAAAGATAATTTAATAATATCTGCTCACGATATATCCTCTGGCGGTATGCTAACATCATTAGCAGAAATGTCAATTTCATCAGGTTTAGGATTAAAAATCTATAAACCTAAAAAGCTTTCCAATATTTTTGAATATTTTTTTGGTGAAGACCAAGGAAGGTACTTAATAGAAATTTCTAAAAATAATTTACCCAAAATCAAAACATTTCTTAAAAAGAGCAATGTTTATTATGAAATTGTTGCTGAAGTACAAAATGACACATTTGAAATAGAAAAAATATTTAATTTGAAGACAAAAGATCTTCGTATTTACAACAATAAATGGTATAAAGATTTTAATGCCACTAACTAAAGATGAAATCTCAACAATGATAATGAGTGCTTTTCCTGATGCTACTCTTGAACTACAAGATACAGCTGGAGATAGTAATCATTATTCTGCTAAAATCATTTCTAAAATTTTTAGTGGTAAGTCTAAAGTGGAACAACACAAAATGGTTTATAAAGCTTTAAAAGGCAAAATGGGAAACGAATTGCATGCATTAGCTTTAACAACAGAGGAAAAAAAATGAGTGAAATAAATGAAAAAATAAAAAGTATCTTAAAAACAGATAATATAGTTTTATTTATGAAAGGTACACCAGATGCTCCACAGTGTGGTTTCTCGATGGCTGTATCTAATATCTTAAAACATTTAAAAGTCAATTTTAAAGGAATTAATGTTTTAGAAAATAATGAAATTAGACAAGGTATAAAAGACTACACTGATTGGCCAACAATTCCACAGTTGTATGTCAAAGGAGAATTCGTGGGTGGATGCGATATTATTAAAGAGATGTTTGAAAAAGGCGAATTAAAAAAACTTTTCGAAGACAAATCTTTATTATCTTGAATAATACTCAATAACTAACTTTGGTTCCATTACAGTGGGATAAGGAATATCTGAGAATTTTGGAACTCTTACAAGTTTAGCTGACTTATTTTTGGAATCTAACTGGATGTACTCTGGGATGTCTCTTTCCTTGCTATTTAATGATGCGTCTATAATAGTAAGTGTTTTTGATTTTTCTTTAACTTCGATCAAATCTTCCTCTTTAACTAAGTAACTAGAAATATTTACTTTTTTTTTGTTCACTCTGAAGTGACCATGATTAATTAATTGTCTAGCTGAAAAAACTGTAGGTGCAAATTTTGCTCTATATATTACTGTATCCAATCTTCTCTCTAACATTCCGACTAAGTTTTCTGTTGTATTTCCCTTTTTTTTTATTGCTGATCTATAAACGTTTCTGAATTGCCTTTCATTCATATTGCCATAGTAGGATTTTAATTTTTGTTTAGCGTTTAGCTGAACACCATAATCTGTGGGCTTACCTTTTTTGCTTTGACCATGCTGTCCTGGTGGATAATTTCTGGTATTGAAAGGGCTTTTAGGTTTGCCCCATAGATTGACTTTTAGTCTTCTATCTACTTTATGTTTTGCTCTAATTCTTTTTGTCATAAAAAAGCGTTTATAATCCTTATAATGTATTTGTCAATTGTTCTTATAACTTACTAAAAACACTAGATAATATCCTCAATTCCTTGTTACTTAATTGCATTCTACCAAATATATTTCTAAGATTCATTAACATTGTTTTTTTCTTTTCTTTTGGAGAAAAAAATTCTTTTTCATCTAAACGTTTTTCTATAAAATCAACAAATATATTTAGTTTTTTTTTACTTGTAATATCGATTAATTTTTTTTCACCTGTAGAATAACTATTTTTAAAATTTTTAAATATTTCATAACAAATTAGAATTACACTATGAGAAAGATTAATTGACTCAAATTTTTTATTTACCGGTATCTTAAAAATATAATTTGAATAGGCAATATCATCATTGGATAATCCTGAGGCTTCGGGACCTAATATAATTCCAATTTTTTTTTTTTTATTCTTCTTAATACTGTTTACAAATTGATTAAAAGATAAATGCGTTTTGTTTATATCTCTCTTTCTTGCTGAAGAAGCATAAATAATATCATATTTGCTTATGGCGTCTTTGATATTTGAATATACTTTTGTTTTTTTAAGAATATCTTTTGCACCTACTGATGTTGCAAATGCTTTTTTACTTGGCCATAACTCTTTGGGATTAACAATGTCCAATTTTTTAAAACCAAAATTTTTTAATCCTCTTGCGCAAAAACCTATATTTTCCGGTAACTGTGGTTTTACAAGAAGAAAACCAATGTTTCTAATCATTAGCAGGAGCTTTTTCTTTATACAATTTGTAATCCAAACTATCTATTAATGCCTTAAATGAAGCATCAATTATATTTGGGGACACCCCGATTGTGAACCAATTTTTTCCGTCTTTATCTGTGCTTTCAATAGAAACACGTGTTGTTGCATTTGTTCCTGTATTTAAAATTCTTACTTTATAATCTACTAATTTTAAATCTTTTAAATATTTTGAATATTTACCAACTTTATCAACATTTGATCTTATAGCATTATCTAATGCATTAACTGGTCCATTACCTGAGCCTTCACAAATTATTTCCTGCCCATCAACAACTATATGTGCTTTCGCAAAAGAATTTATTTTATCTTTTGAGTCTCTTTTTACTGAAACATCATATTTAGAAATAGTTAAATATTTTGGTATTTCTCCTAGAAGACGTCTGGCCAATAAT
>MDTE01141956.1_pt1 | contig 21969 bp, 18 predicted proteins | sample 811231 | NCBI WGS metagenome assembly MDTE01 (sample SAMN05326651, study PRJNA326480) | marine metagenome | isolation source: seawater | place: Indian Ocean: Red Sea | collected 2010 | reverse complement strand
TTTCATCCAATTCCCAACCTTTTGAAGTTGGTAATTCAAATTTTCAACTAAATCAGATTTACCAGCTAAAGATGTATACCCAGGAGTGATAAACAAAGGGACATTAAGCTTCTCCAATGACCTCCAAAAAGGATCAAATTTATTGCTATCCCAATCTTCTGCCTTGTTGTATAAAGTCATATGGTCGGGCAAAAATTGCAAACCTTTCAAACCCAATTCAGATATAGCGAACTCAAGCATTTTTATTGAATCGTCTATTTTGTCTGCAATATGCCATTCAGGAACATGGGCTAAACCTTGCAATCTATCAGGAAACCTTTGAACACAATCGTATATATATTTGTTCCCAAGACCCAAATAAGGGGTTCTGTGTAAAAGAGCTCGGTCAACACCCGCATAATCCATTTCGGCAACTAAATCATCTGCATCATAAGACATATTTGTAACAGAAGGGGGCATATATTGTTTAACGTACCTCACTCCTTGGTAAGACCATTCATATCTGCCTCTATGTGTCGGACCGAAATCTATATCTTTAACAGAATCAATATTCCATTTATCTGCTGGACTAATTTTTGAAACGTCAGGAACTAAGGCTCTATCGTGATCTGTCCATACTGGTTGAAAATGCTGAGATATAGCAACTTGTTGATGTTTTTCAAATACCTCTTTCTCTTCAAAGCCGCCTGAACCATGCAGACTAGGAAAACAATAAGCATGCCCGTCGTAAACAGAAATCATAGCCAACCTCCATATAATGACCAATATTATAATTTACTATCGCTGTAAAACGAAACTATGATTACTACTATTACTTAGACCTTTGATGATTTATATAAATCCAATCTTAAACGAAGGACATAATCAATATCTTTATCAAACTAAAAGTATAGATATTGAACACAAATAGAATATATGTAACTATATCTAATTGGATAACAACAAAGGAACAAATATATGCATTGGGAATTTGAGTTAATTGCCGGCCCTTACGGTGGTGTATCTGAAGGTCCTGTATGGCTTGGAGAAAAACTTATTTTTACTCACATACCATCCAGTACAATTAGACAATACACACCTGCAACAGGAGAAATTTCAATTGTAAAAGAACACACCAATTATGCTAATGGACTAACGCTAGACCATGACAACAACCTTTATGCGTGTGAAGGTGATGCAAGAAGAGTGGTCAAGTACGCAAAAAATGAAACCCACATATTAGCTGACAACTATGAAGGTGTTAGCTTGAATATACCAAATGACCTTGTTTGTGATAAAGATGACGATATATGGTTTACAGACCCATTTTATGAAGCAGCTGCAGGTAAATGGAGTGAAGATAATTCAAATAAAGAATTAACTCATGATTCAGTATATAGACTAACAAAACCCGATAATTCCAAATGGCAAATAACTCGGGTAACTTTTGACACTACTAGACCCAACGGGTTGTTATTTAGTTTGAACTACGATTATCTATATGTTGCCCAAAGTGGTAGAAGAGAAGACGAATATAGACAATTAAGAACTTATAAAGTGAATCCGGATAAATCATTAGGAGATAGTGAAGTTTTACACGATTTTGGTCCCGATAGAGGAATAGATGGAATGTGCTTGGATATTAATGGAAACATCGTAGCTACAGCTGGGTGGGAATTAGGTGGACCTGGGCCAATGATTTATGTGTTTTCTCCAAAAGGGGATATTTTGGATAGTCATCCAGTACCCGCTAATAGACCAACTAATTGTGCTTTTGGGGGAGACAAAATGTCTACTTTGTATATAACCACGACCGACGGCCATTTGTTCAAAGTAGAAACCGAACTCACTGGCATTAATATAACCCGGTAATAATCTTCCAAAACTGTTATAAAATCAACTCATTCATATAAAATTCGGAGGAACATGTGAGTAACAATAAAATTAAACTAGGAATCATTGGAGCAGGTGCAAACACGAAATCTAAACACATCCCTGAATTCCAAAAGATTAAAGACGTAGAAATAACCGCTGTAGCCAATCGATCAATTGAATCTAGCCAAAAAGTTGCTAAAGAATTTAATATCCCTAAAGCTTACAAAAACTGGCAAGAATTAATGGAATCTCCTGATATAGATGCCATATGCATAGGTACTTGGCCATACATGCATGAAATACTTGTAACGGAAGCATTAAACGCAGGTAAACATGTGCTGACAGAAGCAAGAATGTCAATGGACGCTACACAAGCTAGAAACATGCTTGATGCCTCTTATCTTAAACCTGAATTAGTAACTCAAATAGTGCCAGCTCCTTTTATTGATACTGTTGAAAAAACCGTTTTGGATTTAATCGATAACGATTACTTGGGAGATATTTTATCAGCTGACCTTTCTGGTATACCAGGATTTCAAGCCAATAATGCAACTAGTAGTTTAATTGATAATTCCGCTCCATTCATGTGGAGACACGATCGAGATCTAAGTGGGTATAACATAATGCTAATGGGAGCATGGTACGAATGTATAATGCGATTACTTGGGCCAGCTGCCAACGTTACAGCGATTACCCGTGTGTACAATAAGCAAAGATTAACCGGAAATAACACAAAAAAGATTACCACTATACCAGACCATGTTGAAATATTAAGTGAAATGTCCTCTGGTGCTTTAACACATATTAGAATTAGCGAGATAACAGGATTTGCACCAGAAGAAGAACTATGGATTTTTGGTAGCAAGGGCACTTTACTTTGTACAGGGTTTAATAACTATACATCTGGCAAACTATTTGGAGGTCAAAAAGGAGATAAAGCTCTCAAAGAAATACCAATTCCAGATGATAAAAAAGGTTATTGGAGGGTTGAACAAGAATTTATAAATGCTATAAACGGAACAGAAAAAGTCTCTCATACCACATTTGAAGATGGCCTCAAATACATGGAATTTACTGAAGCTGTTACTAGAAGTTCTCAAAACAGACAGACTATTGCTCTACCTCTATAAGAATTATGTCCAACAGTAGTTTATTGAACGTTGACCTTATTATTGATGCCCACATATAATTAGTTGGATTTGATTTAACGTGATTATTTTCTAAGAACCTAAGGGAGGGTCGTTGCATGGACAGAAATGAACTTAAATCTTATATACAAGGACCAATAGCCACTGTACCGACTGCATTTGATAGTGACTATGAAATAGACCATGGTCGTATGTATGAATTAGCACAAGGGTGGGTTGAGCAAGGATTGATTAAAGGTAAAGCCGTAATTAAGGTCGCTGCTGCAATGGGTGAAGGACCAATGTTAAGCGATGCAGAATGGCCTTCATTATTGAGGACAGTAGTACAGGCTACTGGGGGTAAGGCAAGCGTAGTCTGTGGGCTACATTACAAAGACACAAAACGCACTATTGAGGACGCAAAAAAAGCGCAAGATATGGGTGCAAATGGATTACAAGTTTGTCCTCCAGTTTTTAATCTCCCTTCTCAACAGGACATATTAGATTATTTCAGTGATTTATCTAACGCGATTGACATTGGAATAATGGTTTATCACACACATTGGCTTTCTGGTGGAAGAATAGAAGTTGATACTATCCTAAAAATGTTTGATTTTGAAAATATAGTGTCGATAAAATGGAGTAACCCAGAAGACGTTGCATATGACGAAATGTCTAAGTTTTCTGAACACTTTAACGTTATTGATAATGGTGGTGACCCAATAAACTGTCACCAATTAGGAGGCAGAGGATATATTAATCTTACTGCAGAATCATATCCGAAACATGACCTTAAAGTGTGGGAATTAATGGAATCTAAACAATATGATGAAGCTCGCAAATTACACGAATCCGTGAACGAGCCATTAAGGAAATTAAGCGATATAATTGACCAACGCTCTGGTGGTCAAGGAAGGGTCAAAAAGGGAATGATGGCTCTAATGGGTCAAGCTTGCGGTTCATCTAGACCTCCTTCTAAACCACTGAATGAATCCGATTTCAACCAATTAAGAGAAACTCTGTTAAGCTTCGGGTGGCCTGTAGCATTGACAGCTAAAGAAGCCCTTGAAGCATCAAAATAAGAACTTAAATTTCGTTATTTAAAATTTCAATTAGGAGAATTAAATGATAACAATCGAAGAAGCTAAGAAAAAAATGGATGGGGTGGTTATACCTTTGGCAACTATTTTCAAAGATGATCTATCAGTAGATATTGATGCCACACAAGCAAACGTCCAATGGATTGTAGACCAAGGTGCAAAACCTGGAAATACAGTATTTATAGCAGTTGGTTCAGGTGGAGATTTCACCGTGTTAAATACTGAAGAAAGAAAGGCTGCTATAAAAGCCATAGCTGATGTAGCGGTTCCAAATAATATCCCAACATTTGCGAGTGTACAAAGTACTGATATTAGAACAACAATAGAATTGTGCCAGTGGTGCGAAGAAGTCGGAATAGATATCGTCCAGATGAGTAGTGCTTATTATTATGATGTAAAAAAAGGCGACATAATCGCATGGGTTAACGAAGTTGCTAAGCATACGGATGTAGGTTTTGCGGCATATAGCCATTGGTATAGTGGTTCAAAATACGATATGACAATGGATGTAGCAGAAGAAATTCTTAAAGTTAAAAATACAGTAGCTGTAAAATGGGCCTCTCCAAATGTCGCTAACTATCTAGCGGGATTGAAATATTTTGCGCCAAAAGCTGCAGTAGCAAACAACGGTCCTTTAACTGTGCATGGACACCAACTCGGAGCTAAAGCATGGATAAGTCATGTGCCTAATTTTTTCCCTCAGCACTCATGGAAAGTACACGAGCTTATGACCGCAGGAAATTATGATGAAGCAGGAAAAGTATTAGATGATTTTGACAATGATTATTCTGAAATCCTTGGTGACATAGGATCAAGAACCGCAGGAGAAGGTGTATTTGTTAAACCATTCATGAAATATATGGGCAGACCATCTGGACCATCTAGATATCCATCAGTTGATAGTGTAGTAACAGACGAAATTACTCAAAAAATTAAAAAACTTATGGACAGAGCGCCTTCAATAATTTAATTTCAGCTCAAAGTGGGGCATCTTAGAGGCAATTAATGATGTCCCGCTAATTAAATTGGTGATTTGGAATATTCAAAATGACAAAAATGGAAGGCTTATATCCAATATTAGCAATGCCATTTGACCAAAGTGGCAATATTGACCTAGAAGATTTGGAAAACGAAGTTGAATATGGAATTAAAAAAGGTGTTGATGGTATAGGCCTAGCCTTTGGAAGCGAAATTATTAAGTTAACTGATTCAGAAAGAAACACAGTAACAAAAACAATAGTTAACCAAGCTAAAAATAGAGTTCCTATTGTAATTAACACTGGAGCAAACAGTACTTTCGCTGCAATACAATATAGCAAACAAGCCGAAAAGAACGGAGCCGATGCAATTATGTGTCTGCCGCCTCCTGGGTTACCTAATGAGGCAATAGAAAATTATTTTTCAGAAATCGACAGTAATGTTGCCATACCTATATTTATTCAGGATGCAGGACCTTCCCCAATTCCTGAAGAATTAGGCAATATATTATCTGAAAAATGCAAAAACATCTCCTATGCAAAAATAGAAACTCAGCCTCCTGCTACCAGAGTTAAAAATTGGATTACCTCCTGCAGCGAGAACATGTCAATTTTTGGAGGGGCTAGTGGAGCATATATTTTAGAAGAACTATCTGCAGGTTCAAAGGGAACTATGCCACATTTCGGCTATATACCAATGTTTCGAAACGTTATAGATCTGTTTGAGGAAAAATTGTTATCGGCAGCTGAAAAAGAATTCAACAAATACGCTTCAATTTTTCGATGCGATCTACCACAACTCCATATGACAAAAGAAATCCTTAAAAGAAAAGGGGTTTTTAAAAATAGCTATATGAGAGAGCCAACATCTCATCCAAGCAAATACTCATGGTATGAATTTATTGAAAAATACGAAAAACTAGAAGAATAGTATTTTAATTGAAAAGATCTTTATTCCAATCCGACCATTCCTTCATACCTCCCTCTTCTAATATATTGTTTACATGGTCAACGTATTCCTGAGGGGGAGGAGCCTGCCCTGGCATTGCAGGGCCTGCATCAAGTCCTAGCAATTTCAGATATGTCAGTGCGTGCCATGCATCACCTACACTTGACCAACTAGGGTCAGTAGCCAAATTAGGTTTTTGCATAGGCTCACCTTTGGTTTCAAACCACACACGATCATATTCATCATATTTTTCCTGCTGCAATAAATCCCAAAGATGAAGAGATAATCTTGGTACAGCATTACCAAGCATATCTATAAAACCCTTCATGCCAGCTCTATGACCTAATGAATACATGGACATGTTATCTATGAATGTAAATCTATCTTTAAAATGTTTTACCATACCTATATAGTTATTAAAATTAGATGAACTCCATTTAACTGATATGACATTTTCAAGAGTGGCTAGTCTATCAAATAGACCCGCACTAAATTCATACCCATTTGGCATTATCCAAAAACTGTTATACACCATTATCCCTATATCGGCTTCCCCATTAACATATTCATGATGCAAAAATATATCTTCTTCAGTTGGAGAAGAATAGTGTGGCGGCGACAATAAAGCATAATCAATTCCTGCATCAGCAGCATATTTTGCTTTCATAGCTGCTCTTCGTGCACCGGTTTCACTAATCATTACCATGGTTGGAACAGTCCCCTTCACTTCAGCAACCAATAAATCGACTAATTTAAAATACTCATCATCATTAAGCATATAGGTTTCCCCAACTCCTCCGGATATCAATAAGACCCCATTCCCTTCAGATATGCCTTGTTCCATTAACCATCTTATATGTATTCTTTGACGATCCAAAAGCAAATTATATTTATCGTCGTTAAAAGTCGGTAAAGACACTATGGGCCCAACTAATCTTTCTTGCCATTTTGAATCCATTTAAAAACTCCTTGTATTTATCTTTTAAAATTACTTCGACAATACATTAAAAACCCAGATAACGATCATTTTTTAGATTTAATCTTTGGATTCATTGCCCAATCAGGATAAAGATTATATATATCAATATCCTTGATTGGAGTGCCAAGTGCTTGAGGAGGAACAATAAAATCCCCTTTACCGCCAACCATATCAGTCAAATAATAAGTCAACCCTACCGACCTTAAAGTTCTCGCAGACGGAACGTTAAAAGATCCAACAGTTGCTAAAGGAGTACCTCCTCTATCCAAAATCCATTGCGCAGCTCCATTTACAACAGCTCTTCCCATCCCTGAACCTTGAGCAGAACGTTCTACTTCCATACCTATTTCATATACATTTTCACCCTTATCTGTCACAGTTGCTAATGCGGCTATCTTTCCTTCACTTTCAACCGCAAAAGCAGAAATTGGATCGTCCAGATAACAATGCCAGAAAATATCCTTGTCTACAGAAGCCAGTTCTTCTTTATCCGGCATAAACACTCTTTTATCCAAATCTAATCTGCACTTTTCTTTATCCCCAAAAAGGTAATAAGAAGGCCCCATTATATTTACTCCATCGGGTAGGGTCACTCTCCCTAATTCAAAAGTTCCATAAATAGAAAAAAGCATATCTTTATCTGTTACTTTAATAAGCTCTTTTAAATCATTCCCCCATTCTTCTCGAGCAAAAATTATCACTGAAGCTTTATACTTTAGTATCCAAATAGGAACCCAATCAAGGATTTTATCATCAGCAACTATTACTTCATACTTGGGATGTCCTAAGTCTGGTATGGATCCTTGGCATTTTGAACGTATCCAATTTTCTACTTTAAATTCTAAATCTTCCATAAATTCACCACCGAAGAATGTTCTTTTTTAGTTTTTCAATTATACAAATCTTTATTAACAAATATATACATTTGATTCCCAGATTTCCAAAATGTTTTAGCTAATTACTAATAAATTAAAAAGTATGTATCTACTACTAAGTAATCCACTTGTCAGTTAATTCGTTCTCTATTTTTTCAAATTCAACTTTATCTAATTCACCAGTTTTTAGTTTCTCTCTATTAATCCTGATGGCTTTAAGTATCTCAATCTTATCACTTAATCCTTCCAATCTTTGTCTCTTACTAATATGTACATATTTGTAATACCAAACAGAAAATACAACTATCAAAAACAAAGAAACCGCCAAAAATAGAGGCGCCATTTTAATCAAGTTTTTGTAACTCAATAAATTCGTAAATCGTTGATAAATTGATGGCTCAGGTAGTCCTCTATAAACTATGTTTATTTCATCTGTACTAAGAAGTTCTTTTTTTTCCAGCAATTGATAAGTTTCACCTTGCACATCAACTATCGTCTTACTACCATCACCTTTAAAATCTAATTCTCCAATATTTGCAGGCACCATCATGCGAAAAATCTCAATAGGATAAGGTAAGGACCTTCCCATAAAAAGTTCCTTGTTTTTATAATTCAGATCATAACTATAAAGTACTTCGTGTTCACCGGGAGGAACACTAGTATTAAGTGCAAAACCATTATTTACTTCAAAAACTTCAGAGAATTTCAGAACAGTATCTAAACTTAATTTTTCAAAACCCGAAGGTAATCCGAATCTAACTAAACTCATCGGAGAATCCCCAGGTATGTAAGTCGAAAACGAGTCATTGTATAGGGTTTGCATTTCTAAAACCCTTATCCTCATGTTGATTTTATCTATCGCACCAATAAATACAGAATGATTTAATACCCGTAAAACATTTTGATCACTTGTTGAGTTATAAACCTCAATCAGTATTGGTTTATTTGAAAAAATTTGTTCTCCAGTTACAGATGTACCGTATACAGCATTTTCATAAACAACAGTGAATACATACAAGTTTTCATTCAAAACAGGCTCTTCAGAAACAAACCGAAACCCTCCATCAGTTCCAGTAACCGCTACTGACGGGGGCTTAGTGGCATCTGGCACACTCATAAATACTTCTATACTTGATAGATCTGTTTCAGGATTAGTATTGTTTATAAGAGCACCTAATATGACAATAGAACCCGTATTTTCGTCAGCATAAGTTATAAATTCATACTCATATACTAATAAAATTATTGTTAGTAAAAAAAATGCTTTAATTTTCTTCATTGGGAAACATTTTTTTTTCTAATAGATCCATCTGTTGTAACTTTTCCACTCTAATCGTATCCTCTAAACTATTTAAAGCAATCTTCGATTCCTCGACATAAAGTCTTTTTAATTCTTGTCCCTCTAATTGAGTCATATTGCCAACCATGACTTCTAAATCAACATTACTTATTCCTTCTTGAACAACATTTGATATCTGCATTATCAAGTCATCAATTTCATCATTGCCACTCTTGTCTGAATTGGAAAACCCATACAAAAACGGACGAATTGCTAGTACAAGACAAAAACTTACTAAAATCAATGCTACAACCAAAACTATCAATTGATTATCCATTTCTATCCACCTCTTGTTCCCACATGTTGCTGATAATTAATTTTGTGAGACACTGCAATCAACGCACCTAACATCATCACTGGACCAGCTGCCCACATCCACCAAACCAAAGGATTCAGATAAACTCTAAAAACAGCTTTGCCAGCATCATCAAATTCAGAGGGTACAATATAGAAATCCTCTATTGGATTTGACCTGATCGCAGCCCTTGTCGCAGCTATATTGTGAGAGGGATAGTATGTCCTTGTAGCAACCATACCACCTAAATCATTTTGTTTTTTATATACCTGAAATTCAGCAGATTTCTCAATTCTATCACCAAAATTCGATTCTTTAATATTTAGGTAATTAAATTCATAATCACCTATTCTAGCGGATTCACCAGGAATCAGAACAAAATCTTTTTGGACATCATAAAATGAGGATCCTATTGCCCCAATAGCTAACATAGCAATGCCCAAATGAACTATATATCCTCCGTATCTAGTCCTGTTGGAATTCAAAATTTTTATAATAGCAACAGCGTAATTTTCTCCTCTTTTATGTCTCGCAATAGAACCTTTTATCCATTCTTGCGAAATAGTAAAAATTGCCATGACACATGTCCAGATTCCTACAATAGCAGGTAATTGGGTTATGCCAATAGCTATCAGGAATGCTATAAGAATTAAGCTACTAACAAATGGGTATATTAATAGCCTGAATGCCTGAGACGCAGTTGTTTTTCGCCATGGTAATACCGGCCCAACCGACATTAACATAACAATCAGTAGCAATAGTGGACCATTCACTAAATCAAAAAATGGTTTGCCTACTGTTAGGTCAGTATCACTGGCAACATCAGCAAAAACAGGATACAAGGTTCCCCAGAGGGTGACCATAGCTACAATCACAAAAAGTACGTTTTGAGCTAAAAATGCGCTTTCCCTACAAATAGCCGATTCAAGATTCCTATCACTGCTAAAAATCTTGACTCTAGATGCAAAAATCAAAAGAGATGCAATCATAGTAAATACCATGAAAGATAAAAACACCCATCCCATTGTTGATTGTGCAAAAGAATGCACAGATGGTACCGGCCCACCTCTATTTATAAACATACCAAGTTCCGCCAATGTGAAAGCTAGAATTACCAAAATTATATTCCACATCCTGAACATACCACGTCTTTTTTGAACAATTATTGAATGAATAAATGCAGTTAAAACAAGCCAAGGCATTAACGCTGAATTTTCAACTGGATCCCAAGCCCAATACCCTCCCCAACCGAGTATTGTATATGCCCACCATGACCCCAAAATTAAACCAATTGTCAAAATACACCAAGACAGCATACCCCAAAACCTACCGACCTCTATCCATGTATCTATACCATGTTTACCTGAAAGCATAGCTCCTATTCCCAAACTAAACGGTATACATACCGCTATTAACCCTCCCATTTGCATAGGAGGGTGCACAAACATTCCAAAATGTACTAATAAAGGATTTATACCTTCACCGTTTACAGGTATATTTGCTAAACGTTGAAACGGTTCAGCCAAGAAGGCAGTTACAGCCAAAAAAAACGTCAATATGATTATCATAGTACCCATGCTGTAAGAAGCAATAATTGGCGCTCGTTTAAAAATATGATTGGAAACGACAATAGACAGAATTGAAAACACTAAGCATATAAATAACAAAGAGCCTGCGTTTCCTGCATAAAAAGCGACCCATGTGTAAACTCTAGGCATTTCCAAATTACTATTTTCAGCAACATATTTCACTGAAAAATCATTGTTTACAAACGCATATACTAATGCAAAAGTTGCTATGGCAACCAAAATTGGCACACCATATAGTGCTGACTTGCCACTAGCAATTAGAACGTTAATACCTAATGCCTTGCCTAGAATTAAACAGAAGGCTATATAAGTACATAGTACACAGCTTAAAATTAAAGAAAAATTACCAATATCAACTATCATATACTTAGCTATTCAACTCGTAATTTGGACCTTATATAGAATACAAATAGGATAGCAGATGAGACTAGTATAAAAGGAGGTATTATCCACGCTATTATAGAAAAACCGCTGAACGGAGGGTTCATAACTACCCTCGGTCCATATCTTTGAACAAAGTAATCTTTTATTTGTTTGTCAGTCCACCCTTCACGTACCTTCTCTTCAACTATAGCTCGCATCTGAGACGAAAGCTCATTTTGAGATTGGTCAATTGATTCACCAGGACACACAGGACACATCAATACCTTATTTAACTCTTGAATCCTTTTATCTTCTTCAAGAATAACCACGCTTGAAAAACATCCCAAAATCACCAGTGAACCGATTGCGGTTATTGTCACAAAAAAATATTTAGAAAAACTAAAATTGATGCACATAGCTACCCACAATTCTAGATTAACACAAAAACAATTTGTTTTTCCTACAACACAGATACTTAGAAGCAAAGGAATTTGTTATAATCTTAGTTCATTAGTATTAAGGATCACCTACAACATGTCAGTTATAGCAATAATCTCAGATAGCGATGGATCTGGAAAAACAGCCACCGCATCAGCCTTAAAAATACAATTCGAAAAAGCCGGTTTAGAATTAAATCTCATCAAATTACATTCGCTTACCGAAAATAGTGAAGTGGAGAACGAAATATACACAAACCTCCAACCACAAAGTAAAGAGCCTACTAGCATTGCAATAGATTCTAGCCCAATTAAAAAAACCGATATTCAAAATCTAAAATCTATAGTCAAAAAAACGACCGCTAGGAACAATATTTTAGCTATAGAAATAGCATCCTCCCTGAATAATGGCTTAGATACGATAGTCACAGAATTAGATGCAAAAATACTGATTGTATCAGAACATACTTCCGATATGCCGAATCTCTCATTAAGAAAATTGACCAATAACTTTAGTGACAAAATTATTGGAATTATAATAAATAAACAGTTACGATACCGAAAAAATGAATTAAATGAAAAAGTCTTACCACAGTTATTACAAAATGACGTTAATTGCTTAGGAATAATCCCAGAAAACAAATCCCTCATGGCAATAAGTCTAATTGAATTAGCAAAGTATCTTGAAGCAAAATTAGTCACCGATATTGAACCAACAGATAAATTAATTGATTATTTTCTTGTAGGAGGAATGGGGTTAGACCCAGGGAAGTCATATTTCGCGACCAGAAATCAAAAAGCGGCTGTGATAAGAGGAGATAGACCAGATTTGCAAATGGCAGCTTTAGAAACAGATCCAGAATGTTTGATACTCACTAATGGAATTGACCCCATAGAATATGTTAAATATGAAGCAGAAGAAAAAAATATACCTGTTTACGTGGTAGAAAAATCGACACAGGAAATAATGTCCCTTTTAAATAATGTCCACACCACAGTAAATTTTAATCACGCTCAAAAAATTGATGTTTTTACTGATTCATTCTCCAAATATGTTAATATCGAACCCATCAGCAAAATAATCAATTAATCTGTTCACTTCCAATTAAAAACAAGCATTAAATCGGTTTGTAAAAACCAGAAATATTCATACTATAAATACATGAATATCGAACAAGATTTTTTGTCTTCTCTTAATAAAAATCAACGTGAAGCAGTTGAACATACAAATGGTCCGGTTCTAGTAGTTGCAGGACCTGGCAGTGGGAAAACTAGAGTTATCACCTCTAGAATCGCAAACCTAATCATCAATAACAACGTTCATCCTTACCAGATTGCTGCTTTGACATTCACCAATAAAGCGGCTAAAGAAATGAAACAACGTATTGAGGAAATAATACCAAATCCAGACAATAGCATGTTTGTAGGGACATTTCATTCTTTTTGTGCATTAGCACTCAGGAGAGATGGCGACAAAATCGGGTTAGATAGAAGATTTGTAATATATGACGATACTGACCAGATAGCTTGCATGAAAATGATAATGGAAGAACTTAATATCGACCCAGATAGATATCCTCCAAGAGCTATCTTATCTACAATTTCAAAATCAAAAAGTAAATTGATAGATGCAGAAGGTTTCAAAATATCTAAAACTAATTACTTTGAAGAAATTGTGCATAGAATCTACGAGAAATATCAAGCTCAACTACTTAATACTCCGGCTGTTGATTTTGACGATTTACTTATGTTGACAGTTAAATTATTTAACACAAGAAAAGATATTAAAGAAACATACCAAGAACGATTTAAACAAGTTCTTGTTGATGAATTCCAAGACACCAATACCTCTCAGTATGAAATAGCTAAAACTCTGACTGCTACACATCAAAACATTTGTGTCGTTGGAGACCCTGACCAATCAATTTATTCATGGAGGAACGCCGATATACGTAACATTCTGAGTTTTCAGTCTGACTTCCCTAAAGCCAAAATCATCGCTTTGGAAGAAAACTATAGGTCTACTAAAACTATATTAAACGCAGCACAATCAATAATAACTCAAAATAAAAATCGGGTGGAAAAGGATTTATGGACCAATAATGACAAGGGAACCCGTGTTTCAATTTACGAAGCTTATAACGATAAAGAAGAAGCTATGTTCGTAATTCAGCAAATAAGGAATATAATTGCTAATTACCCACTAACCCTAGGAGATTGTGCAGTAATGTACAGAGTTAATGCGCAATCGAGGTCTTTGGAAGAAATATGCTTACAGACGGAAACGCCATATCAAATTGTCGGAACTTTAAAATTTTATCAACGACAAGAAATCAAAGACACAATAGCTTACCTAAGAGTAGCCATAAATAAGTCTGATAACGTCAGTTTAATGCGAATAATAAACAATCCTCCAAGAGGGATTGGAACCAAAACTATTGACCATCTTCTATGGGTGTCAAAAAATAGAGAATCAAGCTTATATCAAACTATAAGCGAAGTCATACAGAGTGAAACCAACAACACAGGGTTAAACCAAAGAGCAATCAAAGCACTAACCACTTTCAAAAATATGGTAGACCAAATAGCTGATAATATTCAAAACAAGTCACTAATTGACTTTATAAAATTTGTTCTAAGTTTTTCAGGCTATCAAAAACATATTGTAAATAAACCAGATAGAGGTCAGGAACGTTGGGAAAACATTCAAGAATTTATGAATATAGCTAATGAATTTCAAGAGCAAAATCCGGAGCAAGGGATTGGAGAATTTTTAGAATCAATATCTTTAATGACTGATACTGATAATTTATCTGATGAAGAAGAAAAATTGACTTTAATCACCCTCCACCAATCAAAAGGATTAGAATTCCCTGTTGTTTTCATGATTGGAATGGAAGAAGGTCTACTTCCGCATTCACGGTCAATGGAAGATGAGCAAGAAATGGAAGAAGAACGACGTCTATGTTATGTTGGAATGACAAGAGCAAAACAAATATTGTATTTAGTAAGGGCATTTAAAAGAGGTTTCGGAAATAATTTTGGACCTACCATTCCATCAAGATTTTTATCTGAAATTCCAGACCATTTAATACGCTATCCATTTGAAGATTCGCGTAATTTGAATTTACCTGTATTTGACGTTGAATCAAATACAAATACTAGAAACAATCATGACATTAGCAATACTAAGCTTCAAGAAACTACATCAAAATCTTTAGATATCGATAAGGGAGATAAAATTATTCATGAGGCTTTTGGAGAAGGGCTTGTAATGGAAATAAAACCCACTTCAAACGATGTAGAATTAACAATAGTATTTAAAGACGGTGCAGGAGTGAAACGATTTTTAGGTAGTATAGCTCCTATCAAAAAACAATAAAAAAATTAAATGAAACATATCCATAGCATAACTGGTATCAAATATGTACCTAAAACCTACCTCATTGAAAAAGGGGCGATATTAGCTTTCAATAAATCGATAATCTATGATGAACAAATCCAATGTTCGAATCACGAATTAAAAACACCTCCAACTTTCACACGCTATTTAATCCCAGGTGATTTGGAACAACCAATTCACAATCCATATTCTAACCGACTGGATGGAAGTAGCGAATGGAAATATTTCATCGACATTAACATTGGAGATACAATTACAGTTTCTGGAGATATATCAGAAGTCAAAATAAGGAACGGAAGTTTAGGAGAAATGTGTATTGTTACATCGAAATTAATTTATGTTAATCAAAAAGATGAACTAACGTGCACTCAATTCAGTACCATAATACATTACAACCGTTCACCAAATTCTAATATAAATTCTTCAGATAAAAGATATTATAATACTAGTAAAAATAATGAAATTTATAAGATTGCAGACTTAGATTCTCTTAAAGTAGGCGACAATATACCAGAACAACTTAAACAACCATCAACGAGGCAACTTGTTATGTATGCTGGCGCATCGAGAGATTTCTATCAAATCCATTATGACCAACAATTCGCCCAATCAATAGGATTCCCAAAAGTCATTGTACACGGAGCGTTAAAAGCTGCTTTCCTAGGCCAAATGCTGACAAATTCCATGGATCAATCCGCAATATTAGATGAGTTGTTTGTAAGGTATAACGCAATAGATTTTGAAGGCTGTGAAATGATATGTAAAGGAACAATAACTAAAATCATTCCGTCCAATATAGATAAAAAAATCTACTGCGATATATGGATAGAAAATTCTGATGGGATAACAACAACTGAAGGTAATGCTACAATAACAATTAGGTGACATGTCTAAACTCATAAAAATACCCTTACCAAAAGCGGTATTTCAACAAGAGAATTTTCCTCAATTAACCTCTAAGTTGAATTCATTGGAAAAAGTCTCGAACCTAAAATCTTCAGCCAACACCTCGACAATTGAGTTCCAAATAGATAATGATAGTGCTACGGAATCAATTCTTGATGAATTTTCCAAATGGGGCTACCAGATACCTACTAACACGATTACTTTAGGCATAACTGGTATGACTTGCGCATCTTGCGTGATACACATAGAAAATTCCATATCGAACTTAAACGGGGTTATTAAATCTAGCGTGAATTTAGCTACCAATCAAGTAGCAGTAACTGTGATAAATGGGATACTATCTGAGCCAGAAATATCAGACTCAATCACTGATGTAGGGTACGGTACATATCGTATCTCGAAATCAACTAGAAACATAATTCCTCCGGTTCAAAAGTACACCCTAATTAAAGCATCAACTGCAATAATATCAGCAGTAATAATAAATGTACTTAACCACTCTCATATTGAATATTTATTCAATTTCCCTCTAGCATATATATTTTTGATTCTTGCCACTCCTGTACAGATATGGGCCGGCAGTTACTTTTATGTTAGTTCCTGGAAAGCTTTGAAAAATTACAGGTCAAATATGCAAACGCTAATTGCCATTGGAACAACAACCGCATATTTATATAGTGTACTAATAACTATTGTTAATCCATCAACAAAAAATACAGTTTTCTTTGAAGCTTCCACAGCAATAATAGGCATAGTTTTAATTGGTCGTTACATAGAGGAAAAATCCAAATTTAAAGCTGTAAATGTTGTAAATACTTTAATGTCCATGCAGCCTAGCACAGCGACAGTCACCCAAAACAACCAACAAGCTCAAGTTGAAATCGATTCACTATTGGTTGATGACGAAGTACTAATAAAACCTGGAGAACGGATCCCTACAGATGGTGAACTCATATCTGGACATAGCTGGGTCAACGAATCAGCAATAACAGGAGAAAGCATCGATATAGAAAAAATACCAGGGTCCCACTTGTTTTCCGGAACATTAAACACCACAGGTTCTTTTGTTTATAGAGTCACTAAATCTAGTGAAAACAGTTTATTTGCAGAAATAATAGAACAGCTAACAAAAATACAACAATCCAAAGTACCTATACAAAAATTCGTCGATAAAGTGTCTAATCTATTTGTTCCAATAATAATATCTATTTCGATAATAGTTGGCTTCATATGGATATTCCTCCCTAACGAACCTAAATACGAAGATGCTATTTTAGCCACGGTTTCAGTATTAATAATAGCCTGTCCATGTGCATTGGGACTTGCTACACCAATAGCTATTATGATTGGTTCAGCTAAAGCAACAGCCGCAGGAATTATTTTCAGCGATACATCAGCTTTAGAAAACTTGAATACTATGGATATATTCGTATTTGACAAAACTGGTACCGTAACTTTAGGAAAACCACACTTGAAAAATATATCCACATTAAATATATCTGAAAATGAAGCTATAATTTATGCTGGATCAGCTGAATCTAGATCCGAACACCCTTTCGGTAAAATTTTAAACTCAATCTGTAAATCCAAGAATTTATCTATAATTGAACCTACTGAATTCACAGCAATTCCAGGAGAAGGCGTAGTAGCCAAAATCAATTCCCAAAAAGTCATGGTTGGGCAAATCAAATTGTTCGAACCAAAGATGGTCACAAAAGAATGGCAACACAAAATTGAAGATGCGAACAAAAATGGAATGAGTACGATTTTGCTTGCAATAGAAAATAAATTAGTTGCTATGTTTAGTTTCGCTGATACGATCAAAACTGATGCACAAGATCTCATAAAGTCATTACATATACTTGGAAAAGAAACCATGTTAATAAGCGGAGACAATCAACACGTAACAAAACAAGTCGCTGATTCAATAGGAATGACCAGATATATGAGTGAATTATCTCCAAAAGAAAAACTTGATTCGATACAAAAATTACAAAACAAAGGTAAAACTGTATGCATGATTGGAGATGGAATAAACGACGCTCCATCACTCACTCAAGCTGATATTTCCATAGCTATGGGCTCAGGTACAGATGTGGCAATACAAGCATCAGGAATCACACTCACTAATAACAAATTAAGTAAAATTGCACATGGCCTTCTGATTAGTCAAACCACAATGAAAATAATAAAACAAAATTTGTTGTGGGCATCAATTTATAATTTGGCATTATTGCCGATTGCAGCAGGGTTAATGCATCTCGTATTTCATAATTTTGATGTCGAGATAGATTCTAATTTAATAATAACTGATAATGGCTTGATTAATCCTATAATTGCGGCATTAGCAATGGCTGCTAGTTCAATTAGCGTTATAATAAATTCTTCAAGAATAAATTTATTGTCGGAAAATCCAAGCAAAGGACTAAGAATGAAAATACCGTTCTTTTCTAAAAAAGAAAAGCAATCTATAGATCCTGTATGTGATATGAAAGTTAATGTATCCAACCCGCATGGTGGGACATTCTCATACAAAAGCGTCACCTATTATTTTTGTGGTCCAGGTTGTAATCATGCATTTCAAAAAGAGCCAGAATCATTTATTTCAGGAAATAAAAAAATTAAGATGTAACCTGTTGTACATTGAGGATTTTAATTTAAAATAGAGTAGAATACTTGTTTTATAAGCCGAAGTGGCGGAATGGTAGACGCGCTGGTCTCAAACACCAGTATCTGTAATGGATGTGTGGGTTCGACTCCCACCTTCGGCACCATTGATTAGTAAAACCATAAATAGCATAATAACGACCAATAAATATTAAATGTCCCTCCATTCAAAAAACAAAAATACTCAAGTACCAATTGAATTCAAAGATTCACTGAAATCTTCTGAAAGAAAATCCAATCAAAAATCAAGCACTAGGCAATTCTGCCTCAATTGTGGAAATGGTTTACACCAAAACGGTCAGTCTTGTGAAAAATGTGGTAATTCGGAATTTACCTTGTTATGGAAAAATTCGAACTGATTCCAATACAGTTTTGTCAATTATTTTCATCAAGCATATCTTTTACAGTTGTAATCGTACCTCTAATTGCTTCAGATGCCAACTGCCTTCCCTTTTCAAATGATGCTTTCTTTATTCCAATTTCATTAGAAGAATATACCTTATTAAATCTAACCACATAGGGGATAGCATACATAGCTAAAGAGGTTTCAAATTCAGCAGCATGTCCCGGATATTCTTTAGTTTCCAAAATGGAATTAGCTAAATTTTCAGGGATATAATCCCAATAACTGTTAAATCTAATATCTACATCATTTTTCTTATCATTTAGCACTGCATCTACATACTGATAATGATCTTTTATATCAGACGATAAATTCGATTTCACTAAAGGGTTTTGGGTAGAAATTAAATTAAGTTGCCACTGTTCTAATACCCCTTGAATCGGAGCTACATTTCCGCCATGACCATTCAATATCAATATTTTTTTGATTCCATGCCTCAATATACTTTCTATCAAATCAAATATTATCGATAGCCAACTACCCGGCTTAGCACTGATGGTACCAGGGAAATACATATGGTGTTCTGCTATCCCTATAGAAATTGGTGATGTGATTAATGTATTAGGATACAATTCTCCTGCTGATTTTGTAGCAATATATCTGCTCATTTCTATATCCATATTCACCGCTAGATGGTCTAAATGTTGTTCAGTACTTCCAGTTGGAATTATTACACTTTTGAAATGACCCATTTCAATATAATTAGATAATTCTTCTCTCGTAAATGAATACAAATCAAATACTTTGGAATTCATATTAAACCCTCATTTTAGATAATTTACAAAGCCATGAATTAAATTAATAACTTAGGCAACTTTGAATCTTCACAATTTGTTGAAATTGAAAAAATCACTTTTCTAACGCTATCCCTGCTAAAAGGTACATTATGACATACACTATACAGCGATACACCAATGGAGATCCTGGAGGTATACATATAAAAGATAGTCCTCCCAAACCTTTCTTGCCAATTTCGTGTGCAATCCTTATCACTTCATAGTCGGTTAACCCAATAGGTTCAGATGCCTCACCTAATATATCACCTGGTGCCGGTCCTGCTCCTCCTATTACATCCATGTCAAAATGGACATAAACAGACTTAGTACCTTGATATGCACGATCAAGCTCTTTTATTAATCCATCGATCCCAAGAGAAGTTCTTAATTCCCATGAAGAAATAAATCGCGTACCTTGTTTTAAATAGTTTCGAATTATTTCTTTATCTTCCAACATACCGCGTTCGCCTATCTCCACTAGATTTCGAGGATGCATATTTTCATGAAATTCATACATCTTGTGTTTCCAGCTCTCACTACCCGCAATCCTAGGATCATTCGTCAAAAAATCTACCGTTTCTGCATCCCAGTGGGTATCCAAGCTTATACAACCAACAGGTCCATTAGTACTCTCTGCTATGGGCTTAGCAATAGCATAGGAACCACATGGGGAATTTTGTCCTATAACTATTGGAACAGCATTAACTGATAATACTTCAGACACTTTTTTCTCAACAGCTTGTTGCGCTTTAAGAATATTTTCGGCAGATTGATTTTCCATAACTTCCAATGGTATATCGGCATCTCCATAGTCAATTATGTTTAATTTATCGAACAAATCAAGATCGAAATCTTGTATATAACCGGACCTGTATCGGATAGATTGCTGCCTTACTCTTTTGGGGGCAGCAATCCATTCATACTTTGAAACACCCATATATTCTTCACCCGAAGTCGCTACATAAGGTGCTCCTATAATCACTGCATCTGCTCCTTTTATATCATTTATCGAATTCCCTTTTTCCACTCCCATGAAAGTTGGGGTATCTTCATTGAGCATTGGGAATTCTGGCCTACTATTAAAATAAGGAGATTGTTTTGTTTCTATAAAATGATCCCAATCAGGATATATACCTTTGTTCATCTAATGTCCTCTTCCGTTAGGTTAATTATTCATCAATTTCAGCTTTAAAGATGGTTTCTCTGAACCATTTTAATTCATCTACACTTTCCTTAATATCGGACATTGCTAAATGCGCACTCTTTTTTTCAGGTGGGGTTAAAGATGGGTACCAATGTTTAGCCAGTCCTTTAATTGTAGAAACATCAATTATTCTATAATGCAAAAAGCTTTCAAGATTGGGCATCTCTTTTCTTATAAACCTTCTATCAGTGTGCACAGAATTCCCACACAATGGAGATTGACCTTTACGAACCCAATTAGACAAAAAGTCTATGGTCATCGATTCTGCCTGTCCTATAAGAATTGAAGATTTACCCACTCTATCCAGTAATCCAGAAGATTTGTGGTGTTCTGCAGACCAGTCTTCCATAGATTTCAACTCACCAGGCGAACGATAAACCGCTATTTCAGGCCCTTCGGCCAATATGTTCAAATTACCATCAGTAACTAAAGTCGCTATTTCCAAAATAAGATGCTCGTCACCCAAACCGGTCATCTCTAAATCTATCCAAACCAAGTTCGCCTGATCTTTTTCCAAAACAATTTCTCCATTTAATTAAATTCACTAACAAAAATGAAATTACTTTGTTATATCAAAGGTTCTTACAGAACTATCAGAGTCATCACTTGTTAATGCTCCTTCAAGTTTAATCCTTCTTAAAACACCTTCGTCTGATACCCAAACACTTGCTTTAACTACATTACCTTCAATAGCTCCAGGTACCAAGACGTCAATTCCTTTCACAG
>MDTE01065639.1_pt1 | contig 21969 bp, 16 predicted proteins | sample 811231 | NCBI WGS metagenome assembly MDTE01 (sample SAMN05326651, study PRJNA326480) | marine metagenome | isolation source: seawater | place: Indian Ocean: Red Sea | collected 2010 | reverse complement strand
CGACCACCAAGATCTCGAATAATTCTTATAGCCTTCTCAACGAGTTGTGCATTACTAGCCGGTACTCCCTTCTCAAGATATAAGTTGTCCTCAAGACCAACTCGGACATTTCCACCCAACAGTACAGCTTGCGCAACCATTGGCATTTGCATGCGGCTAATTCCAAATCCGGACCAAAATACACCTGATGGCAACTGGCTGACCATGGAGGCCATAGTCATAGGGTCTGCACCCGCTCCCCAGGGAATGCCAAGACACACCTGATACATTGGAGGCGAACCAATTAGACCCTCCTGAACTAACTGATTGGCGAAACGAAGATGCCCCAGATCAAAAACTTCCATCTCCGGCTTGACTCCAAGCTCACTATACCTTTTAGCCATCTTGCGAAGCATGTTTGGAGTTTGCACATAAACATAATTAGTATCACTGAAATTAATAGTGCCGCAATCAAGTGTCGCTATATCTGGCAACAAATCTTCCACATGCGCTATCCGCTCTTCCGCGCTAATCAGGTCTGAGCCTGGGCTTGGCACGCTCGGTGTTTCATCATCAATGATCAAATCTCCACCCATTCCAGCGGTCAAATTAATAAGGACATCCCGTCCACTATCTCTAATCCTTGTAACGGCATCTCGAAATAGTCCGATATCTCTACTACCTTCGCCGCTTTCGGGATCGCGTACATGGATATGCACAATAGAAGCTCCTGCATCGGATGCTTCAATAGCCGCGGTTGCAATCTCCTCTGGAGTTACTGGTATAGCCGGATGTTTGTCTACCGTATCGCCTGCACCCGTGATAGCACAGGTCACCACTATCTCCCTATTCATTTCCATGACTCACTCCTTCTCCTAGCTTCGATTATGCCCAAAGAGAAACTAGCAAAACCTAATGCGTTATTCTAATTCTGGCCAGCCATCCTCATCACAAGGATACCAATATTTTGCGAGAACTTTCTGAATTTCTGCTAAGCACCTATCGCGACGCCTTTCTAATTCCGAAAACTCACGAATGCCAGCCTCAATTTCACATCCCTCCACAATTTTATTTTTCAGCTCATCCGTAAGAGTTGGTGCTTTCATATGAGACCACGGCAGCTCCAGAGCCGGACCAAACTGTTCTATTGTATGCCTCATGCCGCCTGGCCCTCCACCCAAATGCCATGCCATAAATGTACCCATAAATGCCCATCTGAGCCCTGGCCCGCCGGTGATTGCAGCATCAATTTCTGGAACTGTGGCATAACCCTCATTAATTAGATGCAGTGCCTCTCTATATAGTGATTCTTGCAAACGGTCAGCAATATAAGCTTCAATTTCACGCCGGACATGCAGTGGTCTCATACCAAGGTCACGATAGAAGTTACCTGCACAGCGAATCATCTCAATACTAGTTTTCTCGCCACCCACCACTTCGACAAGAGGCAAAATATAAACAGGCGCAAAAGGATGACCGATAAGTACCCGCTCTGGATATCTACACTCTCTTTGTAATCTGCTCGGTAGTAGTCCTGATGAGCTAGACGCTATAACAACATCGTGTTCAGCATAAAGATCAACTTCCTGGATTACTGTGCACTTAATATCCTCTCTCTCCGGCACATTCTCTTGTACAAAGTCTGCACTAGAAACAGCTTCCTCAATACTATCTACAAATCTAAAATTATCTGGATCAGCTTCTTCCGGGAGACCTTGACCTTCAAGAATTTTCCAAGAATTATCAATAACTGCCAATATTTGATCGCGAGCCTGTGGTGACGGATCAGTAAGCACAACGTTTAGGCCGTTTGCAAGACATCGCACCGCCCACCCGCTGCCAATTACGCCTGCCCCAACTAGCGCTACTTGCTTAATAATTTCTCGTTGCATAGCTTATACACGCTCTATTTTCCGCGGAAATCAGGCTTTCGCTTTTCTACAAAAGCTTGGATACCCTCCACAGCGTCCTCCGATTTCAGCATTCTTCGGTATGTTGGTAACGTGCCTTTACGCATAGTCTGGAAAGAATGTTCAATAGTGTCACCCTCTATTGCCCGCAATATTTCTTTTACCGATTGTACCGCTAGAGGCGCTGACTCTGCCAACTGGGTAGCCCAATCTCTCGCAATCGGTAATAACTGTGACGAAGGTACAACCTCATTAACCAAGCCATATTGCGCGGCCTCATGCGCTGTCATCCGACGACCTAACAGAAGTAGCTCTACTGCGATATTGTAGGGTATCCGCCGTGGTAATCGCTGAATTGCCCCAGCGTCAGGCACGATGCCTAGAGGCATTTCTGGTAATGCGAACTCAGCGTGATCACTCGCAATAACAAGGTCACAAGCCATTACTAACTCAAAACCGCCTCCTATAGCAAGTCCATTCACTGCAGCAATCACGGGCTTGTCAAGATCCCACATCTCTGTTAATCCAGCAAACCCACCCGGTAAGTCAGCCTCTGACTCCCACCATGCATCCAGTTGTTGTTCGCCACTATTTACCGCTTTTAGATCCCATCCAGCAGAAAAGATCTTATCCCCCTCCGCGGTAAGTAAACCAACAAGGAGGCTTGAATCATCACGTAATTTAACTATCGCTTCGTTAATTTTACGACTTAGTTCGTAATCAATCGCGTTTACTTTTGGTCGGTTTAATTTAATCTCAAGAACACCATTACGACTTATGATCTCTAGATCCCTATCTCTTTCGCTCATTGAGATAATCAACTCCTTGATGGTCAAGTGTTTTTCCAGCGTAAGTGGCTGCGACCGCACATCACGCACTCTTTGACTGCAGTCCAAAACGACGAGATCGCGCGCATTTTGGACCTATACAAAATGTCTGATTGGTGCAGAATATGGCAATATAGCAGACGGATCAACAAATTCTTTGGTAATCGAGAAATCAGCAACTCAAGTACTTGCGCATAAATCGAAGTTAATGCCTTAAGGACACTAAACAAAATGGATCTAGAACTTTCAGAAGAACAGCAAATGCTGTTGAAAACTGTGCGATCTTTCGTAGAGCGGGAGCTTCTACCACATGAGCAAGAGGTCGAAAAGCTAGGGGAGGTGCCGCATGATTTAGGACAACATATTACAGAGCGAGCACTTGATACCGGTCTGTATGCGGCAAACCTACCCGCTTCTGTTGGAGGTGCTGGCCTAGACTACACTAGCCTAGCGCTCCTAGAGCGTGAATATGGCAAAGTGACGCATGCACTTCATGGCTTCGCATGGCGACCCACAGAATTGCTTATGGCGTGCAATGACGCGCAAAGAGTTAAATATCTCGAGCCATGCGTTAAGGCTCAAAAAGTAGAGTGCTTCGCAATAACGGAGCCAGGTGCTGGCTCCGATATCTATTCTATGAATACAAAAGCAGAAAAACGAAACGGTGATTGGACAATTAACGGCTCCAAACATTTCGTTAGCAGTCATGTATTGCCCGATTTTGCAATCGTTTTTGCTATTACTGGTATTGAAAAGATTCGCAATAAAGAAAGGAAAAGAATTTCAGCTTTCCTAATTGATCGTGGAACGCCTGGCTTTGAGATGCAACGCGGACCTCGATGCGTTAGTCAACGCGCTTATCATAACTACACTCTCTCTTTTAATGATTGTCGTGTCGGGCCGGAGCAGATGCTAGGCGAGGAAGGTGACGGCCTATCGTTGTCCGATAAGTGGATAAAAATGGGTAGGGTATGGGTGGGGGCTGGCTGCTGCGGTCGTGCAGAGCGCTTACTTGAACTCTCACTTGACTGGGCTACTAAACGTAAACAATTCGGTCAGGCCATCGCTAAATTCCAAGGTGTTTCATTTAAGATTGCTGATATGGCTACAGAACTGCATGCAGCGGACCTATTGGTAATGGACGCGGCAAGAAAAGCTGACAACGGTGTGATGAGGCCATCTGACGCAGCAATGTCTAAACTGTATGCCTCAGAAATGCTTCATCGTGTCGCCGAAAACTCGGTGCAAATTTATGGGGGTATGGGACTTATGGAGGGGCTTCCAATCGAACAATTATGGCGGGATTCACGGTTAGAGCGTATCTGGGAAGGCACCTCTGAAATCCAACGTCATATTATCAGTCGATCGCTTATAGGTGAGCTTGAATAGATGATATCTGCTAAAAGAGCAAATTTGGAACGATTATTAGCCCCGAAAAACATAGCTTTTGTTGGAGGAGAAGAAGCGGCATCAGCAATTGAGCAATGTAGGCATGCTGGATACTCCGGCGCGATCTGGGGAGTCCACCCAAAGCGCAAGACTTTGGGGGAGTGCCCCTGCTTTCCAAATGTTAGCCAGTTGCCTGAGGCGCCGGACGCAACATTCCTCGCAATTCCACGAGATAAAGTAGTAGGTGTCGTGAACGAAATTGCAACAATTGGCGGGGGTGGCGTCGTTTGCTACACAGCTGGTTTTCGAGAACTTGGTGGTTTAGGCATCGATCTTGAGATAGAGCTGGTAAAAGCTGCTCAGGATCTTGCGTTAGTTGGCCCCAATGTTTTTGGGCTACTTAATTATGTAGAGGGAGCGCATCTTTGGCCTTACAGTCACGGTGGATCAAGAACAACCAAGGGGCCCGCAATAATTTCCCAATCTGGGATGCTGTCTAGTTCACTAACATTTAATAACCGATCTGTTTCATTTTCCTACGTAATCGGTGCAGGAAACCAGGCAAGCCTGGGTATTGAAGACTACATTGAGGTTCTAGTGCACGATCCAGCAGTAACTGCAATTGGTCTATACATCGAAGCGCTTCAAGATATAAAGAGATTCTCGGATATCGCTCTAACTGCGTTAAAGATGAATATTCCTATTGTTGCGCTAAAGGTCGGCCAGTCAGAAATAGCTGCTAACAGCACGGTCAGTCATACTGGCTCATTGTCTGGAGATGAAGAAAAGTACAAAATCCTTTTTTCGCGACTTGGCATAATCACCGTGCGCACGCCTGCAATGATGCTTGAAACCTTAAAGCTTCTTACTGTTAGTGGAGCGCCACGAGGGCAAAAACTCGCGGCTTTCACATGCTCCGGAGGAGATGTAGCTATGCTAGCGGACTGCGCCGACACCATCGGTGGCATAGATTTGCCGAAGCCGAAGGACTCAGTAAAATCAATGCTCGCGGACAAGCTTCCACCGATCGCAACCATATCCAATCCACTTGACTATACAACACCGCTATGGGGCCAAGAAGAAGCGCTTACAGATGTCTTTTCTACAGCACTAGAGGGCGACTATCACACCACTTTGCTCGTTCAGGATTATCCACCGACCAAGTTCAGCGATGACCGTCGCCTATACTTAGCTGATGCTAGAGCGTTTATTTCTGCCTCACAAAAAATTGGAATTCCAGCAGTTGTCTGCAGTAGCTTGCCTGAAAACATGGACACAGAAATCCAGACTTTTTTTATTCAAAATGGTGTCACTCCCTTACAGGGAATAGAAGAGGCAATAACGGCAATTTCTGGAGCAGCACAGTTTGGATGCAAATATGCTACCTCGCTGACAGGTGTAACACCGATAGAAATGAATCCTCCTGGAATTGACGCTCAATCAATACGGAATCATGATGAATGGATAAGCAAGTCTTGGCTTAGAGAGCTCGGTTTTAAAGTGCCGGATGGAGCGCTAATCACACCAGACTCTGCAATAGATGTAGCTTCTAGCCTTGGATTTCCCCTAGCCCTAAAGCTAGTCAGTACAAACATAATGCATAAGACAGAAATCGGAGGCGTCATCCTAGACATTGCCAATGACGCAGAGCTGCATTCAGCAATTGAGGCTCTTAGCATGCTTCCTGTTGCTATAGAATCACGCAAGTTGCTACTTGAGGAAATGATTACGCCTGTCATAGCAGAGATACTAGTAAATGTTTCTAATGATCCAGACTTCGGTCACATACTAACACTCGGATCAGGCGGTATTTTTGTTGAGTTACTCAAAGACACAAAATCTTTGTTATTGCCAGCCTCACGAGAAGAAATAACCGAAGCTCTAGCTCAACTAAAAGTATCACAACTACTTAGTGGATACCGTAACCGAGAAAGAACTAATATTGAGCCTATCATTGATCTCATTGTTTCTATTGCCAAGGCCGCCGAAAGGCTGGGCTCTTCATTTGAAGAGCTCGAACTTAATCCGGTCATCATATCAAATAATGGCCCAGTTATAGCAGATGCAGTGCTACGAGCTTGCCTTGGTTGACGCGCCACTACAAGTAGCATTACCAAAATACAACAACTCCCTCCCAAGGTGTAAGGGCAGCACCACGACTTTACGGGTCATAGCACACCCATCCTATTCGATTGAAGCAGCCTGCCTTCGACCTTTAATAAGCTTGCTTAGCCAATCAGGATCCATTTCAGGGATTGATGTCAACAAAAGCTCGGTGTACGCCGCATGCGGTGGCGAGAGAATTACATCTTTTGGTCCTTGCTCTACAACCGCGCCTTCGAACATTACCACGATATCATCTGCAATTGCTTTCACTGTAGCAAGGTCGTGAGTAATGAACAAATACGATACTTCTAGAGCGCGCTGAATGCGTTGTAATAATTCAAGGATACCTTCTGCAACCAGCTGATCTAAAGCTGATGTAACCTCATCACAAATGATGACAGCGGGCTGAGCCGCAAGAGCGCGCGCTATACAGATTCTCTGTTTTTCGCCACCAGACAACTGGCCTGGATATCTATCTCTAAACTCCTCTGGTAGCTCAATCTGATTCAGCAGCTCCGTAACGCGATCAAACTTAGCCTTTCCTTTCATACGTAGGTAGAATTCGAGCGGCCGGCCAATAATATCTTGAACACGTTGCCGGGGATTAAGTGCAACGTCAGGCATTTGATATATCATTTGAATACGACGAAGCTGTTCTTTACTTCGGTCACCAATTGCTGGTGGCAAGACTTTGCCTTCATACCGAATCTCACCGGTTTCTGGCATTAATAAGCCAGTAATTACACGAGCGAAGGTGCTCTTTCCACTTCCAGATTCGCCAACAATGGCTACGGTGGTTCCCTTCTTGACCTGGATGCTCACGTTTTCAAGAACATTATTACTGGTACCGGGATACCTAGCTGTAATGTTTCGCGCTTCAAGGACGCTACCCCCAATTTTTGCTATCGTTGGTTTTTTATGCAACGTCCGAACTGATAAAAGCTGTTTCGTATACTCTCTGGTTGGATTCTTTAGTAAACTCCTTGTGTCGCCCTGCTCAACGAGGCATCCATTTCTCAAAACCATAATCCTATCGGCAATTTGCGCAACAACTGCCAGGTCATGGGTAATATAAATTGCCGCTGAGCTGCGAGCATGCACAGCATGTTTGATAGCGCCAAGGACCTCTATTTGCGTTGTAACATCAAGTGCGGTTGTAGGCTCATCAAACACTACTAAGTCAGGATGACATCCCATGGCCATAGCAGTCATTGCACGTTGAAGCTGGCCACCAGAGACTTGATGAGGATAACGACTACCGAAGTGCTTTGAGTCTGGTAGCTCGAGCTGCTCAAAAAGCTCCTCAGACCGAATTGTTGCATCTCTTGCAGTAAGTTGTTGGTGCTGTACAGCTGACTCTATAACTTGATCGATAATTCTATGAGCTGGATTAAATGCGGCGGCTGCACTTTGGGCCACATATGAAAATCTTACGCCTCGCAACTCTCTAAGCTCGGGTTCAGACATTGTTGTAAGCTCTTGACCATCGAACTTGACTGTACCAGATCTAATCCTACAACCAGGTTTGGTATATCCCAGCGCACTTAATCCTAGTGTTGATTTACCGGCGCCTGACTCGCCGATGATCCCTAAAACCTCTCCTTTGCTTAATGTAAGCCTAACTCCGTCAACAATCGGCGTCCAGATGCCATCCGTAAGTCCTTCGACCACTAAGCCATCAATTTCCACAAGAAACTTGCTAGAGTTTGATGCTAGAGTCATTTACTTAAAAGCAAGAATAACTTAGGGTATGATTCGAATAGTATGGCGGTAGGGGTGGGATTCGAACCCACGAAGGAGTTACCCCCTTGCTGGTTTTCAAGACCAGTTCCGTCAGCCACTTGGATACCCTACCGTATATTGCTGCCGCGCCATATTGTTGCCTATTTAATATACTTAATTCTAAAACCAGTACATTCAACCACTCTGCCATCCCGCCTTCAATACAGTCTCCCCAACATATCTGTCAGTGGATATAACCGTAAATCTCACGTAATGATAATCGGTTTTGACAAGATGTTCTGTTTTTTATTACACTTTCAGCCCAGTTTTCGGTATTTCAATACTACCTTATAATTGTAGGTACAAAATCATCCGTACAGGCTAAATCCGCACAGAATCGAGGTCTTACTATGCAATCTATGCAACGAGAGAATCAAACTAATTTGCGCAGTACCGCCACAGGTGTTGAAGTCAATAAGGTCTTAAGAAACACTTATGCCCTCCTATCTGCAACGCTGCTTTTTAGTGGTGTAATGGCTGGTGTTTCGATGATTAATCAGTGGGCGCACCCAGGTCTAATGATAACGCTTATAGGTTATTTTGGACTCCTCTTCTTAGCTGGACGATTCCGTAATTCTGGCCTTGGAATCGTTTTCGTGTTCGCGCTCACAGGATTTATGGGGCTAACTCTTGGGCCTATCATTAGCCTGTACCTGACGTCGCTACCTAATGGTGGTCAAATTGTAATGACGGCCATGGGAGGTACTGGCGTAATATTTATTGGCCTTTCCGCCTACGCACTAACAACCGGTAAAGATTTTAGCTTTTTGGGGGGAATGTTGTTTACCGGAATACTCGTAGCATTTCTTTTTGGTCTGTGCGCAATCATATTTAGCATTCCTGCGCTTTCAATGGCCGTCTCCGCCATGTTTGTCTTGCTAATGAGCGCTTTGATCCTTTATCAAACTAGCCAGATCATAAATGGGGGAGAAAGAAACTATATTATGGCAACAGTCACTCTATATGTGGCGATATACAATCTCTTCCTAAGTCTTTTGCAGTTGCTCGGCATCTTTAGCAGTGATTAGAAATACTAACCACTGACTCAGTCTAGAAACTGCAGGCCTCTTGGGATTAACCTAAGGCCTGCAGTCAACTGGGTCGATTAATGGCCTCGACACCCCCAAGATACGGCCGCAATGCTGAGGGCACATTGATGCTTCCATCAGCATTTTGACAATTCTCCATAATTGCGACAAGAGTCCTGCCAACGGCTAGACCTGAGCCATTCAATGTATGGGCATACTCAGCTCTTCTAGACTCAGGATTTCTCCACCGACATTGCATTCGTCTCGCCTGAAAATCCATAAAGTTACTACACGAAGAAATCTCCCGATAAGCGTTCTGGCCGGGCAACCACACTTCAATATCATAAGTTTTTGCCGATGAAAACCCTAGATCTCCCGCACATAATGTTATGACACGATACGGCAACTCAAGCCTCTGTAAGACAATCTCCGCATGATTTGTTAGTGCTTCCAAAGCTTTCCATGATTCCGACGGCCTAACAATATTCACCAGCTCAACTTTTTCGAACTGATGTTGTCGTATCATACCCCTGGTATCTCTACCATACGAACCAGCTTCCCTTCTAAAACATGGTGTATGGCAAACATATCGCAACGGTAAGCTGCGATCATCAATTATTTCTTCTCTATGCAGATTAGTCACAGGGACCTCGGCAGTTGGGATCAAGTAGTATTCAGGCTGTGAATCTGTCCTAAACTGATCTTCTTCGAACTTTGGTAATTGACCGGTACCAAATAATGCGTTTGAGCTGACTAGAAATGGCACATACACTTCTTGGTAACCATGCTCTTGGGTATGCAGATCGAGCATGAATTGTGTGAGTGCTCGCTGTAGACGACACAGCTGTCCCGAAAGCACAACAAATCGTGAGCCACTAATCTTTGCTGCCTTATCGAAGCTCATCATATTCAAACATTCACCTATCGCTACATGATCCAGGGGGTCGAAATCAAATTCCCGTGGACTACCCCAACGACGCACTTCTAGATTCTGTGTCTCATCAGACCCATCAGGCACAGAGTCGTGTGGGATATTGGGCATACCATGGACTACTCTACCCAGCTTTTCCTGGACATCACTTAATCGATCATCGACTTTATCAAGTTCCTTCCCGAGATGCCCCACGGCCTCAAGAATAGCACTAGCATCCGCACCAGCAGCTTTGAGTCGTCCAATCTCTTTGGAGTTTTGATTTCGCTCAGTCTGAAGTTCTTGCTGCCGACCCTGAAGAATTCTCCGATCCGCCTCTAATTCAGTAAAGCAATCGACGTCAAATTTGTAATTGCGCCTGAGAAGTTGCTTAGCAACCTTTTCCGAATCTCGACGCAGTAGTTGTGGATCAAGCACGATAAAACTCCTTATTACATTATGCTGAGCGGCCCAGAATCAAGCCAGCCCAAGTCGCCAATATACACAGAATAAGCGTGCTAAGAATATAGACAGCAGCACGACTATATAGACCAGCTGCAAGCATACCCACAGCTTCCATCGAGAATGCTGAATATGTAGTGAATCCTCCTAGCAAGCCAACTAGTATACCTGGTCTAACTATCGTCTCTGACGGCCATCTGGCGTCCAGATACACCACTAGAAATCCCATCAAAATACATCCAACCACATTGACAAATAGAGTGGCCCAAAACGCTGGGGCTGACAACCCGCTAATTGCTTGACTTATGAGCCAGCGCAAAATTGCGCCAGCAGCTCCACCTACACCAACGCTCAATATAACCACCACTAGCGTAACTCCCTAATAACATCAACATTAGGGGGAATATCGAATTCAAATCTATCATTCGCAATATCTGGATTCTCTTCCACGTGGCTCATAACGATACGAGTTATTTGATCAAGGCGATCTAATAGTTGTATTAGCCTCAAGTGACTATTTTCAAAACCTAGCTGGACTTCAACAAAATTTCCATCTGAAGATCTCGGTTCTAGCGACACCCACAGCACAGAGCCCTGCCTGCCAAGGTCTTTAACTAAATAGTCTGAATCAAAATCATCACCTCCCACCAGAAGTGCCGCCGGAGTATTTTTTAGCGTAAAATCCTGATCGCGAACTGTTACTTGCTGTAGCTCGACGTCATACATCCAAATTTTCGATCCATCAGCAACAATCTGCTGAGCGAAAGGCGGATGATAATCCCAGCGAAAACGATTCGGTCTCGAGATCCAAATACGTCCGGAGCTTTCCTCTAAAGGAAGCAGATTAGGATCGAGTACAATCTGTGAAAAGTCCGCTCTAAAGGTGCGGAATTCACTAAAAAACCGGTTTAAACTTTCGACGCCTGTAGCTGCATAGCCACTCTTGCTCACTGCCAAGAGCAGAACAACTGCTACAAGAAAAACCGACTTTGGCAATATCCGTGGTTTCATCTATTAAAAGTAGATTAAGTACAAGGCAGCACTAATCATCATTAATGGGCGCAACTAAAACTTCTCTCTTGCCGCCCTCTAGAGCCCCAACAACACCACTCGTTTCCATCGCCTCTATCATTCTTGCAGCTCGATTATAACCAACACGCAAATATCGCTGAACTGAAGAGATTGAGGCCCGCCTTTCCTTGGCAACAAAAGCCACAGCTTGATCATACAGGGGATCTTCTTCACCGCTGCCAGAGCCAACTCCACCTTTTTCAGATTCTGAAATTGATGATGCTTCCAGCACTGCCTGAAGATAGTCTGGCCTCCCCATCGATCGAAGCTGCTCAGATACTTGATGTACTTCTTGATCAGAAACAAAGGATCCGTGCACTCGGACGGGAAAACCTGTTCCGGGCGGCAAAAACAACATATCCCCCCCTCCTAGTAATTGTTCAGCTCCTATTTGGTCCAAAACCGTTCGAGAGTCACCACGAGAACTAACCTGGAACGCGATGCGGGTCGGTATATTAGCTTTAATTAGCCCAGTGACTACATCAACAGAAGGTCTTTGTGTAGCAAGAATTAGATGAATACCAGCAGCTCGAGCCCGCTGCGCTATTCGAGTAATATCTTCTTCTACTTTCTTTCCTCCAACCATCAACAGATCTGCTAGCTCATCGATAATTACAACTAAATAAGGCATTTTTGACAAATTTAGCGTGTCATCCGCTCCCACTGTTGGGTCCGGTATTGACTGACCTTGCTTCTCTGCTTGATCAATTTTCCTATTATATCCAACAATATTACGTACCTGTAGCGCCTGCATCAAACGGAACCTATGGTCCATCTCTTTCATACACCACCGCAATGCGTTTCGAGCTTCCTGTATGTCGGTCACAACAGGAACTAGTAGATGGGGAATACCATCATACGCTGATAGTTCAAGCATTTTTGGATCAATTAGAATTAAGCGAACATCCTCTGGGGTTGACTTATAAACAATACTTAGAATCAACGCATTGATACACACTGATTTTCCGGTACCAGTTGCACCAGCTATCAGTAAATGTGGCATTTTGCAAAGATCGGATATATATGGCTCGCCGGAAATATTCTTGCCGAGAACGAGAGTTAGCGGGCTCTTGCTAGCCTCATAAACTTCTGAAGCTAACCCATCCTGCAAATAAACTATTTCGCGCTCTTCATTGGGTATCTCGATACCGATGAACGTGCTGCCAGGAATATTTTCTACAACACGCACACTAATAACAGAGAGGGCTCTTGCAAGATCCTTTGATAGACCAACAATCTGGCTTGCCTTTACACCGGCCGCGGGATCTACCTCAAAACGAGTAATCACTGGCCCAGGCTGCGCAGAAACCACTTGCACCTCAATATTGAAATCACGAAGCTTTTTTTCTATCGATCGAGAATACAACTCAATTGTTTCGTTACTATACCCTCCATTATTTGATTCAGGCGTATCTAGGAGGGCAAGTGGAGGCAGCGACCTGGTCGAACTTGGCGTATCTACAAAAATTGGTATATCAGTCTGTTTTTCCTTGTAAATACGCGCACCTGCCTTGGGATGTGTAATTTTCGGTTCAATTCGCAAGGAGGGTTTTTTGTCCGACATTTGTCGAATTCCCGCGACGGTATCTTGTCGTTGTTTTCGAGAATATGCTCCCTGCGCTGTGTCAATAGCTCCGCGACTCCACTCAATAAGCCATTCCGCGCCTCGAAAAATTAATTCACCAAGTCGGTCCATTATTGTGAACCATGAAACATCTAGTGCCCACGACACACCTGCAACGAACATAACCAAGAAAATTACAGTAGCACCAACAAATCCAAATCCACTTACAAGCCAGAATCCACTTAAATATCCAAGATATCCTCCTGCCCTAAAAGTCAGTTGATCGGCGCTTGTAGCAAAATGCATATGTTCTATTCCACATGCTGCAAGCACAGCAAGAAGAATCCCGATCGTGTGAACTAGCCTTACGTATGGTCCAGGTGGCTGCTTGTAATGCCGCAAAGTTCGCCAGCTAAGCAAGGCAAAGATTGCTGGGAAGAGATATGCAGATCGGCCAAAACCATGCAAAACAAGGTCGGAAAACCACGCACCAATTCGGCCGCCAAGATTTCGAACATTATCATCGAATGGTTTGTTGTGAAAACTTGGATCCTGACTCGAATAACTAAGCAAACTGATAAGCAAATATATCGTCAGAGCGGCAAAAGCGATCACCAAGACCTCTCGGCCAAGCCTAGTAAGGCGGGGAGGAATCTGAGAGTGCGGTTTTGAAGCCGCTGTGTGTCTTCTTGCCTGCGCCAAAGCGTTTCCAAATAGATAAGAGTATTACTCGACCACCATCATATTATATCCGAGGCTATACATTTCTATCATATTTAGACTGCCTGAAATTTTGAGTCGGAGCAAAAACCCCTTACCATAGGGGTATTCTATCCAATAAAGCTCATAATATAAGGGTAACAAGCTATTCTTTTATCATTTAGGATTAGAAAATGAAAAATACGAAACTTCTTATTCTTGGCTCAGGACCCGCTGGCTACACCGCGGCATTGTATGCGGCTCGGGCAAATTTAAATCCTGTCCTTATCTCAGGCATTGAGCAAGGCGGACAACTCATGACCACCACTGATGTTGATAATTGGCCCGGTGATCCTGATGGCGTGCAAGGCCCCGAACTTATGGCCCGTATGTTACGTCAAGCTGAGCGATTTCAAACTGAGATTATATTTGATCAGATCCATACTGCGGAACTATCATCCCAACCATTCAATCTTATTGGAGATAAAGACACATACCAATGCAACGCACTTGTAATTGCAACCGGCGCTTCAGCCAAATACCTGGGACTTCCTTCTGAAACTTTATACAAAGGTAGGGGCGTTTCAGCATGCGCTACATGCGACGGATTCTTTTATCGTGATAAACCCGTTGCTGTTATAGGCGGTGGTAATACCGCAGTCGAGGAGGCACTTTATCTCTCAAATATTTGTTCAGCCGTAACACTCGTTCATAGACGTGATTCACTGCGTGCCGAAGCAATATTGCAAGACCAATTGTTCTCTAAATCTGAGGGAAGTGGCAACATTAATATTGTATGGAATCATGCCCTGCAAGAAGTCGTTGGGGACGATGTAGGAGTAACAAGCATTAATATAATGGATGTTAGCAATGGGAACTCACAAAACATCGACGTTCACGGGGTTTTTATTGCAATCGGTCATACACCAAATACAAGCATATTCTCAGATCAGTTACGGATGCATAATGGCTACATCATAGTAAAAGGCGGATCAAGTGGAGATGCAACAGCATGTAGCATCCCTGGTATTTTTGCAGCAGGCGATGTTATGGATCATGTGTATAGACAGGCAGTTACATCGGCTAGTACAGGGTGCATGGCCGCACTGGATGCTGAGCGCTATTTAGCTGCTAACAAATAGGATAGTTAATGACCATACATACTAAATCAAAACAGAAAAGGGTCAGCAACGCTGACCGTCAATTGTTTCGTGATGCTGTTGCCACACTGCCCATCAATAGTAACAAGCAACACGATAAAAAAGAGGATGATTCGCACTCAGAAAATATGTATTCAGAATTTGTCGTCAACAGATCGGCTAATGCTGGAATTCTTAGCACTGATGGTGAACTTTTCTATCGTCCTGGCGTGCAAAAAAATACCCTGAGAAATCTAAAACGCGGCCGAATTCGACCGGACGCTGAGATAGATTTACATGGATGCAAAAGGGGTGAAGCACTACAATATCTGCACAAATTTATCCAGCACTCAAAGGATAAAAAGCTAATGTGCGTAAGAATTATCACGGGAAAAGGCCGAAGCTCTCCTAATTTTCATTCTGTGATTAAAGAAAGCGCCTTAAACTGGCTTCGAAATGAGACAATTGTTCTCGCATATAGCATGGCTACATACAATGATGGTGGAAATGGCGCTTATTATGTACTTCTTCGGGTCTGACATGTAGCTAATAACGCTACGGCAAATGCAGCAATACCCTGACCACGACCAATAACACCTAATCCTTCTGCAGTTTTAGCTTTAATATTTATGCTATCCGCTTCGATGGATAGCGCAGCAGCAATATTTGCCTTCATTGATTCAAAATAAGGGCTTAATTTCGGATTCTCAGCAACGACCGTACAATCAATATGCAGAATACTAAGGTCCGCTTCCCTTACAAGAGTTTGGCTTGCAATAAGAAAGTCACGACTTTCTCGCCGAGAATTGAGCATATCTGTATCGGGGAAATGCTGTCCTATATCTCCCAAGCCTGCCGCGCCAAGTATAGAATCGCAAATTGCATGCATCAGGACATCACCATCAGAATGTGCTACTAAACTGTGTGTCCACTCAATAGAAACACCGCCAATTATTAAATCTCCACCAGGCTGTAACCGATGAATATCAAAACCATGGCCAACCCTCATGCCAAATGACTCGCAGACTGGTACTGCATTATGAGGCTAGCTATCTTCAAATCTCTATTAGTAGTTATCTTGATATTAAAAGAGTCGCCATGAATCACATATGGCCTGTACCCTATTGCTTCGATTGCAGAGCTTTCGTCAGTTACTGTCTCCAGGTCAGACTTAACTAGAGCATCGTACAAAAGTCTATATGGGAATATTTGTGGTGTTTGAGCGAGCCATAAGTTAGATCTTGGGATCGTTTTCTCTACTAGATTATCTTGATTGGCATACTTTACAGTCTCAGATATCGGCGTTCCTAGCAATGCTCCCCCTGACCCATTGGAGCGCATGGCTATCACTCTCTTTATATCTTCTATCCTAATGCATGGACGTGCGGCGTCGTGAACAAGTACCCAGTCATCCGCAGAAGCACTAGATTCAAGATATTCCAGCCCACGAAGCACAGTCTCTGCTCTACAAGCCCCTCCAAGAAATGCTCCAATTACTCGACGATCATTTATGGCGCACTTAGCCCACCATTTATCGTCCGGAGAAATACCAACAGCTATTCCTGAGATTTCTTCAACCTTGATCAGGGCGTTCACTGCACGCACAATTATTGGAATGCCTTCCAAATCAATATACTGTTTCGGCGTAGTGCCGCCGAAACGAGATCCCGAGCCTGCCGCTGGAACTATAGCCCAACACTTGAGATTACTCATAAGCCTGCCTCTAGTTCTTCTCAATATAATACATTATTGCTCTCATAGCGTTTATATAACTCACCTGCGTTAGAATTCCCATTCTTATTTACTGACATTTCTAGGTTTCTGCATCAGTGCTTATCAGCCCCCTTACACCACAAATTTCCGAATTGAGCAGGGGGTCCGCCGCCTGGAACGGCCTCCATGGCTCTGCGTTGGGACTAGCAATGTCTCAATACGCAAAGATTCGAAATCAACCAGTCATCATAGTATGTCAGGACAACCGTCGTCTTCATGAGTTGTCTGATGAACTAAATTTCTATTGCGATATCAGCTCGAAAATAGAAATACTATGTTTACCAGACTGGGAATGTCTGCCGTATGACATCTTATCGCCACATCCCGATATTACCTCAACACGATTACGTAGTCTGGCTGAACTTCCCAACACTAAGCATGCTATTTTCCTAGTTAGCTTAGAAGCGCTAATGCAACGCTTGCCTCCTAAGAACTATCTTGCACAATCAACGCTATCTATCTCGCCTGGAGATAGGATCAACTCAGAAGAATTTCGCACTCATTTAGATAATACAGGGTACTTGTCGGTGGCTCAGGTTATGGGCGTGGGCGAATATGCTGCAAGGGGTGGCGTCATCGACATATTTGCAACGGGATATAACAATCCATTTCGTCTGGATCTATTTGGTTCGGAGATAGAATCCATAAGGTGCTTTGATCCAAATACACAAAAATCAACAAAATTATTGGATCATATAGATATCTTGCCTGCCCGAGAATTTCCAATTAATGAAAATGGTATCAGTAAATTCAGAGAAAATTTTCGTGCTAAATTTGAAGGAGACCCACAAAAACAAATTGTCTATCAAGAGATAAGCAGACATTGCCCAGTAGCGGGCGTTGAATTCTATTTTCCCCTATTCTTTGGTACAACAGCCACACTATTTGATTATGCACCACGGTCGAGCCTCTGGTTCATAGAAGATGAGGCTTTGGAGCATATAGACTCATTCTGGGCAAACATAAATGATAGGTACACAACTGCCCGCAATCGAATTGAACGTCAACCACTAGCACCTGAGCTATTTTATCTTAGTCCAGATATTCTTAGGATATCTCTCGATAACAAACAAGCTATTACACTAAACAGTAAAAAGAGAACTAGAAACTCTGTTGTTTTCTCGAGTGAGTTACCAGGCCAGTTTTTAATACAAACTGACTCAAACTATCCGTACTCCCAACTACTATCGCATATTAGCAAGACTAAGCATCGAATTCTTCTTGTAGCTACAACTGAAACCCGCAAAAACGTACTGACTGACCTTTTTGCAACGAACAATATTCGTATAAATGATGTTGCAAGCTGGAGTGGTTGGCTAGACCTCTCTAAATCAAAGGTAGGAATCACTTGCAATAGACTACTGAGGGGCATTTACCTACCCAACGACAATATTGAGGTCATTAGCGAGTCGCAAATATATGGCGATCACATAAGCCCCAAACGCCACAAAAATAGAAAGATTGATCCAGAATCGATTATACGATCTCTTACTGAACTTTCTATCGGTGACCCTGTTGTGCACCACGAACACGGAATAGGCAGGTATAGGGGTCTTCGTACGCTAGGCGTCAAAGGTCAGGAAACTGAATTCTTAATGATAGAATACCTGGACGGAGACAAATTATATGTTCCCATAGTCTCTCTTCAACTAATCAGTCGATATTTAGGCGGTAATAAAGACACCGTTTCTCTAAATAAGATAGGCACTGATTCCTGGAGCAAAACAAAAGCAATTGCACGTCAGAAGGCTCATGACGTTGCGGTAGAACTACTGGAAATAAATGCCCTTCGCGCAGCTAACAAAACTACCAGCTTTGCGTTACCTACCAATGATTATGAGGCATTTGTCCAGCGATTTGAATTTGAAACAACTCCTGACCAAGAAGCTGCGATGTCAGAGGTCATTATGGATCTCGAATTAGAAACTCCAATGGATAGGCTTGTTTGCGGCGACGTTGGCTTTGGAAAAACAGAAATCGCTTTACGGGCTGCTTTTTTAACGGTGTACAACAAAAAGCAAGTTGCTATATTAGTGCCTACTACAATACTCGCTCAGCAACATTTCGAAACATTCGTTCGCCGTTTTGATCATGTCGCAGTAGAGATTGAATTGTTATCGCGATTTCGACAAAAACGCTTTGTCGATGAAATAGTAGCTTCCCTGCGGGATGGTCACCCCGATATCATAATAGGTACCCACCGAATCCTACAAAAAGATATTCGATTCAAGGAGCTTGGTCTACTAATCATTGACGAAGAGCATCGCTTTGGAGTACGTCAAAAAGAAGCTCTAAAAAGGCTACGAAGCGAAGTTAACGTTCTTACGTTAACGGCAACACCTATTCCTCGGACTCTTAATACTAGTCTTTCTGGTATGCGACCGATTTCACTTATTACAACCCCACCGGAAAATCGACAGACAATAAAGACATTTGTCTGCGAATGGAATGATGACCTTATTCGAGAAGCATGTCTTCGTGAATTACATCGCGGTGGGCAGGTCTTTTTTCTCCATAATAGAGTTTCTACTATCAATAGTGCTGCTGATGCATTAGCGAAGCTTGTGCCAGAAGCTGAGATGCGGATTGCTCATGGGCAAATGCCGAGAGGGGAACTAGAACGAGTAATGCGTGACTTCTATAGACAGCGATTCAATATTCTTGTATGCACAACAATTATAGAGAGTGGGATCGACTTGCCAAATGCGAATACAATAATTGTAGACCGGGCCAACAATTTTGGCATGGCCCAACTGCATCAACTGCGTGGAAGAGTAGGCCGGTCTCATCATAAAGCTTATGCCTATTTAACAAAACGTCCAAACGAAGTACTTGATGCAAATGCAGAGCGCAGACTTGATGCCATCGCGAGCTTGGAAGACTTAGGCAGTGGATTTGCGCTTGCTACACATGATCTCGAAATTCGTGGCGCCGGCGAATTACTAGGAGATGCACAAAGCGGCATGATAAGCGATATCGGGTTTTCACTATATTCAGAATACCTCAACCGAGCAATATTCGATCTCTCAGATACATCTGATTTTACCAAAATCGCATCAATAGAAAACGACTCAAGAATGCCTGAGGTGCAACTCAATATCCCTACTCTTTTCCCAGAAACATATTTACCGGATGTGCATGCTCGATTAGTCTTTTATAAACGCATTGCTGGCGCTCAAGATGCAAATGAACTATATGAACTTCAACTAGAGGCTATTGACAGATTTGGTCTATTGCCAGAGCCGGCAAAGTTTCTTTTTCAAGCAACCAATCTTAAGTTAAAATGTAGTGCTATTGGAATTCGTAAACTGACTCTCGACTCGAATGGTGGGAAAATAGAATTTTTTGAAGACACTGATGTTGATACTTCAACTCTTCTAGCCAATATAGCAGCTGAACCTAGCTTATATCGAATGATCTCTAATTTTTCTTTGCGCATTACTACATCATTGCCCGAAAGTAAGGCTAGAATTGAGTTTGCTGAACAATTTGTTACGAAAATATCGTAGCAATCAATCTATTGTTAATTATGACCACCTCCAGAATTACCCAAGGTCTCACTATATAGCTATCAGTACTATAGTAATCGCATTGAATCGCTCTACTTCAAATATTCTGTGTAAAAGAAAGAAATTGCTAACTCGATTACTCTATTTATCGATCCTTGTTAGCGTTTCATCGCCATTACTAGCTATTGACTTCTACGATGCAGAAGTACTCGTTTTTCAATATAACCGGAATGAGGAAAATACTGAAGAACTTAACACCCCAACCATTTCACACGTAAGGTTTAATCTCGAACTTAACAGCCTTCGTCTAAAGAAGTCCCTCGTAGAAATCGAGCCAGTGATAGATGGATATTTATCCGAGCAAGCAAAAATGCTAGCCAGCACTAAAGACTATCGAATTATTTTCTATGGCGGCTGGTCTCAAAAAACATCGGACCCAAAGAAGGCTCCCTATGTAGAGGTTATCCTTCCAGATATCAACAACCGTGGCGATACATTAAGAGGTATTCTTAGGTTATTTGCAACAGACCTGCTGTATATTGATGTGCTAATGCGTTATAACGCACGACCGAGCACAGTGTTAAGCTCTCAAAGCGATACATCATCACTTCCATTCTACTTCATTGATGAACGACGAAGAGTAAAATTTAATGAAGTTCATTTCTTTGATCATCCAAGATTTGGTATTTTAGTATCAGTCCACGCAATCCAATAACACAGTATTCCGCTGCCAAATAGAGACTCGGAATGACATCTTCGGAAGGCTATACCACGAACTGCACTTTATGAACTCGATCGTATTTTTCGACTAGTCTCCAATTTTATCGATGCTTGGTTTCAGTATATTCAGGAACTAGAGTTCTCAACATAGTGCCAATTTCTTCATTATTGTAATTACCACAAGCTTTAATAAGTTTATCGGCTTGTGCCAATACAAGCCGCGAATCAATCTCGCGTGTCTCCGCTAGAAGTAATTTTTCAAAATCTGTTGGAGACAGAGATTCGAGATAATGAAACAATTCTTCTTCAAGTTTTTCTCCAGGACGCAAGCCCGTAAACTCAATCGAGATATCTTGGTCTATTCTCAAACCTGCTAGCCGAATCATTTGCTTTGCAAGATCTGCTATCTTTACTGGTTCTCCCATATTGAGAACATAAATTGCCTGCCCATCGCCTGCGACACTAGCCTGGAGAATAAGCTGGCATGCCTCTGCCATAGTCATAAAATAACGTGTCATCTCTGGGTGCGTAACAGTTATCGGGCCTCCCTCTGATATCTGTTTTTGGAAAAGTGGTACTACGCTACCTGCGGAGCCTAGGACATTACCAAATCGCACAGTTATAAATCGCGTACTAGACTTTTGATGCAAAGCCTGGCTAATTAATTCAGCAACTCTTTTAGTGGCGCCCATCAGGCTAGTCGGGTTAACAGCCTTGTCGGTCGAAATTAAGATAAAGGTCTCACAACTAGCTGAGATTGATACTTCCGCTATGCACTGAGTGCCAGCAACATTGTTTCTAATTGCTTCCCTCGCTTGACTCTCTAGCAGTGGTACGTGTTTGTATGCAGCAGCATGGAACACTATTTCTGGTTCATGTGTATCGAATATATGCGTCATTGCTATTTTGTCGCATACGTCCCCTAGCAAAGGCAGTACATTCACACCTCCTGCGAACTGTGACAATTCTGCTGCAATTGAATACAAGTTAAACTCGCCTTGATCGATAAGTATGAGTTGACGCGGTTGCAATTGAGCTAGCTGACGACACAATTCACTACCAATAGAACCACCGGCCCCTGTAACAACTATTTTCTTATTT
>MDTE01164697.1_pt1 | contig 21976 bp, 17 predicted proteins | sample 811231 | NCBI WGS metagenome assembly MDTE01 (sample SAMN05326651, study PRJNA326480) | marine metagenome | isolation source: seawater | place: Indian Ocean: Red Sea | collected 2010 | reverse complement strand
TAATTACAATTTCAGGAGTGGGGCCGAGATTAGCTATAGCCATTTTATCTACTATGAATTCTTCTGAAATTTTCGAAGCTATTGAATCAGAAAATTCTCATCTGATGACTCAAGTTCCTGGAGTTGGTAAAAGAACTGCAGACAGAATGATCTTGGAATTGAAAGGGAAATTAGAGCTATCACAAAACTCTACCCTAACATTTGAAGAAAACAATGAAGTGATAGATTCACTCACAGCTTTAGGGTACTCTGCTAAGGAAGCACAATCTGCAGCTTCAAAAATTCCAAAAGGTCAAAATTTATCCTTAGAAGACCGAATACGAATTGCCCTGCAAAATATTTCGTCAAATGACTAACTACGACAATTGGGCTGAAATCTATGATGAATTATACTCAGAATACAAAGACGATTTATCCTTTTACCAAGAGATGTCATCAAGTGCTAAATCTATTTTAGAAATAGGGTGTGGAACTGGTAGAATTACAATCCCATTAGCCATGTCTGGAAAGGATATAACAGGGATAGATATTTCTTCAAAAATGATAGAAATAGCAAAGGGTAAAATTAAAAAACCACTATCTAACCTTTCTTTTAAGGTTATGGATATGACTGAGTTAAATTTAAATCAACAATTTGATCTAATCATTATCCCTTTTAATGGTTTTCAATCACTTTTAAATGAATTTGATCAACTTAAATGTTTAAAAAAAATCAGAGCACTTTGCCATAAAAAAACTAAAATAATTTTAGATGTTTTTTTCCCTGACAAAGAAATATATGAACAAAAAAATACAGTTTTTTATCAGGTCTCACAAAAAACTCATAAATCACTTGAAGTTAGTCACATGACAAAATTTGATTATTTCCATCAGCTACTTCATACAAATCTAAAAATCAATAAAATTTTTAATAATCAAAATTCTAAAGTCACTTACAAATCATTTACATTACGATATTGTTATCCTCAAGAGTTAATATATTTATTTGAAATGTCTGGATTCCACATAACTAATATTTACAACGACTTTAACAAATCATTAATACAATCAAATCAACTCATCATTGAAGCAAAATTAACTAATGAATAAATTTCATTTAATTTCAGATCTAAAGCCAACCGGAGATCAACCTCAAGCAATTGAAAAAATTTCTCGAAATATTTTTGAAAATATTTCAGAACAGACACTTTTAGGAGTTACTGGTAGCGGCAAAACCTTTACAATGGCTGGAATCATAGAAAAAGTCCAAAAGCCAACATTAGTTTTAGCACACAACAAAACTTTAGCTGCTCAGCTAGCAACTGAATTTAAAGAATTTTTCCCACAAAATGCGGTTGAATACTTTGTCAGCTACTATGATTATTATCAACCTGAAGCATATGTACCTAGAACTGATACATACATAGAAAAAGATGCGAGTATCAATGAAGATCTAGATAAACTAAGACATTCAGCTACTCGATCATTATTGACTAGAGAAGATGTATTAATTGTAGCCTCAGTTTCATGCATTTATGGATTAGGTAGTCCTGAAGAATATCAAGGATTTGTAGCATCAATTCAACAAGGAGAAAATAAATCAAGAAGCTCCTTAATAAAACAATTAGTTAATATGCAATACGAAAGAAATGATTTTGATTTATCTAGAGGAAAATTTAGAGTCAAAGGGGATAGCGTAGACATATTTCCTGCATATGAACAAATTTGTGTCAGAGTAGAATTTTGGGGAGATGAAATTGATAGAATCTCTTCTATAGATCATCTTACTGGTGAAATTTTAGGACAAAAAGAGTTTCTTGAAATATATCCCGCAAAACATTTTGTAACCCCAGAAGAGAAAATTAAGTTAGCAGTAAGTGATATTCAAGCCGAATTAACATCGCACTTAAAATTTTTAAAATCTAATGGAAAATTATTAGAAGCTCAAAGGTTGGAATCAAGAACAAAATATGATATTGAAATGCTTGAACTAGCAGGATATTGTTCAGGTGTAGAAAACTATTCAATGCATTTAGCTAGACGCACTCCTGGAAGCACTCCTTACACATTATTAGATTACTTTCCAGAAGATTTTCTTTTATTTGTAGATGAATCACATATGACCATTCCCCAAGTTAGGGGAATGTATTTTAGTGACCGATCTAGAAAAGAAACTTTAGTAGAGCATGGATTCAGATTACCTTCAGCTTTAGATAATCGCCCATTAAATTTTAATGAGTTTCAAGATCGAATTAATCAAGTAGTTTATGTATCTGCTACTCCTAGTGATTATGAGAAAGAAAGAAGTCAAAATCATATTACAGAACAAATCATTAGACCAACAGGACTTCAGGATCCAATTGTAGAAGTGGTCCCTGTTGACGGACAAATAGATCATTTATTAGAAAACGTTACTAACAGAATAAAAAAAGGTGAAAGGTGTTTAATAACTACATTAACAAAAAGAATGTCTGAAGAATTGTCAGATTATCTCAAGGAAAGCGGAATTAAAACCCAATATTTACATTCTGAAGTAGATACTTTGGAAAGAAGCGAAATTCTCAGAGATCTAAGGTTAGGAGTATATGATGTTATCGTGGGGATCAATCTTCTTAGAGAAGGACTAGATTTACCAGAGGTAAGCCTTGTTGCAATCCTAGATGCTGACAAAGAAGGCTACTTACGTTCATATACAGCCCTAATTCAAACTATAGGAAGAGCAGCTCGCCACATCGACGGAAAAGTCATTATGTATGCTGATAGAATTACTAACTCTATGAAAATCGCAATCGAAGAAACCAATCGAAGAAGAAAGTTACAACAATTACATAATCGGCAAAATGGGATCACACCAAAAGGAATTAGTAAAACTATTAAAGACATAAACGAAAGAATTAAATCGATTTCTTGGGGAGAAAAATCTCAAGAAGAAAATGCCTCTAATCAAGAACTTCCAAAAGAAGAATTAACTACCCTAATTAAAGAACTAGAAATTCAAATGAAAAAATCATCTCAACAACTTGAATATGAAAAAGCTGCCATTATAAGAGATCAAATTATAGACTTAAGAAAAGTATTATCTGATTAGTTCGCTTTACACTAACTTACCTTTTAGTTATTACTAATCTTATTTAAATTGACAGGCATATATCTCAAATATAAAATGGAACTAAAATAGAGGAAATTATGACTAATTCAGCAACAATTTCAGAAGACGAAGTCTTAGAAGCATTAAGAGATGTTTATGATCCTGAAATACCAGTAAACATCGTTGATTTGGGCCTTGTTTATGGAGTATCAATATCCGAACAAGATGTTGAAGTTACAATGACTCTTACTTTTGCAGGATGTGGTATGGGTCCATATATTGCTCAACAAGCAGAATGGAGGCTAGCGGAAATTGATGGAATCGAAGACATCAACGTTGATTTAGTCTTTGATCCACCATGGAACCCTGAAATGATTACCGAAGAAGGAAAACGTCTTCTAGGTCTCGATTAATTTGATATGAACCAACAAAACCCAGCACAAGCTAGAGCAAAAATTGAAGCTATGAAGCGTCAATTTGAACAGAAGAGAAGCATCGACACTGCTCTCAGTGGTATAAAAAATAAAATTGGTGTCTACAGTGGTAAAGGTGGAGTTGGGAAAACCACTGTTTCAGTCAATCTAGCCGCAACACTTGCTAACTCCGGAAACTCAGTAGGTATACTTGATGTTGATATTGATTGCCCAAATGTTGTTCGAGCCATGAAAATTTCTGAACAACCACTACTAGATGAAAACAAAAAAATGCTCCCTGCAGAAAGATTTGGAGTGAAAGTTATGTCAATGGCATACTTTCAGGAAAATGAAGACGAGGCCACTATATGGAGAGGCCCGATGATTCACAATGCAATTAATCAAATGTTGCAATCTACCAATTGGGGTGATTTAGATTATTTAATTGTCGATATGCCTCCAGGAACTTCAGATTCACCTCTAACGGTAATGCAAACACTCACTATGGATGGCTTCGTTGTAGTCACCACACCTCAGGAATTAGCAAAAATCGATGCAAAAAGATCCATAAACATGATCAAAAAACTTCAAGTAAATGTATTAGGAATAGTTGAAAACATGTCTGGAGGTATTTTTGGTTCTGGTGCAGGTACAGAAATTGCAAAAGAATTAAATCTAGATTTTTTAGGTTCTATTCAAATTCGACAAGACTATCAAGACACTTCAAAACCAGCATCATTATTAAATAATGAAATCCTTGATGAGTACAATCAAATCATTAAAAAGTCTTTAGTAAACTTAAAATCCAGCTAACTTAATTTTCACTATAATTTTTTCAAGTTTTCTCTCAGGCTCATTCCCCAAATTTACCACCAAAGGACTTCTGTCTTTTAAATTAAGAATTTTATGTTCTCCCTGAATTTGTGCATTCATCAAATCATAAAATGAAAAATTTTGATGAGGAACTTGAATATCTTGACCCACATTACTTGATACAAATTGAATAAATACCCCATTATCAGGACCGCCTTTAAACAACTGGCCTAAAGAATGTAAATAATTAGGTCCAATAGCCTGCATAACAGGAATGTGAAATTTTAACGACAGAGCATAGGCTAAAGAATTCATTAAATTAGGTACATTAGATTGCGGATTAGTGAAATACAAAAAACCCACATATGCATCTTTGTCTAAATTTTCCAAACGACAAATTAATTCATCAATAGAAATTTGATTATCTAAAATTTCAATTTTTTCATTAGACTCAATCAAATAATTAGTTTCATTTTTTGACAATTGAACATCAGGTTGATCAAAAGGATTAGTACCTGTAAGCACTCCAAGACTTGCAACAACTATTTCCCATACAAACAATTGAGAAATCAAGTCTTTATTATTAGAAAGTTGGACCTCAAAAATAGAGCCTAATGGAGATTTTTCAACATCGAATGAAAATACTGAATCTTGCCTTAATGAAAAGATCAAATTATTAGAATTATGAACTTCTATAGAGTTATTGTGAATTAATGGAATAATTCCCTTATGATTTTTTCCTAAACTTTCTGCAATCAATTGTTGAATCCACTCAGAAAACCCCGATATTTTAGGGTCTATATCTAGAAAAATTTTATCTTCATCATTTATCAGGCCTTCAAGGATGAATTTGATTAATTGTTCACATTGAAGAAAATAATCTGAATCCCGAAATTCAACTAGGCATTCTATTAAAGCCTCAATTAAATCAGAAGCCTCAACTCCACTCATCAATGCCGGATACATTCCAAAACAAGATAAAACAGAATATCGACCACCAATTTCTTTCACCCCATAAACAATTTCTGCAAATTTTTTTGATTGAGCTATTAAATCTAACCTTGAATTTTGATCTGTAATAGCAATGAATGAATGTCCAGGGGGATTATTTTTATTTAATTGTTCTACATTTTGATAAAAATATTCAAAAATCATTAATGTTTCCAAAGTATTACCCGATTTTGAACAAACCAAAAACATGATTTCTGAATCTGCGTGATTCTCCCATAAATTTCGTAAAAACTCTGGGTGATAATTATCTACAAAATAGACTTCTCTTTTTTTATTTCTAAGAAAGTTATCAATTAAAACTCTAGCTCCTAGACTACTACCTCCCATTCCTATAACAAAAATTTTTTCATAAGATGCAAATTCATATTTTTTTGCTATATTTGAATATTCTTCAAAGTGACTTATCAATTTTTCCGAATTTATCCACCCTAAAAACTCTTCAGTTGAAATGCTCAAAGCATGATCAAAAAAATCATGATTTTGATTTAACATATTTGAAACTACTGAATTGATTTCAGATAATTTCTGGCCTAGATTAGAAAAATCAGAACCCAATAAATCCTCAGAAAAATTAATTTAAACCAAATTAAAAGTTGATCTCTTGCTTGAAATATTTTGAATCAAATCATCAAAAGAATCTTGAAATGCTGTTAATCCATCTTCTAATAATTGATCAGTAATCGAATCTAATGAAATCCCTAAGTCATCAATTTGATTTAAATGATTTTTGGATTCAGAGATTTTATCAGTGATTAATTGATTCGACTCACCGTGATCAAAAAACGCTTTCAAAGTAGGATCAGGCATAGTATTTACTGTGTTTTTCCCAATTAGTTTTTCAACATATAAAACATCTGAAAATTTAGGGTTTTTTGTACTTGTACTTGCCCATAAAGGCCTCTGGAAGTTAGCTCCATTTTCAAACATTTGCTTAAATTCAATACTTCCAAATTTGTCTAAAAATAAAGCATAAGCCATCGTAGCGTTAGCAATCGCAGTTTTACCATGTAAAGACTCAGGCATAATTGGATTGGCATCAACTGCAGAATCAACTCTACTAACAAAAAATGAAGCAACAGATGATACATCAGATGGAGATTTTCCTACAGAAATCAACCTACGCAATCCCTCCAAGTATGAATCAATAACTTTCCCGTACATATATAAAGAAAAAATTAAAGTTACATTTACGTTAATTCCCTCAGAAATAAGTTCTGTTATTGCTAATAAACCTTCTTCAGTCCCAGGAACTTTAATCATTAAATTTTTCCGATTAACTTTAGAAACTAAACGTTTAGCTTCTTCTATTGTCCCAGATGAATCATTAGCCAAATGAGGATTAACTTCCAAAGAAACAAACCCATCTGATTGAAGAGATGTTTCATATATGGGTTTCAATAAGTCTGCTGCGGCTTGGATGTCTTTAACAGCTAAATTTTCATAAATTTCTAAATCAGATAGATTTTTTGAAATTAATTCCCTAATAGAGTCGTCATAAATTTCACTAGAAGAAATTGCCTTCTCAAAAATACTAGGATTGGATGTCAGTCCACTAACACCTAAGTCAATATTTTTTTTCAATTCACCACTGGCAATCATTTCTCGAGACAAGTTGTCATACCATACAGATTGTCCTAATTGATTTAATTTTTCTAAACGATGCTGAACCAAATTTTCCTCCAATCACATTGTCAAACGACGGTATAATACTAGAAGGCGCTCAGGTAAGTCATTAATGTCATCTAAAATTTCGTATCCCATATCTGAAGTCATTGTTTTCAGATAATCATGACCTGATTTATCCACTGTTAAACAAAAGGAATTGATTCCCAATTTTTTGGCTTCATCTAAAGCCATCTTTGTGTCATGAACTGCGTATTCTTTTTCTACCCCTTCCCTACTGTAACCTCTATCTTGAGGTCTGCCGTCACTGATTAAAAACAAAATTTTAGTTCTAGCATCAATTTGATTCAATTTATGAGTAGTATGCCTGATTGCTGGTCCCATTCTAGTTGCATGCAATGGAGCTATTCTATCAATTCTTCTTTTCACTTTATCTGAAAAATTTTCTTGGAGATCTTTAACAGTGTAATATTCTACGTTCTCTCTTCCGTATCCAGAAAAGCCGTAAATTCCGTATACATCTCCTATAGCCTCTAAAGCATTGATCAACAAAACCATAGATTCTTTCTCAACATCTATGATCCTTTTATAAGACCTTCTCATTTGTTGGCCTCTTCTAGTCCTAAGCCAAACCATGTACTCTACAGGATCGTCTGGTGCATCCCATTCATCTTGACGACCTTTTCCTTCATCAATTGCCTCTGCAGTAGAAGCACTAGTGTCTAAAAGAAAAGCAACAGCAACATCACGTTGAACTTTATTTCGTCTCCAATAAAACTTTTCATCGGGACTAGAACCAGCCTTAATATCGACCATATTTTCTATAACATCGTCTATATCAATATCCTCACCATCACTCAATTTCCGTTCTTTTCTCAGCATTTCAGGAACCATCATCTCAAATTGACGTCTGATTCTAGTAACTAAAGTACTATATTCATTCAAAGTAGATGAAAAATATGCAGGATCACCCTCCTGCATCAGTTTTTGTTTAACTATGCACCATCGCGGTTTATAGTCTTCAGCTCTAAAGTCCCATTCATCATAAACAAATGTTTCAGGTTCACCTGATTGTAATTCTCCTCCTTCTTCATCAACATGAACATATTGGCCTTGAGTATTTTCTGGCGATTGAGGAAGATTAGTTCCTGCTTCTTTAATTAGATTGTCAGCAAAAACACCACTAGATTCTTGAATTTCTCCTGAAACTGTTTGAAGATCTAATTCAGCACTATTTTCCAATAGTTCTTTCAATTGATCTTGAGTTAAGGGATCACCCTGAGCACCACTAGATTGGTCTTGTTGTTGCATGCGCATTTCATTCATCAACTGTGACAACTCAGGCTTAAAATCACCTCTATATTCTACTTCTTGCATGGTTTCATATTCTGATTCACCCTCAGGTCTAAGTTCCATTTCCATACCCATCCCCATATCCATCAACATTTGTTCCATTTCATCTGGATCTTCATATTCTTCTTCTTCATCAAAAGATGGGTCTTCCCAATCTTCTTCAGGGATATCTTCATTGGGAATACTTGCAATAATTGCATAAATTCTTAGGCTTGCCTCTGCAGAATCTTCAACTAAAGATTCATGCATTGTCATCATTTTCATTATCTGAATTATTTGCTGAATCTCTGATTTATATTTGAGAGTGATAGAAACTCCCTCATATTGTTGAAGACTTACTCGAAGCATAAATTCAACAATAGCTTCTCGAGCGGGTAACTCTTTAATATCCGGGCGATCATCTAGAGAATCTCTTTGAACTTGTAAATAAAATGTTTTAATTCCAGGGTATTCTATTAAGACTTTTGCATCCAATCTTGCCCCTTCTACTACAGTAAATATGTCTAATGATAACTGGCGATCTTCAAATAAATTAAAATATCTTTGCATATCACTGATCCATGGTTTTTCAAGATTTTGCGATTCCTCTGATATTTCATTATGAGTTAAATTATCGGATGTAGGTTCTTTGGACTTTTGAATTGCTTCTAATTGTTTTTTTTCTAAAGATTCTCTCAAATCCTCGAAAAGTTCTGACTTTCTATTAAAATCAAATATAAAACTACCGAACTCCAAGTGAGCAACTTGATGAGTAGATACAACTTTAAACCAAGCAAAATTTTCTTCTTTAGTTAAATATCTATCTACAATAGTAGGCACAAAAACTGTAGAACCTTCAGTAGTTGGAGAATTCTTTGAAACCCATCCTATATTCTTTTCTACTAACGCCTCTGTAGAAGAAAGTTTGATTTCGGCCCCAGCTAACCCTCTACAATACATTTCCATAACGTTTTTAATTCGATCAAATTCAATGCCAGAAGACAGTGTTTCTATAGTGCTTTCTGAATGAGCAGATTCAACTTTAAAATAAGCTATTCCTGCATCTGGGTTAGATTGAATCAATTTAACTCCTTCTTCATACCACTTACCAAATTGTGAAGGAGTGAGTTTTTCAAAAACCATAGGAGAAGAATTTATAAATTCTGGCATAGCTAGGGGCTCATACTCTAATAATGATTCACTCAAAGCTAATACAACACTATGTTTTTCTTGATCTAATTCAGCTAAAGACTGAGAAATTTCCAACATAGTGCCAGGGATATTTGTCCCACCATTCTTAACTAAATTTTCTGCTAATTGTAAAAATCTAATTCGTTCCTCAGGATCAATTCTCGGTAAAGCTTTTGCACCAGAATCAAAAAAACTTTTGACTTCTCTCCAACCTGTTTCTACTAATGCAGTAGCCAAAGACAAAAATGCATCTTTATCTTCTCCAACTAAAGGAAATATTTGCTCTCCAAGGTTGAGACACTCTAAAGCTAAATCATAAGATCTATGAGCTAATTTATCTAAAAACTGTGAAAATGTTTCAAGTTGTTTGAATGATAATTCAGTCAGTAAAACAGGACTTAAAATAAAAAAACGACATGCTAAAGTACTAGATTTCCAAGTACCTTTATAGAGATGGTCTCCCAAAGAAGCCCATTCTTCAATATGCCTAGATCTCAACTTACCCATAGTTCCTGGACTGGCTTCAAAATAAGCTGAAGCTAGAGTAGGAGATTCTATACAAAGTTTTTCCCCACATTCCATCCATTTTTCAAAATAACTATACGGCATAGATTTTAGTACAGCAGGACTAACATCATAAAAATGTGCAGCTGATTCCCACGATCTAACTGTTTGGGAAGCTAGTGTAATCCCTTGTTGATACCATCTTCTAATCTGCTCTTCTGAAAATGCATCAGGCATCTCAGCAAGAGATTTATTAAAGTTTTTCTCGACAGATTCAGGAAACTTTTTTAACTCAGACCATTTATCAATTGTTGAATCTTCAGGCATTTCAATTCCTTATAAGATTTTCAGGAAATCTATTCAAAAATAGAAGCTATGATTTCAGTAATACTCTGCTGAACCGAATGATCATCAGTTACAGCCCAATTGACAGATACTTGACAAGCTCTACGAGGAGGAATTCCTGATGCTATCAATTTACCTGCATAAATCAACAATCTTGTGCTTGCACCTTCACCTAATCCGTGTTCCTTAAGATTACGAACTTTCTCTCCTAATTTTGCAAGTTGAGTTGCTGTTTGTTCATCTACTCCTGCTTCATGTTGAACAATTTGAGCTTCTATTTCCAAAGGCGGGTAATCAAATTCTATAGACACAAATCTTTGCCTAGTACTATGTTTCAAGTCTTTGAGAGCACTCTGATAACCAGGATTGTAAGACAACACCAATAAAAACCCGTCAGCAGCCTCTAATAATTCACCTCGTTTTTCTACTGGAAGCATCCTTCGATGATCTGTCAATGGGTGTATCAATACAGTAGTATCTTTTCGAGCTTCAACAACTTCGTCCAAATAACAAATACCACCAGCCTTTACAGCTCTAGTTAAAGGACCATCAATCCACACAGTTTGATCACCTTCTAGTAAATATCTACCAACAAGATCACTAGAAGTGAGATCTTCGTGGCAGGCGATTGTTACCAATGGAAGATTTACAGAATCATTATTATCTGTACTCTTAGAATTTTTTGCTAATTCAACTCCAAGTTTATATGACATGTATTCTACAAATCTGGTTTTCCCACATCCCGTAGGTCCCTTAAATATTAAAGGCAATCTTTGTCTGTAGGCAGCTTCAAAAAGTTCAACCTCATCCCCCACTGGGACATAATATGGCTCTTCATCCAATTGGTATTCTTCAATGATATAACTTTTGTATAAAGTTTTAGTTGTCATAGTTTACTTAGCTCCTATCCTAGTCAATCAACTGGTTTTGTTATTCCAAATATCTTTAACAGTTTTCTCTAAGTCCGATATAGTTCCACTGTTATCTATCTCAACATGTGCGTGAGTAATTCTGTCGTCTTGAGACATTTGAGATTGAATTCGTGCAATTGCATCATTTCTACTAAGATTATTTCTTTCTGCTAATCTAGAAATCACAATCTCTTGGTCAGAAGTCACAACCCAAATTTCATCAAATAGATCTTGCCAATTTGCTTCAATCAACACTGCAGCTTCAACAACAATCAAAGGAACTCCCGAAACATCTTTGATGCGATCCTTGATCATTTCATAAATTAAAGGATGCATAATCGAGTTCAATAAATCTAAATTTGCTGGGTCTGAAAACACTATTGGACCCAGTTTTTTTCTATCGACAAAACCATCATCCCCTACAATTTCTTCCCCAAAAGCACCAACTACTTGACCAAATCCTTTCGTACCTGGCAGATATGCTTCATGGCCTAATGCGTCTCCACTAATAACATGAGCACCTAATTTATTCAGAATATCTGACACAAGAGATTTACCTGTGCCAATACCTCCAGTCAAACCAACTTTAATCATTTTTACTTCCTGAGGAATAAGTCATTAGGACATTCTACAGGAACGGATTTTAGAGGGTCAACAACCGATTTAAAACAAAATTTGTTGAGAATTCTCATTAAGATATAATTTACATATTAAAAAGCGTGGAATTAAACATGAATTCAATAGTAAGAAAGATTCCAAGTGTATCTACAATCATATCTGATAACAGAATAGAGGAACTTGCCAAAGAGATTTCATCAGACAATGTTAAAGACTTAGTAAGAAAACATTTAAATTACTTAAGAAGTAAAGAAAACTTGTCATTAGATGAAGCGCAAAATGAAGCTATTGTTCAGGAAGTTTTAAATTTAGCGAAATCTGAATGGCCTGAATGGCCTATTCCAGTAATCAATGGAACCGGGGTCATATTACATACAAATTTAGGTAGATCACCCTTAAGTGAAGCTTCTATTGAAGCATCTCTTAAAGCCGCTCAGGGGTATTCTGATTTAGAGTTAGATCTCAAAACAGGAAAAAGAGGCTCGAGACAAAAATCAATTATCAACATATTGAATCAGATCACTGAATCAGAAGATGCTCTAGTTGTTAACAACACTGCATCTGCTCTTTTACTTACTCTCACATCTCTATCTAAAGGCGGTGAAGTAATTATTTCTAGATCCCAAGCTATAGAAATTGGCGGAGGATTCAGAATTCCTGATGTACTGATACAAAGCGGAGCTAAACTAATAGAGGTTGGCACTACAAACAGAACTTACGTCAAAGATTATGTGAATGCAATTACAGAAAATACTAAGGCAATTTTAGTGATGCATGCTAGCAATTATAAAGTTCTAGGATTCACTCACGAACCTGAAATCAGTGAATTATCAGAAATTGCACAAAGACATCAAATCCCATTAATTCATGATGTGGGGAGTGGGTGCATTGTAGATTCTACAAAATTTGGATTGTCTCCTGAACCAAGACCCCAAGATAGTATCAAAAACGGATCAGACATATGCATGTTTTCGGGAGACAAACTTTTGGGGGGACCTCAAGCAGGAATTATTATAGGAAAAAGTTATTACATCTCTCAAATCTCAACACACCCACTAGCTCGAGCCATAAGAATTGATAAAATTAATTTATCAGCTCTTCATGCAACTTTGCTTCATTATATAAAAGATGAAGTGGAAGAAAACATTCCAATTTGGAAAATGATATCTACCACTCAAAAGTCTCTACTTGATAGAGCAAAAAAAATCAAATCTCAAATTAATGCTGATATTTCTATAACTGAAACTATGGCAACTATAGGAGGCGGAAGTTTACCGGGGGAAAACTTAAAATCGTACGCCTTAAAAATTGAAACCAATTCAACTAATAAATTAGGATATCAACTAAGAACTGCAAGAAAACCAATAATGTCTAGAGTCGAAAATTCTTGTGTATTAATAGATTTAAGAACTATTCCCTCTGAATTTGACGAAATATTAATTCAAGCACTGAACTCTTTATTAATCGATTAAGTTAAAGTACTAATCATGGATCTATTTCAACATAATGCTGAAGCAGAATTAAGACATTCTGCTCCTTTGGCAGAAAGAATGCGCCCCACAAATTTTGATGATTTCATAGGGCAGGACCATATTTTGGGATCTGAATCACCATTAAGGTCGAGTATAGAAAACCACAACTTACCTTCATTAATATTGTGGGGACCTCCAGGGACCGGAAAAACTACTTTAGCCAACATATTAGCATCAAAAATCAATGCTCACACAGACCATTTAAGTGCTGTTTCATCAGGAGTATCTGATATCAGACAATCTATTAAACAAGCCCAACAGCGGTTAGGTGAAATTTCACAAAGAACTATTGTTTTTATCGATGAAATACACCGATTTTCTAAATCTCAACAAGATGTAATTCTGCCATTTGTGGAAAATGGCACAATCATCTTGATAGGAGCTACCACCGAAAACCCATCATTTGAAGTCATATCTCCCTTACTTTCCAGATGTAAAGTCTTCACTTTAAACGCACTTCAAACTAAAGATATATCAATCATTTTAACTAATGCTTTGAATAATAAAAAAAGAGGGTTGGGACTTAAAAATTTCACTCTTTCTAATGAGGCGTTAAAGCTGATTTCAACTAATTCCAATGGAGATGCAAGATGGGCATTAAACACCTTAGAACTCATTTGTTCATACCACAATAACTCATCAGAAATCTCATTAGAATCTGCACTACAAGTAATTTCAGACAAACCCATGAAATATGATAAAAATGGAGATTCGCACTACGACACTATTTCAGCTTATATCAAATCAATCAGGGGATCTGATCCAGATGCAGCAGTCTATTGGTTAGCAAGAATGCTAGAAAGCGGAGAGGATCTAAACTTTATTTGCCGTCGTCTGATAATTTTAGCAGCAGAAGATATTGGTCTAGCAGATCCTAATGCACTATCACTTGCAGTTGCATGTCAACAAGCCGCTAATTTTGTAGGATTACCAGAATCAAGAATAATCTTGTCGGAAATAAGTATTTATTTGGCTACTGCACCTAAAAGTAATTCTTCATACTCAGCTATCAATTTAGCACAAAAAGAAGTAAAAAAATCTGGACCGAAACCTGTACCATTGCACCTAAGAAACCCTGAGACTAAATTTTTACGTGATGAAGGATACGGTCGAGACTACAAATATCCCCACAATTTTAAATCAGGATTTGTTAATGAAAGTTATCTGCCAAAAGATATTAGTTCTAACAAATTCTATTTCCCCAACCAAATAGGTTTTGAGACTGAACTTAATAAACACATTGAAAAATTACGACAACAAATCAATGAGGAAGATGAGTAGTTCCAATACGAAACATATTTCGAGCAGTCCTCACTCCTTGAATAGCAATTACACATCCTCCAGCAGCGATGGCAATTGGGGCACCAAACATTAAAGCAACCGCCCCTGTCATAAAACCTGCCATCCCACTGAATCCCCATCCAAAAGTTTGAAAACTTAAAACTCTACCCCTCATTCTAGGAGGAACAGTGATTTGTAACATGGTATTTATTGAAGTTTCGTAACAAAGACCAAACCCATAAGTGCATGCTAATAGAATAGTGGAAAGCCAAAAAATATCAGAAATTGAAAATAAAACTAAAAATAATCCAAATCCTGTCAAGCCTACAGTTACCATCATTCCTTTGTTTTTAACATCAGGAATTAAAGAAATAATCAAAGAAGTTACTGATGCCCCCACGGCTCCTGCTGCCATCAAGTATCCTAAACCAACAGAATCAACTCCTAATTCTTCTCTAGCAATAATGGGCAACATTGCCTCTACAGACCATCCGAAAGTTTCTGATGTTAGTACAATTAAAATTAATACTCTAACTTTTTTATTAGAAACTAAATTTTTAATTCCCTCTACTAAATCGATCAAATATGTATCACCATATTGAATTTCTGGGGAATTAATCTCTTTTATTCTAGACATAATCAGTGCAGACAAAACCAAAAATGTACATGCTGACCAAGGAGCATAAGCAAATCCAATTTCTTTTAAAACCCATCCACCAAACAGTGGAGCAAAAATTGCCATAATAGTTATAGAAAAAAAGTTAGTAGCAGAAGCTCTCAATAATTGATCTTCTCTGACTAATTCTGCAGGTATTGCTAATTTACACGTTAACCTAACTGAACCTACAGCTCCTGAACAAAAAGAAATAATTAATAATTGCCAAATTTTAATCAAATCAACAAATAAAAGAATGCCAAAAATTAACGAAATCAGACTTTGACAAAGTAAAGCCACTATCATTACGTCTCTCTTATTGAGTCTGTCAATTAATGCCCCTGTGAAAGGGCTAAATAACGCTAATCCAAATCCGCCTAACCCTGCAGCCATACCTACCATTAAGGGGGAATCAGAAATAGTCAACATCACCCAACCCATAATCATAGGACTTAAAATAAGTGCAGCATCGTTGAAAAGAACGCCTATCAAAAATATTCTATAATTTTTATTACTTAAAATTTCAAACATTTTAATTTTTGACTACAAATTTAATGTTTAAAATTTTAACCATGCAAAATTGAACCCATAATATCTAAAGTGATATCAATATCAGAAGATTCAATCCCATAATGAGTTGCAAACCTCCACCTTTCTCTTTTAGACGCACCTTTAATTTCATTTTGATTTAATGCATTCTCTACAAGATTTCTATATTCCAAGTCAATTTCAAAAAAAACTAAATTCGTCTCTACTGAGTTCACATCAATATTTATATGCGGAAGTTGAGATAATCCAAAAGCTAATTTTTGAGCATTTTCATGATCTTCAGCAAGCCTATTAACCATATTGTCTAAAGCTACAATTCCTGCAGACGCTAAAAATCCTGCTTGACGCATTCCACCACCAAGCATTTTTCTCCACTTACGTGCAGATTCTATAAATTTACCATCCCCACAAACTAGTGACCCCACAGGGCAAGCTAAACCTTTTGACAAACAAAAGCTTACTGAGTCAGCACCTTCAACTATTTTTTTTACATCGATATCTAATTTAACTGCGGCATTAAAAATCCGGGCTCCATCAATATGAAATTTCAAATTATTATTCTTAGCAATATCTGAGAACATTTTGGTTTCAAATTGATCTAAAACTCTTCCCCCACACATATTTTGAGTATTTTCCAAAGCAATCATAGAAGTCTGCGGATTATGATTATCTGAAGCATCTCTAATAGCATTGAGTACATCATCAGGATCAATTTTCCCATCTTCATGATTTTTAACTGTGTGATAAGCAACTCCACCTAATGCAGAAGCTCCTCCAGCTTCATACTTAAAAATATGAGACTTGTCACCAACGATAATTTCATCTCCTCGATTAGAGTGTGCCAAAATTGAAACCAAATTACCCATTGTCCCACTTGCAACAAACAAGGCTTGTTCTTTTCCTAATCTATCTGCTGCCATTTCCTCTAAAATATTGATTGTGGGGTCATCTCCAAAAACATCATCACCTACTTGAGCATTGAATATAGCCTCTCTCATTTCAGGAGATGGTTGTGTTACCGTATCACTACGAAAATCTATCATAGAGTCCTCGAAATTCATGAATTATAATGCAACTATTCTATCAATCTAAATAACAAAAAACTATTATGAAAGCAACAAAAAAATCACTTATAATCCAAACCGACACCCATGATTTAGAGGCTGAGTTTTCCATACCTAACAATTCCAATCACACACCTTGTGTAATCTTGTGCTCTCCGTCACCTAAATTCGGCGGTGATATGCAAAATACAGTGTTAATTCAAATTAGTTCTGAATTGAACCAATTGGGAATAGCTAGTTTAAAATTCAACTACAGAGGTGTGGGCAATAGTACAGGCGAAACCTCTAATGGGCTTGGAGAATTACAAGACACTATAGAAGTTATTAGATTTATAGAATCTATTCAAGAAATTGATGGGAGTAGAATAGGAATTGCAGGCTATTCTTTTGGAGCATGGATGGCACTAGATTCATCTACAAAAAACCAAAAAGTGAAATCAATATGCTCAATTGCTTGCCCTCAAAATAAATTAAGTTTGTTTAGCACTCTTGAAATAATTCAACCTAAACTTTTTATTATCGGGGATAAAGATCATGATTTTCCATTAGGCCAATTCCAATTTCTCAGTAAGCGATTTAATAATCCCAAACAAACAGAAATAATATCTGGTGGTGATCATTTTTTTCGAGGTCAAGAAAAATTGGTAGCGCAATTAACTGCAGATTTCTTTAATAACACTTTATAATACATTTTGCTAGAAATCATGAATTTAGGGAGAATCCAATTGTCAAATAAAAAATATCGAACCGAAAAAGATTCTATTGGAGAATTTCAAGTTCCCTCTGATGCTTACTACGGCGCAAACACAATGAGAGCTGTTCTAAATTTCCCAATTAGTGAATTAAGATTTTCACGATCTTTCATTAATGCTATAGCAACAATAAAAAAAACTGCAGCTGAAGTAAATGTAGAGTTAGGGTTATTAGAATCAAAATTAGCGAATGCAATTATTCAAGCGGCTCAAGAGGTTGCAGACGGTAAGTTTGATAATCAATTTGTTGTAGATATTTTTCAAACTGGATCAGGAACATCTACCAACATGAATACAAATGAAGTGATTTCTAACCGTGCAATAGAAATTTTAGGCGGCGCACTTGGTTCAAGATCCCCTGTACACCCTAATGATCATGTCAACACAGGGCAATCATCAAATGACGTCATTCCAACTGCTATTCATTTAGCTGCATTAATTTCTATTTCAAAAAATTTGATCCCTTCTTTAGAAATTCTATTAAATTCATTAAACAATAAGTCACAAGAATTCATGTCAGTAGTCAAAACAGGAAGAACTCATTTACAAGACGCTACCCCTATTAGATTAGGTCAAGAATTTTTGGGACATGCCGGTCAAATAGAAAGATCAATTTTAAGAGCAAAAAATGCTATTTCAGAGCTATCTGAAGTGGCCTTAGGAGGCACAGCAGTCGGAACAGGAGTGAACACTCATCCTGATTTCGCTACCAAAGTTTGTGAAAAATTGTCAAAAAATCTTCAAATTCCCATATCTGAAACAACTAATCATTTCCAAGCTCAAAGTAGTTTAGATAATATCGTTGAAGCTAGCGGATCCATGAAAACTATAGCTGTAAGTTTAATGAAAATTGCTAATGATATTAGATGGATGGGGTCTGGGCCTAGAGGTGGTTTTGGTGAAATAGAATTACCTGAAGTTCAACCAGGTAGCTCAATAATGCCAGGTAAAGTTAATCCAGTTATTCCTGAATCAGTATGCCAAGTTTCTGCTCAAGTCATAGGGAATGATATGTCAGTAGCAGTAGCAGGACAATCTGGTAATTTCGAAATTAATGTCATGATGCCTGTCGCAGCCTATAACTTACTTCAATCAATTGACTTATTGTCCAACGCATCCAAAAACCTTGCTCTTCAATGTGTAGATGGATTGAAATCAACAACCAAGGGACCAGAGATGGTTGAAAACGGCCTAGCAATAGTTACAACTTTAGTCCCTCACATTGGATATGATGCTTCTGCAGCACTAGCACATCATGCACAAAAAACTGGTGAATCAATTAAGGAAGTTGCTATTAGAGAAACAGATATTTCAGAAAAAGACCTCGACAAAATTTTAGATCCAGAATCTATGACTGAGCCCAAGGGGTAATCATGGAATCAAAGATTTGACAAAATCTTTTTGAGCTTGAACTGAAATAGGCCCTTTTTCTATAATTTCCATTGTTAAAGAATGGAGTATTTTACCTATCTCAGGTCCCTCAGTCACTCCTAACTCTAAAATAGAATTTCCATCAAGAATCACTTTTAAATGCTCTATGATAGTTTCAAAAATACCGATTTGTATAACGCATTTTTGTTGTAACAATATTTTTGAAATTTCTAAAACGTTTTGCGAAATACCCTTTAGACTCATATAAATATCAGATTTATTTGAGTCAGGATCCATAAGTTCAATACGAGTAAAAGCCTCAATGGCATTATTAACCCTACTGCTTAAGTCCAATTTACTCACTAATTTTGCTCTATCTAAATGGTTAAAATAAAATGAAATAAAAACCCACCACATATTTTCATCTTCACGACAGATACTTCGAATATTTTCAAAGTTTTCATTTTTCGTAGTTTTGGATAAACGTAAATCTAGTTGTTCAAAAATCAAACTCATTATCTTGTGATTCAAAATCTTTTCAAAATCTTCTTCTTGGAATATCAATAAAAGCTCATTTGCAATTCTCTTTCCACTTAATAAATTGACATGATTTAATGACTCATACATTTTTCCAGAAGAAAATTTTGAAATATTCATATTCAATCTGTATGAATATTTTATAGCTCTAAAAATTCTAGTGGGGTCATCAATAAAGCTTTTTGGATGCAAAATTTTAATAACTCCATTTTGTAAATCTTCTAAAGAATTATTTACATCTATCACTTCACCCCATGTTTTTGAATTAATGGAAACAGCTAATGCATTAATCGAAAAATCCCTCCGAATGAGATCTACATCAATTTCAGTTTTCAATGAAACATTAGGCAAAGACCCTGGGGCGGGATATGCTTCCTCCCTTGTCATTGCTATATCTATTTCAATGCCATCATACACACCTTTAACAACACCAAATTCTGACATTGAAACTATTTGGAAATTTTCTGATTGATTTAAAGAGTCAAACATCAGATTAGGATCACTTTCAACGGCTATATCAATATCATGAATTTTATGATTTAAAAAAATATCTCTAACTACGCCTCCCACCAAAAAAGCTTTAACAGAATGATTGTCAGCAATCTGAGCAATAAACTTAATTGCCGAAATTTGATTATGGTTTAATTGAGTTAATATTTTTTGATTGATATTCATAAAATTTCTAGTAGGGTTTGACAAAAAAAAATGCTCATAGTAGATTATATCTGCTTCGAAGCAATTGTATTAGCAACTTAAAAACAAAATATCGTCAAGAGTGACAGGCGAGGCCCCAATCCTTAGACCCTGTCCGGCAACCTTAACCTTTAAGGTGCCTTTGGGGATTAGACGAGGTCTAACAGACAAAGGGTGCGGCTCTATCCGTTTCCGGAGGAGCCTTTTTTTTTGCTAAAAATTTATAAAGTTTTTCAATATAGGAGAAGAAAAATGAGCGATTACAAATTTGAAACATTACAGCTTCACGCTGGACAAGAACCAGACCCTGCTACAAACTCCAGGGCTGTCCCCATATATCAAACAACATCATTTGTATTTAATAGCCATGAGCATGGAGCTAATTTATTTACTCTGAAAGAATTGGGGAATATCTATACCAGGATAATGAATCCAACCACTGATGTTTTCGAGAAAAGAGTTGCTGCCCTAGAAGGAGGCCTTTTAGGGTTAGCAACAGCTTCAGGTCAAGCAGCTCAATTTACTGCAATAGCAAACTTCTTACAGGCAGGAGACAATTTTGTTTCCTCTTCATATTTATATGGGGGAACATACAACCAATTCAAAGCCCAATTCCCAAGATTAGGTATAAATGTGAAATTTGCAGAAGGTGATAGTCTATCTAGTTTTGAATCAAATATTGATGAAAATACTAAAGCTATTTACATAGAATCGTTAGGTAATCCTCAAATAAATGTTCCAGATTTCGAGGCTATTGCAAAATTAGCTCATTCGTACGACATTCCTTTAGTTGTAGATAATACTCTTGGAGCTGCGGGAGCATTGATTAGGCCTATTGATTATGGAGCAGACATTATCACTCACAGCGCTACTAAGTGGATTGGAGGTCACGGAACAAGCATTGGTGGAGTAATAGTTGATGCAGGTACTTTTAACTGGGGCAATGGTAAATTCCCATTATTTACTGAACCGAGTGAAGCCTACCATGGCTTAGTACATTGGGACGTTTCAGGATTTGGTAGTGATCTATGCAATGCCTTAGGAGTACCAGAAAACAGAAATATAGCTTTTGGAGTTAGAGCTAGGTTTGAAGTTTTAAGAGATTATGGAGCAGCACTCAGTCCATTCAATTCATTTTTGTTCATTCAAGGACTTGAAACCTTGTCGCTTAGAGTAGAAAGACATTGTCAGAACTCATTACAATTAGCCGAATGGTTAGAAAACAATCCAAAAGTAGAGTCAGTGAATTACCTAGGACTATCTTCAAATCCTTATAAAAATTTAGCAGACAAATACTTACAAAGAGGATATGGAGCAGTATTAACATTTACATTAAAGGGCGGATACGACTCTGCAGTAAAATGTATTGATAATCTAAATCTTGCTAGTAATTTAGCCAATGTTGGTGATGCTAAAACATTAGTAATTCATCCTGCTTCCACTACTCATGAACAATTATCACCAGAAGAACAAGCATCTGCTGGAGTAGAAGCTTCTACAATTCGAGTTTCAGTAGGACTAGAACATATTGACGATATCATAGAGGATTTTAAAAATTCTTTTGATGCCATCTAAATTAATTTAGAAATCCAAAGGTACGATCGAGGTCGTACCTTTGGATTTAAATATGGAGACAACGAGTATTAATGACATTAATAATCAGGCCTGATTATCACGGGGTCCCTTTAATTGAACAAAATAAAATCAGATGGAT
>MDTE01194703.1_pt1 | contig 21979 bp, 18 predicted proteins | sample 811231 | NCBI WGS metagenome assembly MDTE01 (sample SAMN05326651, study PRJNA326480) | marine metagenome | isolation source: seawater | place: Indian Ocean: Red Sea | collected 2010 | reverse complement strand
CTCAGGAAGGTGTTGCAGGGCATCCCCATGTCATTTTCGGATTTCTTCAGCCTCGAAGAGGCGCCGCGCCAGCAGGTCTTCTTTGCCGCCGGCGAACTGCTCGAAATCGGCGACGGGCGCATCTCCTACCGCCAGGTGCGGCGCGACCTGATCGGCAAGGCGCTGCAAATCCTCCATGAGCGCTACGCGCCGGGCGCCGATACCGGCCGCGCCATGCTACGTCACGAATCGGAGGAAGGCGGCGTGGTGATGCGCGGCAAGCTTGAAGTGACGGTTGGCGATCAGCGCCGGGTGCTCGGCCCGGGCGACGCCTATTATTTTGATTCCCGCCTACCCCACCGCTTCCGCAATATCGGCGAAGAGGAATGCGAACTGGTATCGGCGTGTACACCGCCAAGCTTCTAACACGCGTTGACAGCCGCCGAGAGCGGTCTAACATTCCCTGCGCAAGCACACGCAACAGAGTGTATTAGGGAGATGAGATGGGGTTGGAACGCGAAGCGCTGATCGATGTCGCCATGGGCTATGAGCCCGCCGACAAGGTCATCAAGAACTGCCAGATCGTCAATAGCCATACCGGGACGATCCACAAGCCGAGCGACAATGTCGCCATCAAGGGCGAGCGCATCGCCGCCGTGGGCGATATCGACTACACCATCGGCGAGGGCACCGAAGTGATCGACGCTGGCGGGCGCTTCCTCGTGCCCGGCCTGATCGACCCCCATTGCCACCAATGGCACACCTACGCCAATTCCACCGTGTTTGCCGCCTGCCGCCTGCTGCACGGCTCGACCACCATCGTCGACGGCTTTTACGGCCACGCCATCGTCAACGGCTTGCGCGCCTCGCGCTTCTTCCTCGACGAGCTGTTGCGCACGCCGGTCAAGCCGATCTTCGTCGTGCCGACCATGTGCTACACGCAGAACCGCGGCATCGGCTTTCCCGCCTCGCCCAATGCGCCGAGCATTCAGGAGCTGCTCGATTCCCTCGAATGGCCGGAGACCAAGGGCATCGAGGAGATCAGCCCGGAGCTCATGCTCTACCGCAACCAGCGCGACGCGGACCTCCTCAACCTGATGGAGGAATGCCTCCGCCAGGGCAAGGTGATTCAGGGCCATTCGGCGGGCATGACCGACGACAAGATCACTAATGCCTGGGTCTCCTCCGGCATCATGCACAACCATGAAATCGTCAACGCCGCAGAGACGCGCCGGCAAGCCGAGCTCGGCATTTGGATCGTCATCCGCGAAGGCAGCGCGTGTAAGGATATCGAGGCCTGCATCCCGGTGATCACCGAGGAGGGTTATGACGCCCGCGCCTTCCAGCTCTGCACGGACGTGATCACGCCGGATTGGATGCTCGAGCGCGGCCAGATGGACAATGCCATCCGCGTCGGCATCCAAAACGGCCTCGACCCTATGACCGCCATCCAGATGTCGACCATCCAGCCGGCCGAGTTCTACCGGGTCAATCACGATATGGGCATGATCGCGCCGGGCCGCTATGCCGATATCGTCTTCGTCGAGACTCTGGAGGAGTTCGAGATTTCCAAGGTCATGGCCAATGGCAAGGTCTGGGTCGAGGACGGCAAGTTGGTCGAGCAGTTGGAAAATCCCGATTATCCCGACTGGCTCTACGGCACCATGAATATCGTCCGCACCCTCACGCCGGAGGATTTTCAGATCCGCGCGCCGGAGGGCGCCGGCGATACGGTGAAAGTGCAGGTGATCAACACGCGGGACGGCTCGCTCGAGACGCCGGGCTCGGTCGAGACGCTAAAAGTGGTCGACGGGCTGGTGCAGGCCGACCCTGAAAACGGCATCAACAAGATCTGCATGATCGACCGCATCATGGGAACCGGCGAGATCGGCCTCGCCTTCGTCAAGGGATTCGGCATCCAGGACGGCTGCATCGGCACCACGGCCAATGTGTTCAACCAGAACATCGTCCTGGTCGGCGCATCCGACGAGGACATGGCCGCCGCCGCAAACGAGACCATCAAGATGGATGGTGGCTTCATCGCGCTCCGGGGCGGCAAGGTCGCCGCCTCGCTACCGACGCCCTTGAACGGCCTCGCCTCAGATCTGCCCTTCGACGAGCTGTTCGAGAAGCAGTTCAAGCTTCTCGCGGCTTGGCGCGATATGGGCTGCGAATTGGAGACGCCGCAGATGAATCTCGAATTCGTCTCCCTGGTAACGATCCCCTACTACCGCATCAGCACCAAGGGCCTCGCCTATATGACCCAGGACCGCTTCGAGCTGGCGGAGCTGTTCGTCAAGTAGGCGCACGCTTCCTCAGGCGCGGGCCTCCGGGATGATCTTGAGCTCGCGCATTCTCTTGAAATAGCGCGCGAACATCTCCTCGGTATAAATAATCTCGCCGTAACCGTGGCGGATGCGCTTGCGGTCTTCGAGGATGATGTCCCAATCGCGGCCGAACACCCAGTCGGCAAAGATCCAGTTGGCGAGCTCGTCCATCTTGTAGGGCTGAAGCTGGTGCTTCTGGACGATCGCGTCCCAGACCGGGCCCTTGTCTTCCATCAGCACCGTCAGCGAGCAGGGCCGCACCTGGCCGCGGCGGCAGCCGAAGGCTTCGCCGATCTCGTGCCAGACATGCTCCCAGCGGAAGCAGTCGCCATTCGTGATGTTGAACTCTTCATTGGCGCAATTGAGCTGGGTCGCCGACCAAGCCTCGAAGCGGCCGAGAATCTCGGCATCGGTATATTTGTTGAGCGCCTGCCAGGCGGCGGGGCGGCCGGGAAAATCGAACGGGATGTCCAGCTCGGCGGCGATCGCGGCATAGACCGAGACGAAATTGAGCGTGTTCAAGGGCACGCCGGCGGAAAGGCCGATGACGATCTCCGGGCGCACCATGGTGAGGCCCCAGGATTTCCCCTGCTGCAGCTCTTTCAGATAGTCCTGCTGGTTGTAATAGAAATTTGGCGGCATGTGGCGCGGATCGGTCTCGACCGAAGGCGTTTTATAGGGGCCAAGATGGCAGCCGTAATATTTACCGCCCTGGGTCAAGGTGACGCGTTCGAGCCCCGGCGCGATGCGGTCGAGAATGCCGACGGAATTTCGCACCAGCGCCACATTGCCCTCAATATTCTCCGCCTCGAAGCCACCGGCGAGGCCGCAATAGAACACATGCGTGGCGTCGGTGAGCGGCGCGAGCTTGGCCTCGGCATCCGCCTCGTCCTCGAGATCGACGGCGATGAAAGTGGCGCTGGTCTCGAAGCCCGGCGCGCTCCGGCTGAGGCCGACAACCTCCCAGCCGCCGGCGGCCTCCAGCGCCTCGACCACATTGCGCCCCGTCGTGCCACGCGCACCAACCACAACCGCTTTCTTCTGAGCCATTTTTGTCTCCCGTTTCGTCAATTTGACGGCAAGTTCCGTTGCCGCATTATCCGTGAATCCCGCAGTCGCACAAGCCGCGCACCGGCTGGACTTGACAATTTGCCCCAACCCCTGCTTTTTGTGTCGCCCCGATGGATAGGCGGCTGTGGCGGAACTGGTAGACGCGCAGCGTTGAGGGCGCTGTGGGGGAAACCCCGTGGAGGTTCAAGTCCTCTCAGCCGCACCATTCCCCGGAAGGCGCAACCGAGTTGCGCAGCTGGTGCGCGTTGCGGTCGTGGCGGAACTGGTAGACGCGCTAGATTCAGGTTCTAGTGGGGGCAACCCCGTGGAGGTTCGAGTCCTCTCGACCGCACCAGCGCGGCCCCGAGCCTTGCCCTACAAAGGAAAACAATAATGATTGTTGAACAACGTACCTACACTCTTCATCCAGGCCAGCATTTAAAATATTTGGATATTTATGAAAAAGAAGGGCTGAAAATACAGCGCCCAATTCTGGGCAATTTGGTTGGTTACTTCTTCACCGATATTGGACCGCTAAACCAGGTCGTCCACATGTGGGGCTATGAGTCTTTGGACGATCGTGCCATCAGACGTAGAAAATTGTTTGAGGATGCGGGCTGGGTCGCCTATGTCCAAAAGATCATTCCTCTAATTGCGTCACAGGAAAGTAAAATACTGATTCCAGCGCCTTTCTCGCCGATTGGCGGGAGCGGATAGGCTGCAAAACAAAACATGACAGGTATTATCTTTGACTAACGAATTAGCCTCCAGGATCGTTGCTTTCTGGGTCGGTCCAAGTCTTGAAGGACCCGAGGCCGCATTCGCCCGCAAAGATTGGTGGTACCGCGGAGGAGAAGCAGTCGATGAAGAGATTCGCGCCCGGTTCGAGGAACTTTTACCCCGCGCTTGCGTCGGTGCCCTGAACGAATGGAAGCAAACAGCGACTGGTAGTTTGGCTCTGGTAATCCTGCTCGATCAATTCACCCGAAACCTCCATCGCAATACGCCGGATGCATATATTGGTGATCCTTTGGCATTTGAAATTGTTGAGAATGCGATTGATCAAAAAATGGATCACGAGCTTCACCCTGTCGAGCGAATCTGGCTCTACCACCCGTTTCACCATTCTGAGGACATTCACCAACAGGATAAAGGCCTAACCCTGCTTAATGAATTGGAGCATGCCGTCGATAATGTTTGGCAACCCTATATCAGAAATGCCATCGAAGGCTGGACCCGCCACCGCTATATTGTTGCCCAATTCGGCCGATTTCCACATCGCAATGAAGTACTAGGTAGAAGCGATACGAAAGAAGAGCAAGAATTTATGTCAAGGGATGGTGAAAGCTTCGGACAAGGACGTAAAAAACAGAAATTTCGCGGCACGGCCACAAAAACAACAAACCAAATGAGGCATAGATAGATTATTATTAGAGGTCTACTTCAATGGATAGTGTTGAAAAATCTGAATCATCAAAAAGAAAATTAATTGAATTCTCAGAGAGTCTGTTTCCAATTTTAAGAGAACGTGCCACAGATTGTGAAGAAAACAGGGAGATTCCCGAGAGAACGATTGAAGACTTAATGAATGGCGGAATAATCCGAAGCACAGTTCCAAACCGCCTTGGGGGATATGAGGTTGATTATCGCACAGCCATGTCTATATGCGCCGCTATTTCTCGGGGCTGCGGCTCAACAGGGTTGGTAGTAGCAAACATGTTAGGCTGCGCCCTAACCACAGCTTTATGGCCTGAAAAAGCGCAATCTGATGTTTGGGGGAAATCAATTGATACAATTGTGACTGGCACATTAATTTTTCCAAAGGGTATAGCTAAGACTGTTGATGGTGGATATGTTCTATCTGGGAGATGGCCTTTTGGAACTGGAATAAATACATCCTCATGGAACATGTTTGGGGCAGTAGTAAAAAATGAATTCACAAATGATGATGAAGAGTTAAGGATGTTTCTAGTTCCCAAAAAGGATTGGGAAACAATCGATACATGGAGATCTGGCAGTTTAAAAGGCTCTGGAAGCCATGATGTGAAGGTATGCAAAAAATTTGTTCCAAGCTACCGTACTATCTCTGTTAAGGAGCAACTTGGAAATTGTGCTCCGGGCTGTAAAATAAACACTGGTCCAGTTTATAAACTGCCTATATTTGCAATGTTTTTTTCATGGATAGGTTCTGTAGTTCTCGGAATCGCAGAAGGTGCAGTATATGATTTTGAAAAACGCGCAAAATCAAGAATAACAAATTATACGGCGAATCGGTTACGAGATCTAACACCCATACAAATCAAGTGTGCTGACGCACATATGTCAGTTGACACCGCCAGAAGGATATATCTACAAAATTGCGATGAAGCCATGCGCATTGCGCTAAATGATAAATTACCAAGCAGTGAAGAGCGAATAAGGTGGCGGGGTGAAGGCGCATTTGCTGCTAGACTCTGCGTAAATGCCGTTGACTTGCTATACACTTCAAGTGGTGGTGGCGGCCTTTACGACCATAATCCAATATCACGAGCATTCCGTGATGTACACGGGGCACAAGCTCAAATAACTCAATCTTTTGATATAAATTCTACCACTTACGGCCGCCTGCTTCTGGGGCTGGAAACTGACAATAAATTACTTTAAACGTTTATAAAAAAATATAAAATAAAACTTATCTATGGTGGATAATTTTCTTTCTGAACCAGTAAGGTAAGTTATAATTTTATTAAGGTATTCGCTCCATAGCGCGCTATTATTGAGTCTCCTTGGGCTGTAGACTTTCCACCAATGTCGCCCAATAACTTGCACCCCAACCGAGTGCATCATCGTTAAAGTCGTAATTCGGGTTATGCAGGAAACATCCAAGATCGGCCCCAGCATTTCCCATCCATATGTAAGAGCCAGGGCATTCCTCCAGCATGTAAGAAAAATCCTCTGACCCCATGCTTGGCGGCACATCACGCCGCACATTCGCCTCGCCGGCAATGCGTGCCGCCGCCTTTGCAGCGTACTCGGTTTCAACTTCATGGTTAACCGTGGCAGGAAATTGGCGCATATAATTGTATTCGATACGGCAGCGATGAGCTTGGGCGATTCCTTCGCTAATGCGTGAAATACCATTTTCGATTTCCTGACGAATGGTTTCCTTGAAACAGCGAGCGGTACCGCCTAGCTCTACCCGGCCCGGGATGACATTGAAGGCATCGCCGGAGTGAAACATGGTGACACTGACCACCGCCGAATCAAGCGGGTCAGTCACCCGACTAGCGATGGTCTGGAGTCCACCGACTATCTCTGCCGCGCAGATCATGGGATCGATTCCAAGATGAGGCATGGCACCATGGGCACCCTCGCCGATAACGGTGATCTCGAAACAATCGCAAGCTGCCATCATCGGCCCCGACCTGACGGCGAATTCACCGATTTTCAAACCCGGCCAATTGTGCAGACCATAAACACCGTTGACCGGAAATTTTTCGAACAGGCCGTCAGCGACCATTTCACGCGCGCCGCCCATACCCTCCTCGGCAGGCTGAAAGATGAAGTAGACCGTGCCGGAAAAATTCTCTGTCTCCGCAAGATATTTAGCCGCGCCAAGCAGCATTGCAGTATGGCCATCATGGCCGCAGGCATGCATCACACCGTCACTAGTGGAGCGATGATCAAATTCGTTCTTCTCCAGGATGGGCAGCGCGTCCATATCGGCTCTGAGACCGATGGCGCCGTCACCGGGGGAGCCCTTCAGCACGCCAACCACTCCAGTCCTTGCCAGGCCGCGATGCACTTCGAGGCCAAACGATTCAAGTTCCCGAGCGACAACATCGGCGGTACGTTTCTCCTCGAACCCTAGTTCAGGGTGGGCATGGATGTCGCGGCGCCAGCGCGCCATATCATCCTGAAATTCTGCAATTCGGTTGATCATTGGCATGATATTTCTCCCCTGAGCGTCCAGATCTGCAACCCCAGCATAGCAAGCGAGCCAGCAAGTAGATAGAATCGAGCCATGGGAAAAATGACGAAATTCACCGACATCCTAAAATTCGCTGCGGTGCGAGTTGGCGGCGCTGCGGAACTCAAAAAGCTGCTACCCGAATCAAAATCTGCCAAATCTCTGAAAACCCTAGCGGACGACCGCTATCTTTCACTTATGATGCTTTGGGTGTTTTCCTCTGGGCTAAAACACAGCATGGTCGCCGGTAAGTGGCCGGACTTTGAGGAAATTTTCTTCGCATTTGACCTGAAGCGCGTGGCCGCCATACCCGACGAAACCTTGGAAGCGCTGTTAAAGGAGGCGCGTCATCCGCCATTGGGGTAAGATCAAGGCTACGCGATACAATGCAGCGGCAATGGCAGAGATCGCTGCTGAGCATGATAGCTTCGGCACCTGGATCGCAGCTTGGCCAGAAGAGAATATCGTTGACCTGTGGGATACACTGGAAGAGCGCTTCATCCAATTGGGCGGCGCCTCTGCTCCTAATTTCTTGCGTATGGCAGGTAATGATACCTTTATATTCACCCATGATGTGGTTAAGGCACTCAACAAATGGGACGCTTTTAGGGGTGAGCCTAAGGGCAAGAAGGCGGTCGCCAAGTTCAAGAAGCATTCAACGTCTGGGCAAGCAAGAGCCAGCTTAATCGGGCGCAAATGAGCCGAATCCTGGCCCTTTCGGTCGATTGACGACAGTCCTCATGGACTGAGATAAAGTTAACCATACAGCAATATCGCCATGGCACTGTCTCAACATGTCTTAATTCCAGCGCCAATGACGATTTGTCTCGCCCCAGCCACACCCTTGGTGACTGGCTGAGTGTGTTCCGCGACACCGAGAAAGAGCTCGACTTCCATTCTCCAGCCTTACTCTCGTATCCCACCGCTCCTTCCGGTTAAGATCGGTACAAAATAGGAAACATATATGAAACCCGACCAGATCGCTGAAGCCGTCGAGATTTATCGCGGCATGCGGCTCGACTTGGACAAACTTGACCGCATGCCCCAAAGCTGCACACCGGTTAACACAGAAGAAGCCTATGAAGTTCAACAGGAGCTCAATTTGCGCCTGGGCGAGCTCGGGCTCGGGCTCATCGGCGGATACAAGATTGGCTGCACCAGCAAGGTGATGCAGGACTACCTAAAAATAGACGAACCGTGCAGTGGAGGTATTTACGCCAATACAATATTCCACGAAAGGGGCGAACGCAGCCATAACGCCTATAGCCGACCCGGGGTCGAATGCGAGATCGCTATCGGCCTGGCTGCCCCTCTTGGTGCAGACGGCGCGCCCTATGACGGACAGAGCGTTGCCGACATGGTGGGCAGCGTCATGGCGGCAATCGAAATCGTCGACGATCGCTTCGTGGATTACACCAAGCTCCCACTTCCGATCATGCTTGCCGATGATTTCTTCAATTCTGGATGTGTGCTCGGCGAACCGGTGAAGGATTGGCGCAAGCGCGACATCGCCACCCTTCGTTGTGAAATGTTCATCAACGGTGCGAGCGTCGGCATTGGCTTCGGCGGTGACGTAATGAGCCATCCATTAAACGTGCTCGCATGGTTCGCCAATAGTATGGTCGCGCGCGGACGCGAGCTCCGTGCCGGTGAATTCGTCCTCACAGGCAGCTCAATTCAAACCTATTGGTGCGAACCGGGTGACGAGGTGCGTGTCGAAATCGAGACCCTCGGCACGGCTGAAATGAGCTTTATCACAGGCTAATTTCGCGGCAAGGCGGCAGCCATCAGGCGGCCAACGGCGATCATCTCCGGAATTGTAGCGGCGAAATCAGCAAGGGTAACCAGCAGTTGCTCACGCGCCGCGCCGGTTGGTCGGCCTCCAGGCAAATCGTTGATAGTCAGCTCTTTGCCAAGGCGTAGGGCGTTAGAATCGGCAATGGCAGCGATACGTGTGGCGGTCTCTTCGATTTCCCCGCCCTGGAAAAGAGGGATCAGCGCGTTCGCCTGATCCATCATATAATCTGGCCAATGGGCAAGATGACGGTAGAGGGTAGGCACAATTTTGCGGGAGCCGTTGTCAGAGCCAATACGCAGCCGTAGGATTAATTCGGCTAAGGCTGGTGGCATTTCCTCTAACTCCACCAGCGACGGCATGCCAGGAAACTTAGCAAGCGGCGTCGGCTTGCCACTATCACCGCTGCATTGCCCGCCGGCTTCCTCCGATGCAAGTAGCAACATCAACACGCGCACAGCTATGATGTTGTGCGGATTGGCGGTGTTGTAGGCGGCAACAATATAGCTGATTGCAGCTCGGTCCATCGGTTTGAGCGCAAGCGCCAGAGCCTTCTCGTGGGTGAGCAACGGTAATTCGGCAGCGAGCGGAACAGATGCCAATTTCTCTGCGGAGTCACTCAAAACACCTGATCGCATGACCGGCGCCAGCGCTCTCCAACCCCATTCAAGAACGCCGTTTTGGGTTGCAAGATGTCGGTAAATCAACGCTACCAACGGCACCCGGCAGCATGCCCTTATCTCGTCATAAATTGCCTTGATTTCGGTTGGCGCGTCCCGTTCAGAAAGTTCTGGCAATCTTTTTACATTTGCCACTTTGATCTCCCGAGATGGCTCACCCAGTCTATAATAGCGTTATGGAAACCATAACCGCACGCGCCATCAACGCTGATTTCTTCGCACCTTACGGCCAACTACTAGACGTACCAGAGAAGCCCGGTCGTTACGACTTTCAAGCTGAGCTATTCAACGGTCGTGCTGACGCCAAACCGAACCTACTGCTGGTCCGGGCAAATGCGCAATCGCTGCCGCTCGACATGAAGTTGATGGAATGTCATCCGAAATCGAGCCAAGCCTTCTTTCCGCTCGACGTCCAGCGTTATCTCGTGTTGGTCTGCCCAAAAACCGCAGATGGCGAACCTGACACAGCACGCCTCGATGCGTTTATCGTCGGCGGGGCACAGGGCATCAATTATAATCCCGGCACCTGGCATCACCCGCTGACTGTGCTCGAGGGCGTCGGACGCTTCGCCGCCCTAGTGTGGGAAAATCACAGTGCCGCAGATACCGTATGGTACAAGCTTGCGGCAGAGCAACGGGTACGCATCGAAGCTTAACCCAGTTGGGTGTCGTGACGCAGGCCAATGCTATGGCGCTCGATCTTAATATCACTCAGATAGTGAAACGGCCGGTCCTTGCGTCCAGCGAAGCCTGGCGCACGCATTAACAAAAGCTCGCCGGGTCGCCACGAAATCTCGCGCGCGCCAGAGCCGGAGCGCGTATCGGAGACGAAAAACCGGCCGTCGCCAGAAAGTTGAATCAGGGCAACAAGGCCGGTATAGCGCATATGATCGCGATGCGTAGTGATGCCGAAGGAGCCGGGATGATAGCGCTGCACTACGAGATCATTAAAGCCAAGTCGCCCAGCCAGGACCGGCGGGCGCAAACCCTTAAGGGCAAGGGCAAGATGTTCCTCTAGTTCCGCCGCCAGGTTCCAAAGCGCGTTTGGTTTCGGCGGCGCCATACAGATGTCAAAATCCTGGCGTACAACACTTGCACCCGAACCAACCTGCCGCCTTCCGACGCGATAGGGAAGTATCTGGGTAGCAGCTAGAAGCTGCGCTAGCTGCCTTGGCGCGAGCAATGGTAGGCTGGTCGCATCTTCCGCCACCAGACTCATCAGCGCATATCTAAGTTGATCCGTACCGCTTACGAATTCCACCCGTTCACTCTACCGTTATCCCAGTTGTTCGGGACCCAGATATAATTCGACCCGGACGACAAATGCGCAAGAATAGGAGACATAATACCGTATTAGCTTGACTTATCCTGCCTGAACTCCCATACGCGGGTCCAACGATACTCCCTTTGAGATCGATTTTCGATTAAATGCCGGCGTCAGTATTAGAACCGGCCTAATTTATTCCGGCAGATATGGATGTTTAGTTAGGTCGGCATTCGCCTTAAGTGCACTGCCGGAGCAATTCATTCAATAATGAAAGATTATCCTTAAATGACCGACTTCTCTGGCCTCAACTTGGCCCAACCGATCCTTCGTGCCATCTCCGACAAAAGCTATACTCTCCCCACACCCATACAACTAAAATCCATCCCACCACTCCTTGAGGGGCACGATCTATTGGGTATCGCCCAAACCGGTACCGGTAAAACCGCTGCCTTCGCGCTGCCGCTACTACACCGCCTGGCGCAAAACCCTGGCACTGTCAAGCGTGGCAAACCGCGTGCGCTAATTCTCGTGCCAACGCGTGAACTTGCTAGCCAGGTTAGTGACAACTTAAGGAGCTACGGCCGACATCTACCTGTGTGCACCGCCGTTATTTTTGGTGGCACTAATATTCGACCACAAATTCGTGCGATGAGCCGCGGGGTAGATGTGCTGGTAGCAACGCCGGGCCGCTTACTCGATTTAATAAGCCAAGGCCATGTGCAACTCCATGTTATTGAGACTTTTATCCTCGACGAAGCCGACCGTATGCTGGATATGGGATTCTTGCCTGATGTCAAACGTATTATTACTAAGCTTCCCGCAAAGCGGCAGACCTTGCTTTTCTCTGCCACCATGCCGAAATCGATTTCAAAACTCGCTGCAAACCTATTGAACAACCCGAAACGGGTCGAGATTACGCCTGCAGCAAGCACCGTGGAGAAAGTGCAGCAGCGAGTTCTTTTCGTAACCAAAGAGAAGAAGCGCTCGCTTCTTACTAAGTTGCTTAATGACGAAGAAATTGGCCGCGTGCTGATATTCACGCGCACGAAGTACGGCGCGGACCGCGTTGCCAAGCATTTATATCGGGGCGGTATCCTAGCCAACGCGATTCATGGCAATAAGTCCCAGAATGCTCGCCAACGCGCACTTAAAAGTTTTTGCGCAGGCAAGATCCGCGCGCTCGTGGCGACAGACATCGCAGCTCGTGGAATCGACATCAAGGATGTTACACATGTCATCAATTTTGACCTGCCTAGCGAGCCGGAGAGCTATGTTCACCGTATCGGCCGAACGGCGCGAGCCGGTGCCGGTGGTATTGCCATCTCTTTTTGTGATCATGATGAGCGCAACCATTTGCGTAATATCGAGAAGACCATCGGCCTGAACGTCCCGGTTTTCACGGACCATCCATTTCATGATCCCGAAATCGAGAATTCAAAAACGCCGGGCAAGCGCAAATTAAGGAGCAAGCGTGTGGACCTGCAGCAACGCAACACCCAACGCACGAAGCGAAAGGCCAAAAAGGCGGCGTAACCGCCATCGACCTTAATCGAATTGAGCGCCATAATGAGTGTTCAAATATATTGAGGAGAGCGCGGCTATGCCGAAAGTCGAAGCAAACGGGATAAATATTTTCTACGAGTTTCTCGGCGACGGTGACCCGCTAGCGCTGATCGGTGGTTCGCTGTTTGGCCGGCAGAATTTTGGTATGGTGTGGGACGGCTTGGCCCAAAATTTTAAGCTGATTAGTTACGACCAGCGCGGCTATGGGCAAACAGACCGTCCCTTACAACAATACGATCTTGATATTTGGGCGGACGACCTTGCAGCCCTAATGGAGAAACTCGGTATTCCACGCGCTCACGTAATGGGCACTTCTGCCGGTGGCATGATCGCGCTCAAATTCGCCGCCAAATATCCCGACAAATGTATTGGAGTAGTGAGCGACTGCGCATTCGCAAAATGTGACGAGATGCGCAAGATCATGTTCCGCACTTGGCGCCACATGGCGCAAACCTGGGGCTGCTCGCCACAATTCGCTGATCACGTGCTAACCCAAGCGGTTGGCGCAGAATATCTCGACGGCCCGAACGGCCCGGCGATCGTAGATATGGTTCGCACCGTCGTCGGTTTGAATTCGCCCGAAACCGTTGTACAGGCTTGCCTTGCCATGGAAAACATGGATTTGCGAGAGGATTGTAAAAAAATTCGCAATCCGACCCTCGTCATCACGGCGAAAAAAGATATGTTGACGCCCATGGAAACCGGCGCGAGCGGAGCTGGTGCACAATGGGTGGCGGATAATGTTCCAGGCTGCGAAATTATCGTATATGAGGATATTGGCCATGCTGATCTGGTCGAGTGCCCGGAGAAAACCATTGAATCTACCATCGAATTTTTGCACCGAGCTAAGGACAAGGTACCCAATTAAGTTGAGCGACCGACTATGAACAACGTTCCGCACATGTCCCGTCACGCGAGCGTCGGCGTCCGTGTCGGGCCTTACCGCATTGGGGGCGGTGCGCCAATATTGGTACAGAGTATGACCAATACTGATACGGCGGACGTGCAATCAACAGCCGATCAGGTAAGGGCGCTCGCCGAAGCGGGGTCAGAGTTGGTGCGGGTTACCGTCAATACGCCAGAAGCGGCAGCTGCAGTGCCGCATATACGCGAGCGCCTTGATGCAATGAATTGCGGCGTACCACTAGTTGGCGACTTTCACTATAACGGCCACAAGTTGCTGCGCGAACATCCGGCCTGTGCCGAAGCGCTAGCAAAATACCGCATCAATCCTGGCAATGTAGGCTTTCGTGAAAAACGCGATCGTCAATTCCAAACCATGATTGAAGTCGCTTTGGAATATAGCCGTCCGGTGCGCATTGGCGTTAATTGGGGCAGCCTGGATCAGGAATTATTAGCTGAATTAATGGACCAAAATGCCACTTTAGCGATACCACGCGAGGCGCAGGTGGTGATGCGCAAAGCTCTCGTGGAATCCGCGCTGCGCAGCGCGGCGATGGCAGAAGAAATCGGGCTCGAACGTGATCGCATCGTGATCTCCTGCAAGGTCAGTCAGGTGCAGGATTTGGTGGCGGTCTATGGCGATTTAGCGGCACGTTCGGATTATGCGCTTCACCTTGGTTTGACCGAGGCAGGTATGGGGTCGAAGGGAATTGTTGCTTCAACCGCAGCACTCGCCATCCTGCTGCAGAAGGGCATTGGCGATACTATCAGAGTCTCACTCACTCCCTCTCCAGGCGGCGACCGAACCCAGGAAGTGATTGTGGCGCAGGAGATCCTACAGACCATGGGCCTGCGTTCTTTCACACCATTGGTGACCGCCTGCCCTGGCTGTGGACGGACTACAAGCACTGTCTTTCAGGAACTGGCGGAAAAGATCCAAAGCCATGTACGTGTGCGCATGCCAGAATGGCAAAAGGACTATGTCGGCGTCGAGGATATGCAACTCGCAGTGATGGGATGTATCGTCAACGGCCCGGGTGAAAGCAAACATGCCGATATCGGCATCAGCCTGCCCGGCACCGGCGAGACGCCTGCAGCACCGGTATTTATCGATGGAGAAAAATCGGTGACACTACGTGGCGAAGGCATCGCCGAAGCGTTTCAAGATATCGTCGAGAATTATGTTGAGAGCCACTACGCCAAGCGCGGCTAGTTTAAATTTTCCTTAATTTCAAGCTGTTGTAATCATAGGGCCTGGCCGATCTATCTCCCTGCTTAATTTCACCAAGCGCTTCGGGAACCTGTTACGACGTAAAAGTCTTGGCTAAATATTCGCCACCCATTGCCGAAGCGGAATCATTGCGCCGACCCGAACGAAACGGCAATATAAACTCGATCGAAAGAGTTCTTTTAAATGAATATTTATTAAAATATTCACTAATTTATTTTAGACAGAGCTCCGACGTCATGTAGGCCCGGCCACACCAATAATGGAATCGGCTATGAGCGAAGTGACACAGCCCTATATTTGGGAACAATCCTACCCTGATGATATCGATTGGCATGCGCCATTAACGCCCGAGACCATGTCGGCCATGATGGATGAAGCTGCTCGCAAATATGCCGCTCTCCCCGCAATCGATTTTCTCGGCCGAATATATAACTTCGCGGAAGTATCGGATTTGGTGAACCGCGCAGCCAAGGGACTGCAGAGTCATGGAATCGGCAAGGGTGATCGGGTCGGCCTTATGCTGCCCAACTGCCCGGCTATGGTGATTTCATATTATGCAGTGCTTCGCGCAGGTGCCACCGTTGTGAATTTTAACCCCCTATATGCCGAAGCAGAAATTCGCGCACAAATTGAAGATTCGGACTGTGGTATTCTTATTACTCTCGATATGCCGCTAATATACGATAAGGCAGCCAAGATGCTGGGGTCGACGCAATTAAGAACGATTGTGCTTGCTTCCTTGGCTGAGCAACTACCCTTCCCGAAGAATCTTCTTTATCGACTGCTTAAAAGGAAGGACATCGCAACGATGCCCTCGGATGGGCACCATCTGTCCTTCAGTGAACTTTGCTCTACGGACGGCAAACCCTCCACTGTCGATATCAATCCCGAGACTGACATTGCGGTGCTGCAATATACCGGCGGCACCACCGGCCTGCCCAAGGGTGCAATGCTTACTCACGCGAATCTCACCACCAATGTTCAGCAAGCAACTTATCTCTTTCCTAAGACAGAGTTTGGCAAGGAAGTGTTGATAGGCGTGCTACCGCTGTTTCACGTTTTTGCTATGACAGTGGTGATGAATTTCAGCATCTTCGCTGGAGCCAAAATGATCCTCCTCCCGCGTTTCGAACTTGATACGACCCTAAAGGTCATTCACAAAAAGCGGCCAACATTTTTTCCAGCTGTGCCAACGATCTATATCGCCATCAACAACCATCCCGGCGTCGCCGCGGGTAAGTTTGATCTCACTTCGATGAAATATTGCCTCTCAGGCGGCGATACGTTGCCACGCGAAGTGCAGGAAAAATTCGAATCTTTGTCGGGCTGTCGCCTGTTGGAAGGTTATGGCCTTAGCGAGACGTCACCCGTGGCATTGTGTAACCCTTCAACAGGCGAATCGCGCGCAGGCTCGCTCGGCCTTCCAGCACCGGCAACGTTGGTCGAGATCACCGATATCGAAGACCCGTCCAAAGTGCTACCCCAAGGCGAAACCGGCGAAATCTGCATCACTGGCCCTCAGGTCATGAAAGGCTATTGGAATCGTGAGGATGAGACAGCGAGAGCACTGCTCGACGGGCGATTCCATACTGGGGACGTCGGGTATATTGATGCGGACGGATACACTTTCCTTATAGATCGCTTGAAAGAGATCATCCTAGCAGGTGGCTACAATATCTACCCCCGCCATGTAGAAGAAGCTATATATCGCCACTCGGCAGTGGAGGAGGTAACAGTCGCCGGCATTGAGGATTCCTATCGCCAGCAAACCGTTAAGGCCTTCGTCAAGCTACGCGCGGGCCAGTCTCTTGACGCAGAAGCGCTTACCGCATTCCTCAAGGACAAACTCTCGCCCATCGAAATGCCCAAGGAAATCGAGTTCCGCGACGAGTTACCAAAGACCTTGATCGGCAAACTATCGAAGAAGGAATTGATTGCCGAAGAAACCGCCAAGCGCAAAGCGACGACTTGAAACAGCAAAATTTGAGAATTCAAACAGAATCGAACGAGGCCCAACCCATGAAACCCGTTGTCATCGCAGGATATAAAAGATCCCCCTTCCAGTTCGCCCACAAGGGCCAATTGGTCAAAAAGCGGCCTGACGACCTGGCAGCCGACGTGGTACGCGGATTAATTGAGACAAGCGGGGTCGATCCATCTGGCATCGAGGATCTAATCATGGGCTGCGCCTTTCCCGAGGGCGAGCAGGGCTTTAACATGGGCCGCATCGTCGGTCTTCTGGCAGATTTGCCGATCTCTGTCGCTGGCGTCACAGTCAACCGTTTCTGCGGCTCGTCTATGCAGTCGATCCACATTGCGGCCGGCGCGATCCAGATGAATGCCGGCGAAGCGTTTATCTGCGCCGGGGTAGAATCCATGTCGCGTATCCCGATGGGTGGCTTCAACCCGATGCCCAATGCCGACCTCTTCGAGAAAAATGAAGGCGCCTACATGTCGATGGGCGAAACGGCAGAGAACCTTGCCGAGAAGTATCAAATCCCACGCGAGGAGCAAGAGGCGCTCGCCATTTCGAGTCACGCCAAAGCCGCTGCCGCGCGCGAAGATGGCAAGTTCAAGAGCGAGATCGTACCTATAGATTGCGATGGCGAGATCGTTGATCAGGATGGCTGTATCCGCACTGGGACCAATGCCGAAGATCTTGCCAAACTTGAACCCGCCTTCGATGCGGAAGGCACGGTCACTGCCGGCACTTCATCACCACTGACTGACGGTGCATCAGCGGTACTGATCACTACAGAGGATTATGCCCAAGCCAATAATCTAGAGGTGCTTGCACGAATTAAAAGTGCAGCCGTCGCCGGTTGCCAACCAGAAATTATGGGCTATGGCCCGGTAGTCTCCTCCGTAAAGGCGCTCGAGCGCGCCGGTATCTCAATGTCAGATATTGATGTAATCGAGCTCAACGAGGCCTTTGCCGTTCAGGCGCTGGCCTGTGTGCGTGAACTAACTATTGACCTTGACAAGATGAATTTAGATGGGGGTGCCATTGCGCTCGGCCATCCACTCGGTGCTACCGGCGCGCGTATTACTGGTAAGGCGGCGCAACTCCTGAATCGCGAAAACAAGCGTTATGCACTAGCCACGCAATGCATCGGGGGCGGTCAGGGTATCTCCACCGTGCTCGAGGCGGCCTGATGGCAATTAATAAGGTCGCCGTTATCGGCGCTGGGTTGATGGGCGGCGGCATTGCTGCCCATGTCGCCAATGCAGGCACCGACGTGATCCTATTGGACATCGTGCCCGAGGGCGCAAAAAAGCGGAGCCAACTAGCGCTCGATTCAGTTGAGAGACTGCTGAAGACTGAGCCCGCCCCTTTTATGGACAAAAAAAACGCCAAACGCATTGCCTGCGGTAATATCGAGGACGATCTCAAGCTACTTGCTGACGCCGACTGGATCATTGAGGCGGTGATCGAAAAACTCGAGATCAAGCACGAAATCTATCGCTTGATCAACAAGGTGCGGAAACCTGGCAGCATCGTGTCCTCCAATACCTCGACGATCCCCTGCAGCGACTTAATGCGAGGCATGGACGAAAGCTTTCAACGCGATTTTCTCATCACCCATTTCTTCAATCCGCCACGCTATATGCGTTTGCTTGAAATTGTCAAAGGCGAGAAGACAAGCGATGATGCTGTCTCCACGGTCAGCGAATTCTCAGACATGAATCTGGGCAAAGGCGTAGTCGCCTGCAAGGACACACCAGGCTTTATAGCCAACCGTATTGGCACCTTTTGGATTCAAGCAGCCGTAGTGGAAGCATTTAAAGGGACGGTGACTATAGAAGAGGCAGATGCCGCCATCGGCCGCGCTCTTGGCATCCCAAAGACGGGAATTTTTGGCTTGATGGATTTGGTCGGCATCGACCTTATGCCTCTTGTTGGCAAGAGCCTCTATGACGCAGTACCCATGGACGACGCCTACCGGGCGATATATAGCGAGCCCGAGCAGATTAAGAGCATGATTGCCGAGGGCTTGATCGGGCGCAAAGGTAAAGGCGGCTTCTATCGCCTCAACAACGAGGATGGCAAAAAGACCAAGCAAGTTATCGACCTGGCAACGGGCGCGTATTCGACGGCTCAGCGCCCGACACCGGCAAGTGTCCGTGCCGCCGGCAAATCGCCACGCGCACTTTTCGAACATGGAGACGCGGTGAGCGATTTTGCCTGGCAGGTGATGTCTCAGACCCTCGTCTACGCGACCGAACTGATTCCCGAAATCGCTCAAGACGTTGTCGCCGTCGACAAAGCCATGACCCTTGGCTATGCCTGGAAGCATGGTCCTTTCGAATTAATTGATCGGATCGGCGCGAGCTGGTTTGCCGAACGCTTGAAAACTGAAGGTCGCAATATACCTGCACTCCTTGCCAGTGCCGCCGAGAAAGGTGGGTTCTATCGGGTAGAAGGAGGGCGGCTTCAATATCTTTCGACCGACGACGAATACGTCACCGTCAAACGTGCTCCCGGCATCTTACTACTTTCCGACATCAAGCGCGCCGGTGAGCCAATTACACGCAACGGCTCAGCTTCTCTTTGGGATATAGGCAGTGGCGTCGCTTGCCTCGAATTTCACACTAAGATGAACGCAATCGACCCCGACGTACTCAACATGCTCAGCAAGTCGGTCGAGATCGTCAGCAGGGATTACAAGGCCTTAGTGCTACACAATGAGGGCACTAACTATTCGGTCGGCGTCAATCTCGGCCTAGCGCTGTTCGCTGCCAATGTGGCCGCTTGGCAGGTGATGGAAGATATGATCAAAAGAGGACAGGACGTATTCAAGGAGCTAAAGTTTGCGCCCTTTCCGGTGGTTGGCGCACCCTCCGGTATGGCCTTGGGCGGTGGCTGCGAATCCCTTCTTCATTGCGACGCGGTGCAAGCCCATGCCGAAAGTTATATCGGCTTGGTAGAGGTCGGCGTCGGCCTCATTCCTGGTTGGGGCGGTTGCAAGGAATTGCTGGTGCGCGGACTCACTGGCAAACGCGGTGGAATATTTGGGGGCGGTGCCATGCCGGTGATCTCCAAACTCTTTCAAACTATCGGCTTGGCGAAAGTGTCGCGTTCTGCGGCCCAGGCCTTTGGTTATGGCTATTTACGCGAAGGAGATCGCATCACTTTCAATCGGGATCGGCTTTTGGCCGATGCCAGGGACTATGCACTGGAGCTCGCGGAAAACTATCAGACCCCCGAGCCGCAAGAGATCAAACTGCCTGGAAATTCGGCCCGCGTCGCGCTGATGATGGCGGTGCGGGGCCTTGCCAAGACGCGCAAGGCGACACCACACGATCTCACTGTGGTCGAACAACTTGGTATCGTGCTTACAGGTGGCAAAACCGATACCACAGAAGCGTTGTGCGAGGACGATATCTCCGCTCTCGAACGAAAAGCGCTAGCGACGCTGGCGAAGAATCCACTCACCCTAGCGCGCATGGAACATATGCTGGAAACCGGAAAGCCGCTCCGGAACTAGACAGTAGGAGAAAGAGATATGCAAATTTACAAAGCTCCCCTACGTGACATGCGCTTCGTCCTCCACGAATTACTGGACGCGAAACAATTGAGCAAACTGCCCGGCTACGAGGAAGCTACTGCTGATACCATCGATACCATCATCGAAGAGGGAGCAAAGTTCTGCCAGGACAAGCTTCTCCCGCTGAACCGCGTTGGCGATGAGGAAGGCTGTACCTATGAAAATGGCGTGGTACGTACGCCACCGGGTTTCAAACAGGCTTATAACGATTTTGTCGGTGCCGGTTGGCAGTCGATTTCTTCCGATCCGAACTATGGTGGTCAGGGCCTACCCGCACTGATGAATTTTGTGATCGAAGAGATGGTGTGTTCGACCAATATTGCCTTTGGGGTCTATCCGCTGTTGTCGCGCGGCGCTGCGTCCTTGATTGAGCGCCATGGCAGCGATGACATCAAGGAAACCTATCTGCCTCACCTTGCCGACGGCTCGTGGAGCGGCACCATGTGCCTAACGGAGAGCCAGTGCGGCACCGATCTCGGTCTCATCCGCACCAAGGCGGTGCCGGCTGGCAACGGAAAATATTCCATCAGTGGCAGCAAAATCTTTATTTCTGCCGGCGAACACGATTTGTCGGAGAATATTATCCATCTGGTGCTTGCCAAACTACCCGATGCGCCGGAAGGCGTGCGCGGAATTTCGCTTTTCCTAGTGCCTAAATTGAGCGTCAACGGCCGAGGCACGGCAGCTGAGGTCGGCTCACGGAACGGCGTGGCCTGTGGGTCGATAGAGAAGAAGATGGGCATACACGGCTCAGCGACCTGCGTGATCAATTTCGACGAGGCCGAGGGTTATCTCATTGGCGATCCTCACAAAGGTCTGCGCTGCATGTTCACCATGATGAACGGCGCACGCCTCGGTGTCGGCATGCAGGGCCTGGCGCTCGGTGAGACGGCCTATCAGTCCGCCACCGCTTATGCCAAGGAACGTCGCTCGGGCAAGAGCCTAACTAAGGGCACCAAGAGCGCCGATGTCGCGGATCCAATTATTGTCCACCCCGACGTGCGCAATATGTTGCTGACCGCACGCGCCTATAACGAAGGCGCACGCGCGCTAGCCTATTGGACGGCGCTGCAGCTCGACCTCTCGACACACCACCCGGACGCCGAAACACGGCGCGATGCTGACGAAATCGTGCAGCTAATGACGCCAGTCATCAAGGCGTTCCTCACCGACCGAGGTTTCGAGGCAGCCAATCTAGCCGTTCAGGTACATGGCGGACACGGCTATATCTCAGAGCACGGTATAGAGCAGCTCGTGCGCGATGCACGCATCGCCCAGCTCTATGAAGGCACCAACGGCATCCAAGCACTCGACTTGGTAGGTCGCAAACTTAGCCTTCATACAGGGCGACTCTTGCGCCATTTTTTTCATCCGGCGACGGAATTTGTCGAAACAAATCAAGAAACCGAAGAGCTCAAGGATTTAGTCCTGCCACTTGCCAAGGCTCTTGAAAAACTGCAGCAGGCGACTCTCGTGATTGCACAGAAGGGCCTCGGTGATCCGGAGGAAGCGACCGCGGTGGCAACAGATTATCTCAAAATGTTTGGTCTTGTTGCGGTTGGCTACATGTGGCTGCTAATGGCAGAAAAAGCCGTTGCCAAGGCTGCAGAAGCTAATGGTGATGCCCGCTTCTACGCCAACAAGCTGAAAACCGCGCAGTTCTATATGCATAAGCTGCTACCGGAT
>MDTE01004522.1_pt1 | contig 21981 bp, 24 predicted proteins | sample 811231 | NCBI WGS metagenome assembly MDTE01 (sample SAMN05326651, study PRJNA326480) | marine metagenome | isolation source: seawater | place: Indian Ocean: Red Sea | collected 2010 | reverse complement strand
GATTCCCGGTCCCCTAAAGGAAATGATCCCAGAAGGGATAGTCCCAGAACGGATAAGGGGAGACCTGCTATTCGGAAAACACTTGGTCAAGGCCGGGATCACTGGGGATCAGACTGACCAAAATCTTAGTTATTCACATTCCCGTGCGAAATCAACCATTATTTTTCGCGGTCGAACCGCCTCCGGGAGGGGATGAAGTGGAATCCCGGGTCCGCGGGCGTCTCCCCTTGGGAGGGGATTTCGAGGCGACCCGTGGACCGAGCGCCCAGAGCGGAGGGGGATTTGCCGTTCCGAAGTCTGTGAAATCAGCCTGATCTTCCCATCATGCGAGTGAGGCGGACCCTTTCTCAAGAAACGCTGCCCCGTGCCTCAGCCGCCAGGGGAGTGCTGAGATAACGTTCCCTGGTCGAGCAGGCGATCGTGACGATCGTCTTGCCCCGGTTCTCGGCTCGAGCGCCGACTTGAACGGCCGCCCAGACATTGGCTCCCGAACTGATGCCGGCCAGGATGCCTTCTTCCTTCGCGAGGCGTCGGGCCATTTCGAAGGCGTCGTCGCTCGCGACCTGGACACACTCGTCGATCTGTTTCTTTCCGGATTGATCGTAGAGGTGGAAATTGTTGGGAACGAATCCCGCGCCGATCCCCTGGATCCGGTTCATCCCCGGGCAGATCGGTTCTCCCGCTAGGGTTTGGCTGATCACCGGCGAATCCTTAGGCTCGACGGCAATCGCCGAGAAGGACGGTTTGCGGGGTTTGATGGCTTCCATGCAACCCGTCAGCGTCCCTCCGGTTCCCACCGCAGCCACGAGGATGTCAATTTGGCCGTCGGTGGCTTCCCATAATTCCTCGGCCGTTGACTGACGGTGCATCTCTGGGTTTGCCGGATTATCGAACTGTTGCGGAATCCAGGAGTTTTTGATGTCGCGAGCCAGGGCATGGGCTTTATCGATTGCTCCCCTCATGCCGTCGGTTCCTGGTGTGAGAACGAGCTCGGCACCCAGGATCGCGAGGAGGCTCCTGCGTTCGATTGACATGGTATCCGGCATGGTTAGGATTAGTTTGTAGCCCTTCGCGGCCGCGACAAATGCCAGGGCGATTCCGGTATTGCCACTGGTCGGTTCGATAATGACGGTGTCGCGATCGATGATTCCCCGACGTTCCGCGTCCTCGATCATGGCTTTTCCGATTCGATCTTTGACGCTGCCGAGCGGGTTGAAGAATTCACATTTGAGAAGGACGGTCGCGTCGAGGTTCTTCGTGATCCGGTTGAGCCGAACCAGAGGCGTCCCGCCCACGGTCTCCACGATGCTATCCACGATATTGGCCATGTTCCTGAATCGGAGCCGTCGGGCTGGACCTCGCAGAGCGGTCAGCCTGGGACGGTCGGTTAAATCTTCGACGAGCTGCGTTGGTATCTGATTTGCGCCTCGGGGAGCCAGGACTTGAGGCGTTCGATCCGGGTTTCATCAAGCGGATGGGTTCTGAGGAACCACGGCGTGCCCCCGCCGGCCTTTCGATTGTGTTCGCCGAATCGTTGCCAAAAGTCGATCGCGTGTTCCGGGTTGTAGCCGGCATCGGCCATGTAGAGAAGGCCGATGTGATCGGCTTCGCTCTCCTGGCTCCGGGAATGGGGCAGGGCGACCCCCAGTTGTGTGCCGAGGCCGTAGATCTGGGTCGCGGCGCTTTGCACCTTCTGATCGTAACCTGACATCGCGGCTCCGAGAACGGATCCCCCGGCCTGGAGCAGGACGGCTTGGGAAACGCGCTCCCCTCCGTGTCGGGCGACGGCATGGGCCACTTCGTGACCAATCACCGTTGCCAGGCCGCCATCATCCTTGGTGATCGGTAGGATTCCGGTGTAGACCCCCACCTTTCCTCCAGGAAGACAGAACGCGTTTGCCTCGGGACTATCAAAAAGCACGAATTCCCATTGCGCTCCTTTCAGGGGTGCGACCGCGGCGATGCGTTTGCCCACCGTCTGCAACTGAGCATTGAGTTTCTTGTCCTTGCTCAGGGGAACCTCCTTCTTCATTTGCTCGAAGCTGCTGAATCCCATTTGCATTTCTTCAGCCTGGGAGAGAAGGATGAGTTGGCGCCGTCCCGTCTCGGGGACCGTGCTACAGCCAGTCCAAGCCAGTAACAGGGTGAAGATGAGAGCGCCATGGAGTGGGGAGGGAAACCTTTTGGAACTGGAATTCATGGCAGAGCCCTGGGCTGTTGATTCTTGGAAGCGAGTGTTCTCGATGCGGACCCGAAGGGTGGTTACTCGCTTTGTTCTCGTCGCATCCCCTCTCCGAAATAGACGATCCGACCACAATTCGGACAGTTGACCACTTCCTTCTGGCCTTGGCAGCTAATCATGATCTGGACGGGAAGTTTGACATGGCAGCCTCCGCAAATCCCCCGGTCCACACCGACGACGCTCTTTTCGCCCTTGAATTTCAAGAGCCGTTCATAGCGGACCAGTGTGGGGGGATCGATACCGGCTGACAGGGCGGTTCGTTCCTGAATCAGCTGCTCGAGCTCCTCTTTCATGGTCGATTCCCTTTTTTCCAGATCGGCGACTTTTTCGTCGGCAAGTTTTTTTGCCGATCGAGCCTCTTCTTCGGCGGTCTTGATGGCCGCCTGGGCTTCATCAAATTGATCAAGGAGTTCCAGTTGTTGATCCTCAAGGGATGAAATCGCTTGTTTGCAACCCTTGATCTCGTTGGCCAGGGCTCGGTACTCCTCGTTCTTTTTGGTTTGGAGCTGTTGGGACGAGTAGCGCTGAATCTGCTCTTCCTTGGTCTGCGCTTCGAGTTCGAGCTCCTTGCGCGCCGATTCGATGGAGTTGGCCTTGGCCTTGGCCGCTTCAAGCGCCTCTTTCGTTCCGCTCGCTTGGCCCAGAAGCGCCTGCCGCTCAGGCCCGATTCGACTCAATTGATGACGATGTCGAATGACCCGCCGGTCGCGGTCCTGGAGGACAAGAAGTTTTTCGATGATCTCTAACATGAACTGAAGCTCTGATCTCGGTGAAGGTTAATCGCCGCCCTTCCATTTAGTCAATGCTGTCGGGAATGGTTGCGTCGGAGCTTCTTTTTTGAACGTTTTGCTGTTGGTTAGCCCCGAAGGGCTGTGTTGTAATCGCCCCATGTGGTTTAGAGATCCAATCACGAGGAATCGGCTGATCGCGTTCTGTGCCTCGATCCCAATGGTTTGGCTGGTGCCAGGCCTACGGGCGGAGACCGATGCCTTTTCATTGGTTCGGCAACTTGATGAAGCTTTTGTCCGCGTCGCGGATACCGTTTCCACCTCGGTGGTGGTGATCGAAGTGGCGCATCGGCGGGGAGATCGGACCGGACCGCCACCCTCGCTCCAGGGTGATTGGTTTGATCTTTTGCCTGAGGATTTGAAGCGTCAATTCGAGGAATATCTGGAAAAGCAGCGCGAGGGTCGCCCGCAGGATGAGACGCTGGACCCGGATGAAGATATCTTTGATGGCAAGGGCTCCGGGGTGGTCATCAGTGAGGACGGTTTCGTGTTGACCAACTATCACGTCATTGAGGGGGCCTCCCGGTTGCGGGTTCGGTTGCGGAGTGGACAGAGTTTCTCGGCGCGAGTGCAAGGCCAGGACCCCCAGTCGGATGTGGCTGTGATCAAGATCCAATCCGATGAAAACCGCCATCGATTTGATCCGGTCAAGTTAGGGGACAGCGATCGGGTTCGGGTGGGGGAATTCGCCATCGCGATCGGGGCACCCTTCGAACTCGATTACAGCGTCACCTTTGGGCACGTCAGCGCCAAGGGGCGGTCCGGGGTGCTGAACTCCCGCGAATTGGATCAGGATTTCATTCAAACGGACGCCGATATCAATCCGGGCAACAGCGGAGGGCCGCTGGTCAACATCTATGGAGAGGTCATCGGGATCAACACCCTCATTCGCGGACTCAATACCGGCATTGGATTTGCCATTCCCATCAACATGGCTCGGGAGATCTCCGACCAGATCATCGACACCGGAAAGTTTACCCGGGCTCGACTGGGGATCGGGATCGAGACCCTGGTCGAGAATGATGACTACAATCGATTCCTTCCGGGGGTGAGTCAAGGGGTGATCGTTTCCTCCCTCGTGCCTCAGGGGCCGGCATTCGGAAGCGGCCTCCGACCGGGGGATGTGGTGGTGGCCGTCGAGGGCGTGTCGGTATCGACCTCTCAACAGTTGAAGAACCAGGTTCGGTCGAAATCCATTGGGGAACCCGTGACGCTTTCGGTGGTGCGGATTGACGAGCGGCTGGAACTGGAGGTGGTTCCCGAGGAATGGATTGGTCGCTCGGTCGCCACCGTGAAGTCGTCCAAGAAGGCATCCATTGATGGGAACTTGACGGGACTTCGTCTCCGAACAATTGATGATGATTTGGTGGCGTTATTTGGATTGAGTCACACGGAAGGGGTGGTCATCACCGAGATCGAGAAGGATAGTCTGGCGAGTCGTTCGCCCTGGCTTCGCCCGGGAGTGTTGGTGACGGCGATCAACGCGAAGCCGGTCCAGTCGCTCTCCGACGTCAATTCGATTTGGTCCAAGGTCGACTTGAAGAAGGGCGTGGTCATCAACTTGATCGATTCCTCCGGCGTTCCCCGCTACGAGTTTCTCAAGGATCGTGGCGACTAGCCTCCGAGCCGCTTTAAAGTCGCTTTTGAGCGCGCGCTACAGACCGCTCAGTGGGTGGCTCTTGACCGGCGTTGAGGCGGGAGCAAGGGGCTCAACGCAGGAAGGATTCCCGCCAGAGGGCTTCCTTGAACCCGGCCACGGCATGGGATCGTGACAAGGCAACGGGCCGTTTGATCAAGTTGCCATTGGTTGCCAGCAGATCGATCACATCGTCCCTGGACAGGTCGGGAAGCTTGTCTTTGATGCCGAGTTGGCGGTAATCCATGCCGGAGGTATTGAAGAGCTTTCGGACATCGCCGTCATAGGAGGCCAACAGCTTGCGCAGCTCTGTCTTTGTGGGTGGTTGATCGCGAATGGGAATCTTCGTGTAGGGGATTTTGTTCTCGTCGAGAAACCGGGTCGCTTTTCGGCACGTCGAACACTTGTTGTATTGGTAGATCTTCAGGCTCATGACTGGGCTTTGATGGTTTGGATGACGCGATCGACCCGTCTGAGGACCGTGGCTTTGCCGAGGATGGCCATCAAGTGATAGAGGCTCGGTCCGGCGGTCGTTCCGGTGCAGGCGATTCGAATGGGATGAACAAGGGCCCGGACTTTCACACCTAGTGACGCAGCCGTTTCCTTGAAGGTGGTCTGGATGGCATCGGCATCGAATTCATGGAGGGCGTCGAACCGCTTTCTCAATTCCTCGGTTTTCGCCAGATTCTCCGGAACCAAATGCTTTTCCGCCCCCTCTGGATCGTAGGTGATGGATTCGTCCTCGCGGAAATAGAATCCGGCATAGTCAATCAAGTCGGTCGGAATCCGGGTCTTGCCTTGCGTGGTGGCGAAGGCCTCCGAGAGATAGGAATCCTGGAATGACGCCAGGTCGAAACCGGCCTCTTCGAAGGTGGTTCTGGCAAGATCGCGGTAGCGATTCGGATCCAGTTTCCCGAGATACTCGCCGTTCAACCACTGAAGTTTTTCCATGTCGAATTTGGCGTTGGCGCGGAGAATCTGCGGCAGGTCGAATCGTTGGACCACTTCGGAGAGGTTGAGAACCTGAGAATCATCTTTGGGGGACCAACCCAGGAGGCAGAGATAGTTGACCAGTGCTTCGGGAAGGTAGTGGCTATCGATGTAGGTCCCGATCGAGGCCCCTTGGTCCCGCTTGCCCATTTTGGTGCCATCCTCGTTGAGGATCAAGGGAATGTGCGCGTATCGAGGGGCTTCAGCTTCAAGGGCGCGAAAGAGCGCCAAATGCTTGGCGGTATTACTCAGATGATCTTCCCCCCGAATGACGTGGGTGATGCCCATCGTCAGATCATCGACCACATTCACCAAGTGGAAAACCGGTTTGCCGTCGGCCCGGACGATGACGAAGTCGGGGTCTTGTTCCTCGCGGTCGGTCAGGCGTCGCTCCACGTCTCCGACGACGAGATCGGGAATGGTAACGGGGTCACGCGTCATCCGGAAACGGATGGCACCGTCCCGCTCGTAGGCGTGATTCTTCGTCATGAGTTTCTCGACGTATTCCTGGTAGATGGTCTTCCGCTGGGATTGAAAGTAAGGGCCTCGATTACCCAGTGATTCGCCGTCCGAATGACACGTTGCGGGCCCCTCGTCCCAGTCGAGCCCCAGCCAGCGAAGGCCTTCGAGAATGATCTCGACGGCATCTTGTGTGTTTCTCGCCTCGTCGGTGTCCTCGACGCGCAGAATAAACTGGCCCCGCGTGTGCCGGGCATAGAGCCAGTTGAAAAGGGCGGTTCGGGCGCCTCCAATATGGAGGTAACCCGTGGGGCTGGGCGCAAAGCGGGTGCGAACGGGGTGAGGTGTTGACGTGGAGTCAGCCATGTTTTTGTTGGTCAATGGGATGTCTTAGGAGGGTGAGCAATGATCCGGCGGAGAATGGAACAGAGTCGGCTGAGCCTTGGCAAGGAAGCACCCGTTTGTGCCGCTTGTTGGAAGGGGAGCTCGAACATGCTTCGGTATTCCAAGGGACGCCCGAGAATGAAGTCGATGACGGTGGAGGGGTGATAGTCCCTCATGCTTCGGGTATTCTGAATCATCTTGTCGACGAGGGCGTTGGAAATGAAAACCCCTTTGCGATTGGCCGCATCGATGATCTCCGCCATCAGATCTCGGACGCAGACGAGCCAATTCCTGTCTTCAAGCAGTTGGTTGGTCGTGAGAGCGTGGGGCGTGATGTCGGGGAGGTCGTGTTCCGTTGAATCGAAGAACGGGTATCCGAATGCCCCGGCGACCCCCAATCCATTGAAGGGGATGTTCCAAACCAGTTTTTCCCACTGCGATTGCTGAAGGTTGTCGGTGACCTTGCAGGGAACTCCCGCCGAACGAAATCGAGCGGCGATATCATGGGTGCGGGGCTCTGGCCATCCTTTGGCTTCCCCGATGACGATTTGGCCGTGATCGCGGTGACGAATCTCTCCCGGGTTCGAGCGATTGACGCAGATGAAGCAGAGGCCACCCAAAACCTGTTCCCGGCATACCCACCCCTCAAGCCGCTCGATGTTTCCGAGTCCATTTTGGAGAGAGAGCACGATGGTGCCGGAATGGAGGAGCGGAGGAAGCAACCGGAACAGCTGGTCGTTGGCTGTTGTCTTCAGACCAATCAGAACTAAATCGCTGGGACCAATCTGAGCGGGATCCCGGGCGGTCCTGGGATGGATGTGGAAATCGCCCTGGGGACTCGTGATCGAGATTCCGTGTCGTCGAACGTGGTGGAAGTCGCTGCGAAGGAGAAAATGAACCTCCTCGCCGGCGCGATGCAGGCGGCTCCCGTAATAGCTGCCCAAGGCACCGCAACCGACGATAGCAATTTTCATGATGCGGCGTTCAGCGGGGCTGACAAAAAAAAAGCACTCTGGGTGACAGAGTGCTTTCGTGATGGTTAAATGGCAAAGTGATTACTTCTTCGGAGGAAGGATGGCATCCTTGCAGGCTTTAGCGACTCGGAACTTTACGACTTTCTTTGCGGCAATCTTGATCGTCTCACCCGTCTGCGGATTGCGTCCGGTGCGGGCCTTTCGCTGAACGAGAACAAGCTTGCCAATGCCAGGAATGGTAAACGAGTTCTTCGCTTGCTTGTAGGCCAGCTGTGCCAAGAAGTCGAGAACCTCGACGGCCGTCTTCTTGGTGATCCCTGTTTGCTCGGCTACTTCCGCTGCAATCTGGGACTTGGTGAGTGGTTTCGTAGTTTTTGCTGCCATAACTTTGTGTAGTTTCGGGGTCTTTTGAATTTGGCCCCTACTGTTTCCGAACGGGCGGATTAAATCCCTTTTCAATTTCTCCAATCAAGCAAAAACATGGCAATTTGGTTGATTTATGAAGAATTTCTCAGGTGGAGGGCCCCAACGTGGGCTTGACTTGGTCTCCATTTCTCACACCATCCTTGGACGTGTCCTCGCTGTTTGTCATCGATTCCAGCACCCATTACGAAGTGGTTCGCAAGATCACCGAGGGTGGCATGGGGATTGTCTACGAGGCGGAACAGAAGGGCACGGAAGGATTTGTCAAGCGCGTGGCCATCAAGGTGATTCGTCAGAGATTTGCCGAGCAACGTCTCTTTCTTCAGAACTTCATTGGTGAAGCAAAGCTGGTCGCGGACCTGATTCATACCAACATCGTCCAAACCTACCATCTTGGCGAGGCCAGGGGCGTTTATTTCATTGCGATGGAATTGATCAATGGGGTGAACCTCGAGCAATTCGCCAACCAGTTGATGACCAAGGGGCGGCTACTCAGCGCTGAACTCGCGGTGTTCATTACCAGCAGGATTGTGCGGGGCCTGGCATATGCCCACACCAAACACGACTCGAAGGGCCGTCCGCTCGGGCTCGTCCATCGGGATGTCAGTTTCAAAAACGTGATGGTCGCGTTCGAGGGGGATGTGAAACTAACCGATTTCGGAATCGCCAAGGCGAAAGGGTTCCTCACCGATCAGGAGGGAGAGGTGGTCGCCGGGAAGCCGGACTACATGAGCCCCGAGCAGGCAGACTTCCGGGTTACGGATGAGCGGTCGGATCTCTTTTCCGTCGGGGTCGTGCTCGCCCACCTGCTTCTGGGACGGAATGTGTTCAAGGGAGTGACGACCGATGAGTCGATCAACCGTGTGCTGGAAATGCCCATTCCTGATTTTCGAACCCTTCATTCAAAGATCGACGACCGGCTCAACGGGATCCTGCAAAAGGCGCTCGCTCGTGATGTCGAGCGTCGCTACCAGAAGGCGGGGAAGTTGTTGTATGATCTCGAGCATTACATTTACCATGGTGGCTACGGTCCGACCAATGAAACCCTCGGTGCCTTCATCCGTGAATTGTTCGGACAAGGGGATTTCTCGCAGTCGGATGCCACGCGGGGAGGAACGGTGGCGATGGAGTGCAAACCCTGAAACGGAAAAGGGTCTCTCGTGGCGGCAATGGAAGCGGTGCGCATGATCAAGATTGGCTTGGTGCAATCCCGTGCGACCGTCGAGCCGGAGGATAACATCCGTCGGACCATGGCTGCCATTCGAGCGGTCGCTGCTCGTGGTGCTCAGATTGTTTCCACTCAGGAATTGTTTTGTTCCCGCTATTTTTGTCAGCATGAAGATGCTCGGTACTTTGACTTGGCGGAGCCGATTCCCGGACCGACGACGACGAAGTTGCAGGATCTGGCAAGGGAACTCCAGGTCGTGATTGTCGGCTCGCTCTTTGAGGAACGGGCTGCGGGCCTCTATCACAACACGGCGGTGATCATCGATGCCGACGGTGCCCTACTGGGAACCTATCGGAAAATGCATATCCCCGATGATCCCGGGTTCTCGGAGAAGTATTATTTTGCTCCTGGAGATCAGGGGTTTCGGGTGTGGAACACTCGCTACGCGCGGCTGGGGGTTTTGGTCTGTTGGGATCAGTGGTTTCCGGAGGCCGCTCGATTGACCGCGATGCAGGGGGCCGAGATTCTGTTTTATCCGACCGCCATTGGTTGGTTGCCGGGAGAGCGCGATGAGGGCGGACTGAAGTTTCTTGATGCATGGCGCACCATTCAACGTTCCCACGCCATTGCCAATGGCTGCTACGTGGCTGCGGTGAACCGAGTCGGGCGGGAAGAGGGGGGGGAGGCTTCCGGATTCATTGATTTTTGGGGAGGGAGTTTTGTCGCCGATCCCCTGGGGCAGGTGGTGGCCGAGGCGTCGATGGATGATGAGCAATCGCTGATTGCGTCGATTGATCTCGGTCAGATTACCACCGCCCGGATTGAATGGCCCTTTTTTCGAGATCGACGGATTGACGCCTACCACGGGCTTACCCAGCGACTGCTCGACCAACGACCGTCCAGGGTTGACGCTGGCGTTCGTGATCCATCCAGCCCGACGGATTGACGACATCAACGCAGGGCGTTGGCATGGGTTGCCTCGCCACCGGAGCGACTTCCCCAAGCAGACTCCCTTCATTAAAATGAACGCCATGACACGCCAGCCGACCGAGGGCTATCGCGGGCGCGTTGCCCCGACCCCCTCGGGTTATCTCCACATGGGTCATGGTGCGACGTTTTGGGAGGCTCAGGAACGGGTCCGAGCGCGGGATGGAATTCTGGTATTTCGAATGGAGGACCTTGACCCGGTTCGGAGTACACCTCACTTCATTCAAGCCGCTCTCGAGGATCTGCGATGGTTTGGGCTTCGATGGGATGAGGGGCCCGAGGAAGGGGGAGCCTACGGACCCTATCTCCAGAGCGCGCGGACCGGGAGATACCGGGCCGTGTTGGAACAATTGATCGAGCAGCGGTGGGTCTACCCCTGTTTCTGCTCGCGCAAGGATATTCAATCGGCTGCGGTGGCGCCCCATGTGGGGGATGAGGGCCCGATCTATCCAGGAACCTGCCGCCACCGCCCGACCGGACCGGTCCCGGCAGGGAGCCGTCGACCCTGCTGGCGAATGAAGGTGCCGAGGGGGCGGAAGATCGGCTTTGTCGACGGCCGGCATGGGGCGGTTTCCTACACCGCGGGAGTGGATTTCGGCGACTTCGTCGTATGGCGCCAGGATGATGTCGCGTCCTACCAGCTGGCGGTGACGGTGGATGACCATTTTATGGGCATCACCGAGGTGGTCCGGGGAGAGGATCTTCTTGTGTCGACCTGTCGGCAGTTATTGCTCTATGAGGCAATGGGATGGAAGCCTCCGAGGTTCGTTCACTGCCCGCTGTTGCGAAACAGGGAAGGAGAGCGGATTGCCAAGCGGGCGAATGCCTTGAGTCTCCGCGACTATCGAGATGGGGGATGGACGCCTCGAAAACTCCGAGATGCGGTCGGAGCAGAGGGAAAGTCCCCATCGTTGGAGCTGGGTTAGCCTGAAGGCCCCGGGTCAGGAATCCGGGCCCAAACCTGTTCGACCGGCAGGGAGGACAGTCCTTCGGCGTAGTCGATGACGACCATGCGTTCACTCCTTGGCCGCCAAACGGTCTGATTGCTCGGACCCCAGAGAATCAATCCAGGAAGGTTCAATGCCGCCGCCAGGTGGGAGATGCCCGAGTCGTGCCCGACGAAGCCTTCAGCACCGGCGATGAGGGAGGCCAGTTCGTCCAGGGGGCGACAGATTTCAAAGCGGACCCGATCGGCGGGGATCAGGGATTTTAGTTGGTCCAGTTCATGGCGCTCGGCTTCTCCCCCCACGATCAACAGGTTCCACCCGGATTCTTTGATGAGCAGGCCCGCCAACTCGTTCCAAGACTCGACGGGCCAGTTTTTGGATTTGCTGCCGCTGCCGGGGTGGAGTACGAGCCATGAGCCCGGAGGCAGGGAACGGGAGGATTTGGGTTCGATGGGAAGGCGAGGGATGTCCTCGGCATCAAAAATGGCCAGTTGTTCCAGCGGCTTGAGAAAGGCGCGGGCCGCGTGAATGTTGTCCGTTTCGTCCGGTCGGTGGGGCCCTTCGATGAACTGGGCCTCCGAGCAGCGTCCGATGTTGGTCTGAAAGATTTTGTCGGGATCGTAAAGGAACGAAATGATGATCTCGAATTGGGCGAAGTAGTCCATCCAGTCCTCGTCGAGACTGCCGTTTCGAGCGAAGAAGCCGGCCACGGCCTGGGCCTCGATGGCTTGAGCGGCATCGGCCAGGCCACCGAAGGTCGCCAACCGGGCGATGTGTGGGTAGCCGAGCACCTCAACCTTCGCGATGGGGTAGGTGTCCCTGATGGCCTGGAGCACCGGCAAGGTGAGGATGAAATCCCCAATGGCTCCGCCTCGGATCACAAGAATTTGGCCGGAAGACATTTTGATTCAATGGAGAAAATCACCCGGTGCCTGGCCGGCCTGGGCCCCACCCTTCCAGTCGCTCTCAGAAGACGAAGAGACCAAGGCCAATCACCAACAACCCGAAAAGTCCGCGGATGCCACAGATCAGACGAATCCGTTGGGGATTGGCGGTTTTCCAGAGAATGATGTCCCTGACGCGCCAGGGAGAGATGGTAAACCACATCCCACCAAGGACCCACAGGTAGGCCCAGAGGACGATGACCAGGCGCCATTCCGTATCGACCCAACGGGCGGTATCCACCATCAGTTTTGCAGCCAGAAGGAGGAGGACGGCATAGCCTCGAACCGCGAGAAAGTCCCGAACATAGATGCAGGTTGCGATTCCGAGCGCCGCAAAACCAAAGAGCATGATCCGCTTGTAGGCGGCGAAGTCGGCGATGTCCTCTTGTTGCACCGTTCGCAGGAACCAGAGGGTTGCCAGCCCCACAAGGCAATAGCCCCAACCGTTGGAACGCGGAAATTTTCTCAGCTTCTCGCCAAACTCAAGGGGGCGCGCCAGGCCATAGATCTGGGGAATCAAATAACCCAGACCGAGAAGAATCGACAATGAGGCAAGTGAGGGCTGAGGCATGGGCAAGGGTTAGTCCGAAGTGAGGGTCGCGGGATTGCCGTAGAGGGTGAACGACCCGACTTGATGGATTTTCAAATCAATGAGCCGGCCCACGTGGTGCGGGGTTCCTTCGAAGACGACGATTCGGTTGCAACCGGTCCGGCCTTGGAGCCGTTGCGGATTCCTCCGGCTCGGTCCCTCCACCAGAACTTGAACGGTTTGATCCAGAAAGCCTTGGTACCTTCTGCTGCCAATTTCGGTGACCTTGGCCAGCAGGCGGGCGTGACGCGATTCATTGAGCGATTGGGGGATTTGATCCGCCATCTGCGCCGCAGGGGTGTCTTGCCTGGGTGAGTACTTGAAGACAAAGGCGTTGTCGAACTCGACCGTCTCCACCAGGGAAAGTGTTTCTTCAAACTCCTCGTCTGTTTCGCCGGGAAAGGCGACGATGAGGTCCGTCGTGATTCCAATCTTCGGGTTGACCGCACGGAGCTTGCCGATGATCTCGAGAAACCGTTCCCGAGTGTAGCCCCGGTGCATGCTCTTGAGCAGGCGGTTGCTTCCGCTTTGCACGGGGATGTGGGCACTGGGACAGAGCTTCGGAAGGGCGGCGTAGGCTTCGATGAGGTCGTCCCCATAACCTTTGGGATGGGGTGAGGTGAACCGGATCCTTTCCAGGCCGGGGATCTCATGGACGGCCTCGAGAAGTTGAACGAAAGCCGTCTTTCCCTGTTTCGTGCCGATTTCCCGCTTGCCGTAACTGGTCACAATCTGTCCCAGCAACGTGACCTCCTTCGTGCCTCCCTCGACCAGTCGCCGGCATTCATCGACGATGTCCTCGATCGTCCGGGACCGTTCGTGACCGCGAGTATGGGGAACGATGCAAAACGTGCAGTGCTGGTTGCAGCCCTGCATGATGCTGACGAAGGCAGTGACCGGGGTGCGGGATGACTTCCCGATGGCGAGGTGTTCCCGGATGGTGGATTCGCTTCCCGTTTCTGCCTCGACGTCGCAGATGTGCCGGCGCTCTCCGGTCCGGATCTGATCCAGATACTCCCCCGCCCGATGGAATTTCTGAGTGCCCAGGACGAGGTCGACATCGGGCAATTGGTCGATCAGGTCCCGTCCCCGGCTTTGGGCCATACAACCCATGAACCCGAGCACGGTGTTGGGTCGGCTCCGACGCGTCTCGACCGCCAGATGGGTCATTTTTCCGAAGGCTTTCTGCTCCGCTTGGTCCCTCACACTGCAGGTGTTGAGAAGGATGACATCCGCCTGTTGTTCCGATGCCGCCAACTGATAACCTTTGGCCATCAGTTGGGCTGTCACGGCTTCAGAATCCCTTTCGTTCATCTGACAACCGTAGGTTTTGATGTAAACACTCGGCATTCTCGGCGATGTTTCGTTGGAGGGGGAACCTACGGGACAGCGTTCGGCTTGAAAAGCAGGAATCGAGGCTCGGGGTATCAAGACGGGGTTGATTCCTCGCCTTGAGGTGGAGAGGAAAGCGGGATGGCGAGGATCTTGTCGACCCGGTGCCGGTCCATATCGACGATTTCAAATCGAAACAGTCCGTGATGAAATGAATCCCCCTCCGATGGAATACGGCCCAGTAGCGAGAGCGCAAAGCCACCGACGCTATGGTAGTCATCCACCGACTCATTGGGGAGGGCCTCGAGACTGAGGAGTTCCTTGAAATCATCGATTTCCATCATGGCGTCGATCAGGTAGGAACCATCCTCTCTCCTGAGATAGGGTTCTCGATGCTTTTCTTCCTCGGACGGAAGATCCCCCACGATGGCCTCGAGGACATCGATCAGCGTGACCAGCCCAGTCACACCTCCGAATTCGTCGGTTACCAGCGCGATGTGTTTGCCGGTTTGCTTAAAGGACTCCAGGAGCTTAACGGCGATCATCGTCTCCGGCACGATGAGGGGGGGCACGGCCAAATTGCGGAGGTCGGTCTCCACCCCCGCCTCACTATTGGCCCACATCGCCTTGACCGAGACCATCCCGATCACATGGTCTCGGTTCTCCTCGTAGAGGGGAAAGTAGGAATGGTTGCTGGTCACGATTTTGCGCCAGTTGGTGTCCTTTGAGTCATTGGCATCAAGCCAGATGATCTTGGGGCGGGGTGTCATGAGATCGCCGACGCGTTCCTCGTCCAGACGCATTACCCCTTCGACCATCTCGATCTCGGCATGATGGAACACCCCGGCGTGGGAACCTTGCTCCACCATGACTTGAACTTCCTCCCGTGTGATCGTCGGCTCTTCTTGTCGACGGACGCCGATCAGGTCGAGAAGGGAATCGGTGACCCAACTGATGATTCCGACCAAGGGCGAGACGATGCGGCCGAGTTTGTCGATCGGACCGGCGATCGTCATGGAGGTCTTTTCCGGAGCATGGAGGGCGAGTCTTTTGGGAACAATCTCACCCAGAATGAGGGAACTGAACGTAATCAGGGCCACCACCAGTCCGAGTGCGAGTTGGTCGCTGTAGGAGGCGAGCCAGTCGATCCTGGAAAGGCTGACCGAGAGTTTTTCGGCGATAGTCGCCCCGCCGAAGGCTCCGGCGAGGATGCCGATCATGGTGATGCCGAACTGGACGGTCGAAAGAAAGTGATTGGGGGATTCCACCAATTGCAGGACCAGACGGGCACGCTTATTGCCGCTTTGGGCCAGCTGTTTGAGACGGGTCTTTCGAGATGACACCACGGCCATTTCGGCCATCGCAAAGACGCCGTTTGCGAGAATCAAGAGGAGGACGATGAGTGCTTCGAAACCGATGTCGGCCATGTTGCTCTTGTTACCGCTCTCCCGATCCTCGGGACCGGGATGAGATCGTTGGGTTCAATGCGTTGGCTGCCTCCCGGGCAGCCAGAATGAAGTCGGTCATCCGGGAAGCGTCTTTTCTTCCGGGACTGGCCTCGACTCCGGATGAAACATCGATCCCGAAGGGTCGGGTGGTTTCGACGCATCGGGCGACATTGTCAGGGGTCAATCCACCGGCAACGATGATGGGGCATCCCAGAGAACCTGCTTCGCGAATCCAGTTCCAGTTAAAGCATTCGCCCGTTCCCCCTCGGGCGGCCGGGGAGTAGCTATCCAGGAGCCAGGCGCTGGCGGGGTATCGGGATAGGGCCTCGAGTCCGGAGCGCGATTGGAGGCGGAAGGCCTTGATCACCGGACCGGGGATCGTTTGGCAAAACTCTGGGGACTCCTCTCCGTGCAGTTGGATGGTGTCGAACTGGCATCGTTCCCGGCACGCGAGGATGGTCTCCGTGGACTCGTTCACGAAGACTCCGACGCGGGAGACAAAGGGGGGCAGATCTCGAACCACCGCCGGAACGTCGTTGGCCCGGATGAAACGTTTGCTGGGTCCGTAGATCATGAATCCCAGCGCATCGGCGCCCGCCTCCACCGCTGCCCAGGCGTCCTCGACTCGCGTGATCCCGCATATTTTTATCCGAATCGCCATCGAACGGGGCTCACTCGTCGGTGAACCTAGATCAACATTCCAGCGGCAACGGTGGCATTGGTCTGCTCATCGATCAAGACCAGACTCCCGGTGGTTCGATTGCGGGAGTAGGAATCAACAAAGAGGGGCGCCGAGGTTCGCATCGAGATGCGGGCGATGTCATTGAGGCCGACGCTGAGGTCCCCCTCGATCTTGTGCAGGGTATTCACGTCGACCTTGTACTTGACCTCCCCGATCAGGCACTTGGCTTCCTGGGTGCTGCTGCGAACGGTGTATTTGCGCCCCACCTGGAGCTGGGTCGTGTCGGAAAACCAACACATCATCACTTCGACGTCTTGGGTCACTTTGGGCGGATTGTTCTTTTTGACGATCATATCCCCGCGACTGATATCGATCTCGTCCTCCAAACAGAAGGCGACCGACATGGGGGCGAAGGCTTCCTGGATCTCGCCGTCGAAGGTGTGAATCTTACTGATTCGCGATGCGAATCCCGAGGGAAGAACGGTGACGGCATCGCCGACCTTGAAGACGCCGCTTCCGACCCGGCCGGCGAATCCGCGGAAATCGTGATGTTCTTGGCTCTGCGGGCGGATGACCCACTGGACCGGGAACCGGGCATCCACGTGATTGAATTCGTTGCCGATGTAGACATTCTCTAGGGTGTAGAGCAGGGTGCCTCCCCGATACCAGTCCATGTTCTTCGACGCCTCGACAATATTGTCGCCATGCAGGGCGCTGATCGGAATAAAGTCGATGTGGGGTACGTTGAGTCGGGAAGAGAACTCGGTGAACTCGGTAACGATCTTGTCGAAGACCTCCTCCCGATAGTCCACCAGATCCATCTTGTTCACCGCAACAATGATGTGCTGAATCTGGAGCAGTGAGGCGATGAAGGAGTGTCGACAGGTCTGTTCGACCACCCCTTTTCGCGCGTCGACGAGAATAATCGCCAGGTTTGCCGTTGACGCTCCGGTGACCATGTTTCGCGTGTATTGGATATGGCCAGGGGTGTCGGCGATGATGAACTTTCGTTTGGGGGTGGCGAAATACCGGTAGGCCACGTCGATGGTAATCCCCTGCTCGCGTTCAGCTCTAAGGCCGTCGGTGAGGAGGGCCAGATTGACGATTTCATCGCCCCGCTGCCTGCTCGACTCCTCGACCGCCTCCAACTGGTCTTCGAAGATGGATTTGCTATCATAGAGGAGTCGGCCGATGAGGGTGCTTTTGCCGTCGTCGACACTGCCCGCCGTGGTAAAGCGGAGCAGGTCCATATCCAGGTAACCTTTGTTCTGGCTCATTCGAAAAATGGTTCGTGATTAGAAATAGCCGTCTTTTTTTCGGTCTTCCATGGCGGTCTCCGAGCGCTTGTCGTCGGCCCGACCCCCTCGTTCCGTGACCCGCGCGGAGGCGACCTCGTCGATAATATCGTCGATTGAGTTCGCCGAGGACTCGACGGCGCCGGTGCAGGTCATGTCGCCCACGGTGCGAAATCGAACGCGGGTGGAACGCACGGATTCATGGTCGCCCACCTGGATGTATTCCGAGTGGGCGAGAAGCACACCGTTTCGTTCGATGACGTCACGATCGTGAGTGAAGTAGATGGTGGGAAGCTCGAGCTGTTCGAGCTTGATATACTGCCACACGTCCATTTCGGTCCAATTGCTCAGGGGGAAGACGCGAAAGTGTTCGCCGATTCCCATTTTCCCGTTGAAGAGGTTCCACAATTCGGGCCGTTGGTTCTTGGGGTCCCATTGGCCGAATTCGTTACGGTGGGAAAAGAATCGTTCCTTGGCCCTTGCTTTTTCCTCATCCCTTCGGGCACCCCCGAGCGCCGCCGTGAATTGCAATTCCTCCAGGGCGTCGAGGAGGGTTACGGTTTGGAGCGCGTTGCGGGATGCATTGGCGCCTTTCTCTTCCGCGACCCGCCCCCGATCGATCGACTCCTGAACCGTCCGGACCAATAACCTCGACTTGGTTTGTTCAACCAGCCGGTCCCGGAAATCGAGGGTTTCGGGAAAATTGTGCCCGGTGTCGATGTGGAGCAGGGGAAAGGGGAGCTTGGCGGGTGAGAAGGCTTTTTGAGCCAGACGGAGCAGTGTGATCGAGTCCTTTCCTCCGGAGAAGAGGAGGACCGGTTTCGTGAATTGAGCCGCGACTTCGCGAATCACATAAATCGCCTCGGCTTCCAAGGCCTTTAAGTGGGACAGCGTGTAGTTATGCATGATGGGTCTTGGGAAATCGAATCCTCGTAAGGATGGCCTGGTGGAGCCGGTGGACGGACGCCTCAGCCGTTTCCTCGTCGGTCTCCAGAACGAGATCGGCGGGGGCACTCGCGTCGGGAGTCTCGAAGGCCGAGTCCCTTCCGGTGAACTGCGGGATTTCGCCGCGTTTGGCCTTGGCATAAAGACCTTTGACATCCCGGGACTCGCAGGTCTCGAAGCGGCAGTGGACGTAAACCTCAAAATAGTCGTCGGCACCGATGATCGCTCGTGCGTTTTGTCGGAACTGCCGTTTCGGGGTGATGAACGATACCAGGGTGACCACCCCGACCTGGGCATGCAACTTGGCGACTTCGGCGATTCGTCGGATGTTCTCTTCGCGGTCGGCATCCGAAAAGCCGAGGTTTCGGTTGAGCCCGGCCCGGATGTTGTCCCCATCAAGGAGTTGGGTGAGCCGGCCCTCAGCGTGGAGTCGTTTTTCGAGGCCCTCGGCAATCGTCGATTTGCCGGCGCCGGAGAGCCCGAACAACCAGATCACCAATCCGGACTGGCCGATCAGCCGCTCCTTGCTCTCTCGGGATTGCAGGCGCTGAAAGGTGGGGTGAATGTTGGCGGGCGATTCGCTCATCTAGATGCTGAAGTCAGTATTGACTCCCTCATGCAAGCCGCACTCACGCTTCAGTCCAAAAAACCTTGCGTCCTCCTCGCTCATTCCCGCATCGACCTTTCGAGTGGTGTGAACATCCCCGATGGAAAGGTAACCTTCGTGCCAGAGGGGATGGTAGGGGAGGTCGTGTCGTTTGAGATACTGATAAACGTCGCGATCCGTCCAATCGACAATCGGATGAATCTTGATGCAATTGCCGTCACGGGCGAGAATCGGCGTTTCGTGGCGAGAGCTTGATTGGGAGCGGCGAAGTCCAGCGATCCAGCCCCTCGCCCGGAGCTCTGCCAGGGCTCGTTTCATTGGCTCGACCTTGTTCATCTGATTATACTGGTTGATCCCCTCAAGGCCCTTTTCCCAGAGTTTTCCGTAACGGGCCACCTGCCAAGCCGGACTCAAATGTGATCGGTAGACCTTCAGATTGATGCTGAGTCTATCGGTGAGCTCGTCAATGAAGCGGTAGGTCTCGGGAAACAGATATCCGGTATCGATCAGAATGACGGGAACCTCCGGCTTTAGCGTCGTGACCATGTGCAAGCAAACCGCCGCTTGAGCCCCAAAACTGGAGGAAAGGACCAATTGGTCACCAAATTCATCGATCGCCCAGGCCACTCGGTCTTGCGGGCGCATCGGCTCAAGCCCGCCGCTTGCCTGGTCCAAGCCGGCTTTCGTCGACAGCGCTGCCTGAGATGATAAGCTTTTCGGAGGTGAACTCACTGAAAACGGTGAAGGCACTCGAGGGGCCGGGAGGTCTCAACGGCAGAGAGGACCGTCAAGGAGCATCGGGCTCGGGTTGGAAGCGAGTTTAAACATAAGTAACTTAAGTTGGTTACTTATGTATTGAATTCCGGATTAAAGTCAACCAAAGAATCGAGTGGATGGAATGGGAATGGCGGCCTAGGTTTTGCGGATGAGGCATCCCGACCGTGCGGCGGGATGCATTGGAGAGGGGACGGATGCCGCTCGACGGGCTCTCTGATTCCATCCGGGACTTGAGGAAAAAGGCCCTCCCATGCCTCGACGCCTCCCTCGAATCGGGTGCTTCAAAAAGTGAAATGAGGACTTGCTATGTCGGGTCGACCTGTCTACCTTCTGCGTTCCTTTTTCCGCAGTGGAAATTGACGCCCTTCCTGGCGATCGTGACTGAACGCGTGAAATTGATGACATTATGGCAGTAAAAATTCGTCTCAAACGTGTGGGGGCAAGAAACCATCCGGTGTTTCGGGTGGTGGTCGCTGATGGTCGGAGTCCCCGCGATGGCAAGTTTATTGAGGAGATTGGGATCTACCATCCTGCCCGCATCAAGGACAAGGTGTCGATGGACATGGAGCGGGTCGAGTATTGGATCGGAAATGGGGCCATCCCCTCCGATACGGTGAAGAGTTTCATTCGAGCCGCCAAGCGTGAGGCGGCAGCGGCAGCGGCTGTGACGGAGGAGTCGCCGGCCACCGAATAGGGGTGGAGCGCGGTCGTCGATCCCCCAAGGGATAACAACGCATGCAGGAATTTCTCGAATATGTGGTGAAGGGGTTGGTCGAGCGGCCCGAGGCCGTGGTGATTGGCTCCACGGAACGAGACGGGATAACGGTCTACCAACTGCGGTTGCACCCCTCCGACATGGGCAAGGTGATCGGGAAGCAGGGCAACACCATTAATGCGATCCGGGCCTTGCTCCAAGTGGGGAGTGCCAAGCAAGGGGCACGGAGCGCGCTCGAGGTGCTGGAGGACGATCCCGACGAGGGTGGCTCTGAGGGCGGCTCCGAGGAATAGGGAGCCGACGACCTCCGGGGAACACTCGGGGAAATCCCCCCCTGGAAAGGGGTGGGGCGATGAGCGGGCCAATCTCCATGAGAGTGGATGTTTTGACACTGTTCCCGTCCATGTTTGACGGGCCTTTGGATGAAAGCATTCTCCGGCGGGCGCGAGAAGGGGGCTACCTGGAGTTGCGAATCACCGATATCAGGGATTTCGCCCATGACGCTCATCGCACGGTGGATGACCGTCCCTTCGGTGGGGGGCCAGGGATGGTTTTGAAACCGGAGCCTGTGTTCGAGGCGGTTGAATCGCTTCGAAGCCCGGGTGCGAAAGTGATCATGTTGGCACCGGTGGGCGAGCCGTATCGACAAGAGACGGCAAGGAGTTTGGCGAAGCAGGATCATTTGATCCTCCTTTGTGGGAGCTATGAAGGGTTTGATGAGCGAATTCGCGAGGGGTTGGTCGATGAGGTGGTCTCGCTTGGGGATTACGTGCTGACCAATGGGGCCCTGCCGGCGATGGTTTTGATCGATTCGGTCACCCGGTTGATTCCGGGCGTGCTTGGGGATGCCGACAGTGTGACGGAAGAATCGTTTGGTGAGGATGGACTCCTGGAGTATCCTCACTACACCCGTCCGGCTGAGTTTCGGGGGATGAAAGTACCGGAAGTGTTAATGTCCGGGAACCATGGGGAAATCGCCAAGTGGCGAAAGAAGATGGCGGAGAGGCTGACGGCGGAACGCCGTCCGGATTTGTTGGTCAAGGGGTCGGCATCCGACTTGGCCTCCGATGAGAGCGAAAGATGAAGTCATGAATCAGGAATTGTTGCAGAAGATTGAGGCTCCGGATCAGCGAGAAACACCATTGGAATTCTCGGTGGGGGACACCGTGCGGGTTCATACCCGGGTGGTTGAAGGCGAGAAGGAGCGGATTCAGGTATTTTCCGGAATCGTCATCGGTCGCCGGGGGCGCGGCGCGGCGGAGCGGTTCACAGTGCGGCGCATCAGTTACGGTGAGGGGATCGAGCGGGTGTTCCCCGTCAACTCCCCCCGGATCGAAAAATTGGATGTTGAGCGCCGCGGATCGGTTCGGCGGGCAAAACTGACCTACCTTCGCCAACGCATCGGAAAAGCGGCTATGCTGGTCAAGGAAAAGGATTTGCGTCAGTCCAAATAGCCTTACAGTCCCAACCGTTCGATTTGAAAGGCGAGCTCAGGCTCGCCTTTTTTTGTCCCGGGGCGCCGCGACTGGGGGCGAGGGTTCCATCGAGGAATCCAAAAAGGGCCGTCTCCGATTGATCATTGCTGGGAGAACGGGTTTTCGGTAAATGTCTTGAATGATCCGAAAGGGAAAATTCGCCGGGTTCGGGTG
>MDTE01163832.1_pt1 | contig 21982 bp, 20 predicted proteins | sample 811231 | NCBI WGS metagenome assembly MDTE01 (sample SAMN05326651, study PRJNA326480) | marine metagenome | isolation source: seawater | place: Indian Ocean: Red Sea | collected 2010 | reverse complement strand
TGCGTGCATTGAAATCAAGAAATATTGAGTTCGTAAATTAATCCTTGATGGCAAAATATGCCAAGGATACGACGGCAATTATTCCAATCACGCCAACCGTCATTTGCACTCCTGAAATTTCGTAATCTGAATTCTTGAGTTCTGGTGCTTTTACTTCTCCAGTGTAATTTGGTCCAGGAATAGCCATCGATATAGAATTCCATTTGTCGCCGAGAGGATTCTCATTTCCATTTACTGCATTACCATGAATTACGAATGTTGCTAATTTGTCATCTTCTAATGGCGCAGTCCAGTTAATATTCCAAACTCTTTGCTTATTCGATGTGCTATTATGCGTATATCCGTCATCCATTTTTTGCACATTTGAATTTTCATCAATCTCGCCCTGTGAAATGATAATTCGGAAACCACCTTTCACATCATTTTCCTCAACAGGAGATTCTATTGTTAGCACCAATTCATACTGCTGTGATGAATTATACACCTCAGGTAGCCCTTCAAGAGAAATTATAGTTGTATCATCCGAGGCCCTGTGGCAAATGCAGCCATCGTTTCCATCTTCTCCAATTCCATCTATACGCGCCTGTGTTTGTCCAATGCAGGCTAGTAATACTAGCAGGACTAACAGCTTACGCATGTTCTATTGCAAATAAGATGTGCATACAAACTTAATCGCTTATTGGGTTGTTTAGATGAGAAGAGATCTCAAGTTGCTTCTTTCCGGCTTCCAATAATGACCATCTCAAGGCTCTACCTTTACCGGATGACTCTACAAATTTTCGTTGAGTAAGTTGTCTCATATGATAGGATAACAATTGTCTGCTAGTCTCTAGTTTGGCTCTCAATTCTCCTGACTTGATTCCTAAATTATCACTATCTGCCAAAATTTGTAAAATCGCTACTTGCATACCTACAACAGGATTTTGGATTTCTTCTAATCTATTTTGATCAACACCTGATGATGCGAATCTTCGAAGTTTCCCATCAATCCAAGAGATAATTCTACCTTCTTTTTCCAGAATCTGTATATGATGTGCTGTGACGCCATTACCAAGCGAGAGAGCATCCCTTAGCGCAGAAAAATGAATTCCTGGATGGGCTTCTATGAACCCAAGAATCCTTCCTCGGGTGAATATCCCACCTTCCCCTCTTTGCGTAATTCCGATTATTGGTCCAATGATTGCTAAGTATATCGAAAGCCTAGCTGCTTCGCTAGATAGAATTGCAATCGAGGTTGAGGAAATCAGCCCCACAGCCATTATTGCCATCATTGTAAACACAATGATCTGCGTTGCTGGCAATATCCATTGAGGAGAGTTGTTATTTTCTAAGGGGCTTGATTTTTCTTCGTCAGCAAAGTCCTCAGGAGTTGATTCAGAGGAAGCGTCACCACTAGATTTTTCATTCTCTTCGTCGGTTGATTCTACACCGAAGTCATCTTCTGATGAGCTGTCTTCGGTAGAATTGCTTTCATCTTCAGCAGATTGAGGCTCTTCGGTGATTTCCTCGTCAGAAAGTAATTTTCCGTCGATTGAATCTTCCCATTCGCTTTTCAGTTTTTCAGCCTGAGGAACTGTGGAAACAAGTAACGCAACTAGTAGCAACGCTAGAATTCTCCAACCCCATACCTCACGGCTAAGCATGCAACTGACGGCTCCATTCACAGATTAGGAGTTCATGGTAAATGGCTTTGACTTAACTTTGCATCAATACATGGTTTCTTTAAGGATGACTCGTTTTGTTATTTTTAGTGAGTACTGTGTTACCGTTTGAAACAACTGACTTACCAGCCGAAGATGATGAAGAAATCGACCCCTTTGCTGAACTTGAAATAGGCACTAAATCTTCCTACTCAAGTGGCAAAGATGCCCTGGCTATGTTCGAAGACGATGACCCGCTTTCTGCGTTTACCGAAGACGATAACGACCCGCTTTCTGCTTTCAATGACGGAGATGAAGATGGTTCAGCCGATGCAGTGTTGTCATTTGAAGAAGACAATGTTCCAGAGATAAAAAATGGCGCATCCAGTTCCGCAAATCCTTCAGAAGCAACTTACAAACTGCTTTTAGAAACAGTGTGGGTAGATGATATCCTAGACCCTTCAGAAGTAGAATTGTTAGCGAGGAAGCGAGGTGAACTCGGACTTAGTTTTGAAAGGCACTTACAATTAGTTCGAGATATCATCGGGGGCTAATCAATGGCCCCTACCCCTTTCGAGCATGGTCTTGCATTAGCATGGTCTGATGGCGCCCTATCAAGAGAAGGAGCGTTAATGCTCGAAAGACTCCAGAAACAGTTAGGGTTGAGCGATAAAGATAGAGCTGTACAAGAGCAAGCTTGGCTTGCTGAAATTTCGAGAAATGATAGAAGATCGTTTGGAGATGGAGACCAAATTCTAAGAGAATGGTTAGAAGGATTGAATGATGGTGAAAACCTTGCATCAAGCGTTCGCTCCATGGGCAGGGCTGCTTTAGATGTGGGATTATCAAAAACGGGTTGGAGTGATGCGTATCAATTTGCCAAAGGACTAGGCCTTGGTGAAGAATTGGCTAACGGAGTATGGTTAGAGCAGGAAGCTGAACCACTCAACGGCTGGCCTGCGGCACTCGACCCACTTGCTATCATCCTTGGCCTAGTTATCTCAGTCCCAAAGACTGTACAAGCCAAAGATGCAGAATTGTCCGAAGGGGATGCTTTTGTGATAATTAATCATCCAGATGCAAAGCCAACAAATCTCTCATGGATGCCTGATCTAATTCCGGTTAAACATGAATCCTGTGCATGGGGCTGGAAAGGCGATAGCAGTCCAACAACTGAGCCACCACAAAATGACTTGGTTCTCTGTAATTCTGTGCTACTCGCATGGGTTCGCAGACTTATCTCCATGCGTCACCAACGCGGAGAGAGTGGCCTAGAAGAACTACCTGATGGTTTCCAAGTGATGCCGTCATCTAGCGAATTGGAAAGAGATGGTAACAATCTGAAGTTGTCTATGATTGTTGACTTAGGCGAGGGAGGTTTAGTTCGGCCATGGGCTAGTATCTCCATCGATGGTACTGCTCGAATAAACCCAGCACCAGCGAGCCTCGGACAAACTTGGGTAAAAATTCACGATGGATTAGCCAATCTGATGATTACCGCACTAGAGACATTGCCACGGCAATTACTACAGGCTGCAGGATTACAATCCGGCTGCAAGAATATGTCTGTGGATGAAGGATGGATCACTCTTGAGTTTGGTGAATGATAACTTCAGAGGTTATCTTACAATCATCTCGTAAGCTATTGGAGACACTGCAATATTTTTCGTGAGATTTGTGGACTACTCTTTCTACCAATTTCTTGGGAACATTGCCCTCTACATGGTAAATCATGTTTATAGATGTAAAGTAGCGAGGCGATTCATCGTTTCTTGTTGAATCCATTTCAACCCATACTCTGGAAAATTCTCTTTCCTTTAGCCCAATTACAACATCCACAATAGAACACGCTCCTACCATTTGCAGCGCTAACTGCATGGGACTTGGACCCTCTTCCCAATTCATTTCAATTCGTTGTCCGTTGGAATTTATACCAACCATATTCTTGCCACCAGTCCACTCGACAACCCCTTGCATAAATTGCGCAATTGTCACTATCTGATGAAACCACCGTCGACCGCTGTGTTGATGAAGGGAGTCAAGTTGGCCTGTGATGAGCATCATGTCAGGCAGTCCAATCACGATGGAAAACGGAGTCCTAGTAATACCAAATAACCCAATTGTCCACTATATCGAAGGCGATGGAATTGGAGTAGATATTACTCCAGTAATGATCGATGTTGTGAATGCTGCTGTTTCCAAGGCGTACTCCGGAAACCGTGAAATCTCATGGGTTGAAACTCTCGCTGGTGAAAAGGCGTTCAACAATACAGGAGAATGGTTGCCAGAAGCTACGCTAGATTCGATGCGTACAGGTCTAGTTTCAATCAAAGGCCCACTAACAACGCCTGTAGGCGGAGGTATCAGATCTTTGAACGTCGCTCTAAGACAAAAATTAGACTTATTCGCATGCGTAAGACCTGTACGCTGGTACGAAGGAACTCCTTCTCCGGTAAAGGCTCCTGGAGATGTTGACATGATTATCTTCAGAGAGAACAGCGAAGATGTCTACGCTGGAATCGAATGGGAGGCGGGTTCAGAAGGAGTTGCCAAAGTCATAGATTTCTTGGTAAATGAAATGGGAGTTGACAAAATTAGATTCCCAGATACTTCAGGTATTGGAATTAAACCAATCAGCAAAGAAGGTACAGCAAGAATCGTTCGTGCAGCGATAAAGTACGCTGTAGACAACGACAAGGATAGCGTTACATTAGTTCACAAGGGTAACATCATGAAATTCACAGAAGGAGGATTCAGAGATTGGGGATACCAACTCGCAAAGGATGAATTTGGTGCGGTTGAACTCGATGGTGGACCTTGGTGCACTTTCAAGAATCCAAAAACTGGAACCACGATTACAATCAAGGATGTAATCGCAGATGCAATGCTTCAACAGATTATCACCAGACCTGCAGAATACGGAGTACTTGCAACCATGAACCTCAACGGAGACTACATTTCTGATGCTCTTGCTGCACAAGTCGGTGGCATCGGTATCGCTCCTGGTGCAAATATCAATTACGATACTGGAATCTCAATTTTCGAGGCAACGCATGGTACTGCACCAAAATATGCTGGCCAAGACAAAGTAAACCCAGGGTCACTCATCCTATCCGCTGAAATGATGCTAAGGCACATGGGATGGAGCGAAGCCGCTGACTTAATCGTAAGCGGCATGGAAGGAGCAATATCTGCTAAAACTGTAACATACGATTTCGAGAGATTGATGGATGATGCTGAACTTCTATCATGTTCAGCATTTGGTAGTGCGATTATCTCCCATATGTGATTTGTTTTCCGCTGAATAAGTCGTTTTTATCTTGAAGTTCATCCGGACTTCATTATCGAAACTGTTCGGAACAGCAGTTTAATTTCCACGCAACCATGAATTCAAATTTCTGCTATTAGCGATCACGCCAAAGCCAAATCTTTCCTCGATGGCCCTAGCAACTAATGCAAAGTCTGAATCTCTTGTCGCGATTAGTATGCTGCCTAATTCTCCAAGAGGTCGGTTTGCCATTGCAGTGCATAAGCACATCAGTGTTTGATCAGCAATCTCAGGGTAGATATCCTTGTTATCTATCACGGTTCGAAGAGGTTCACCATGTTCTCTCTTCATAGCTGTTATCTCATCGTAGACTTCACTGTGTTCTAGTAAGAATCCTTTCAAATCTGCTCTTATTTCTTCGTCATTAGCCTCATCTTCGATGTGTAAATCTAGAGGCTTCCATGTAGAGAATTCTGCTATGACTTCCTTAGCGATATTAGTCAATGATTCTTCATTTACGACTTGAGACAGTTTGTCGTCTCCAACAAGTGTCTCGGAGAATCTTTCACGGATTTTTTCCACACCTGATGCTATCGAAATTAATTCGTTTTGAACTACTTTAGGTAACCACAAATGGATGACACCTTCCTGTGCTCGGTGCTTCAGTATTCGATGGAATTTTCCACGTCCTCTAATATCTAGAGAGGCTTCTGAACTGATGCCTAAATTCTCAGAAATTCTGTATTGTAATTCATCAATTAGAATATTGGTGTCCACAATAACAAGAGGGGTTAGCGCAAGGTGTCTCAAATATGCTCTCTGCTTTACTGGTAGATTGTGACGATGTGTGGCGAAAAGCCCTCTTTCTGCGGCTGCTAATCTCTTTATGTCCAAGACACTAAACTTACCAGAATTCTGAGCTCTTTCAAGCAACATCAATCCCTCCAACGGCTTCTCAGATGATGCATCTAGTGCGATCTCATAGATCTCTTCTCCGGATGGATCGTGAAGCATTGCCTGAGCATATCTATTTTCGAATGTGTGGCGGTTTCTTCGGCGCTCCCTTTGCAAGGAATTCAGAGCAGCCTTCACTCTTCCAGAGAATGGCTCGCTTGGAAGAGGAGTTGGGTGGGAACTCGGATAGTTTCGTAGCATATCCAATTCTTCTTCAGAATGCTTTACTCTCTGAACACTCTCAACATTTCCAAATTGGTCTTCTTGATTAACCATCTCGGTTCTCTTAACGAAATTGGTTAGAATTCTAGTTGCTTCATCAGTGTTCTTCTTGTTTGCAGCAACATTGCTTACATTGAGATATAATTGGAATCTCTTTGATAGCGCAGACTTCAATGCTGGTTCCTGTTCAAGCAAGGATACCGCCTCAGACCATTGTTCTGCATGTGCGAGATGAATCAACGCTTTGCGGTGTAGCAGAATCTTATGCTCATAATCAAAGTCCTCATGGTCACCCGCCTTTTTGTAGTCTCTAGCTGCGTTTAACTCATCATTATTGCTAACGTGCATTGCTGCTCTTGCGAGGGTGTGCCACGGTGATTGAGGATCGTTTTCTTGGTACCAAGAAACCAAGTTATTCAGCCCAATGTCATATTCTAAGACCAAATGACGGACCGCTTGCATCATCGGCATTGCTGTAACTTCTCCAGCAAGTAGTCCATCCAATAATTCTACAACTCCCTTGGATTTACCAGTCTGAAGTAGCCATGATGCGCGATTTAGTCTCAAAGTATCGATTACAGCATTGAATAATCTGGATTCAATGTCATTTAATTCAGCCTCGCTTACACTTTTCATCAAAGTGTCTAGAACCTTCGAGTCTGCTAATCCATCTCCACCGTCTCTCAAGGCCTGTTTACAATTATTGAATGCCTTAATACCATTTTTATCAAGGGTATCTACCACCCAATCATCGTCAAATTGTGCGGCTCCATCAAGCATCAGAATAAGACCTCTGCTAACCGGTGAAAAGGCTTCAGGAACCGGCGCATTTTCAACCGCTGATAGTGCATTCTTTCTGGCTTTTCTAATGGTCTCAAAATCCCAACCCTTCGTTTTTGCAGGTAACAAATGAACGACGAGTAAGGTGGCATAAGGATGTTCAATGCACCTCGCCTCGTCCACAAACAAAACCTCTGCCAAGCGTGTCAGATCAAGCCCTTTAGAGAACAAATCTATCGATGCATCCATTCCTAGGGATGCGCCCTTATCGTGCAACTTTCTTGCTGCAGCAGACCTCAAACTAATTCCTAGTTCTTCATCGATTACAATCTTTGAAATCGCTCCCTCAGACAAATTCTCTATTTGAGATTCTAACCAAATTAGTGCATCTTCTCCTAATTGCTTGACAAGTGGGATTAGCATATCCATATCTGCATCTGTTTCAACTGTTAAGGAAACTAGTAACTCGGTTGCTAATTCTGCTGAATTCTCGCGAACCAAAGCCGCTAATTTCCACCAAGTCAAGGCTTCTCGCTGTTGAGGAGTCGATGACAATTCAATGCCTTCCTGAATTTCTTCGCTGGATAATTTTGATGCTTCCTCCGGCATTGCTTTCCAAGCCTCTCGCTTTCTTGCAAGAGATAATTTATCGTCACCAGAAAGTGAACGAGTCTTATTCCAATCTTGGATTTTACCTTCTCTAAGATTCACTAGATCTGTAAACTCCTCAGCCATTTCAGATTGAGTTTTAGCAAGTTCTTTCAAAGATTCTGTAGAATCATTTCCAAGGTGAATGTTCAATAGAACGCTGATGATTGATGCATCGCCTTCCAAACTTTCCAATCCAGATATATCTCTCAAACCTCTCTTTCCTTTGAGTTGTGCTTTTGCTTTTTGTAATGCCATTTTGATTGTTGCATCCGAAGATTTTTGTTCGAATTCACCCAATGCGATAACCAAAGATTTTGAATCAGCAGGGTCTATTTTTGCAACTGACATATCGAATTTGTCTGCTTTCTGTTCAACGACTTCATTCTGAGGGAATGCTGCGAATTGTGCCAAAATCGGTGTTGCTTCTGCCATTTTTTGCCACACAGGATGGACTCCATTTGCGGTGGCATTTTCTCGTAAATCATCAACAACTTCATCCCAATTTTCTTCCCATTCGTCAGAAAAAAGTGTTTTTCTAATAAGTAGAATCGATAGCCTATATGCGATTGGTGAGCCATCATCGATAAGCACTTCCTCAGCCTTAGGAAGCCATTCCATTGGCCCTGCTGATCCCCTGGAACCCCTTCTAGCACGCGGGTTTCTTCTGTTTCTTGGCATCGATGAGGAAGAGCCTTCTTCTTCATCAGGAATTTGAATTTCATGAAGGGCAATCAAAAGAAGGGATTTCCATGGTTTATCGAGCGCCCTCCACTCAGCGGTTTTGGCAACTTTTGATTGCCTAGTTCTTGCCGGGAGATTATCGATCATCCCAGTTTTGAGGCAAACGGCTAGGTTATTCTCTTGCACGATATTCACCCCTACGGGGTGAGGCCCCTAGTCCGACCTCTTTAGAGCCACCGGCTGCAAAACATTCCAAACAACAATGAAAGGGGAGCCTTTCCAATGAAAAACAATGGAGGCTGCTAACACCGTTATCTTGTTGCTGCACCCCATTACTGCGGTTGCGATCATAGGATACATGTGGTGGCAATACGGCTGGAAAAAGAAAAGTCGAGAACTGAAGGGCAAGAGTCGCCAAGAAGAGTTGGAACGTCATGAAAAAATAGGCGAAAGAATTCTACAAGCAGCGATTGTTTCGGTCTTAATCGCATTCGCTGCAAGATGGTATACCGGGCTGGGATTACTTCCAGGTAGCCTTCACGGATTCACCGGTCCAATTGGAATAATTCTACTTTGGATTACAGCTAGGTGGGGAAGAAATTCAAGGAGAGATAAATTGCAGAAAGCCAAGCATGGGAGGAGTGCTGACCTTCTTATCGCTCTGATGTGTTTCCACTCATTCCTCGGATTCCTTTACATCTTTGAGGTTCTTTGAACCACCGAGCCATTTAGGAGTCCACCAATTCCATTTGCCCATCAGCCTCATAGTCGATGGAACTACCAATGCGCGAACTATGGTAGCGTCGATAAATATAGCCAGCGCAAGTCCTAACCCAATTTGCTTGAGAATTACAACCGATGATAATCCGAATGCCAAGAACACAACGACCATGATCGCTGCAGCACCAGTGATTAAGCGACCAGTCTTCTGTAATCCATTCGCTACAGCCTGTTTGTTATCGCCAGTTGCTTCCCACTCTTCATGGATTCTTGATAACATCAAAACTTCATAATCCATTGATAGCCCAAATACAATACAGAACATAATTACTGGATTTGTTGTTTCAATTGGCTGTGGAGTGAAGTTTAGGAAATCAGAGCCGTAACCCCATTGGAAAACAAATACCAACATTCCAAAAGAGGCAGAGATGGATAGAATGTTCATTACAATCGCCTTTATTGGAATAATCACGCTTCTAACTTGAATGTAAATTAGAACCATTGTAGAGATGAAAATAAATGCAATAGCGACTGGAAGTTTGTCTTTTATTGCGTCCAATATATCCAACGAATAAGCGGCAAAACCTGCGACTAACAATCTTGAATCATCTCCAACAACCAATTCATCCAGTAATTCTGACTTATCGCTCCTAACATCTGCAATGAAATTCCTGCTGTCTTCTCCTGTAATCGGGCCTTCTAGAGAGAAGATGATGTATGTTACATTGTCTGAAATGAATTGTTCTCTGATATAATTTCTAGTCGCAATTTCTTGTAGGGTTAGATTTTCGTCAGGTGTAAGCCAGAATTCTACTGCGGCTGTTTCATTAAACCCAACCAAGGGATGCTTTGCATAACCGAAAGCATCGATTACTCTGGAGTCGCCTATCTGGTCATCCATCCAACTGTACATCGCCCTGATATTTTCCTCTAAAAGAGGGTCTTCGCCATCAAAATCGATTACAATCATTGCCGAATTAACCGCCGATTCAGGCCATTTTTCGTCCATGTGTTCGAAACCTACTCTCGTTTCATCATCAGGTGGTAATGCATCTCTAGATGCGATTGAGAAATCAGCCTGCAAGAATGGTAGACCTGCCCCTAGCAGGATAATCAATGTTGGAATTAATACTGCCCAAGGTCTTTCCATCACGAAGTTAGCAATCTTCGCCCACATTCCCTTACCATCATCGTTTTCAGTACTGAAAGCGAATGGTACGGTCTTCTTGTAGCGACCAAATCCAACATTTACAGTAGTAGGAAGTTTGCCTTTGAAGATTCTATGCCCGAGCATAGCTAATACCGCAGGTAGTACGATTATTGAGAAAATCATGGCTATTGTAACAGCTAAAGTTCCACCAATTCCAAGGCTAGGAAGCCCTGTATTTACAAAGAACAGCATACCCATTAATCCAATCGCCACCGTAATTCCACTAAAGAAAACAGCTTTTCCTGCAGTTGCTACAGTCATCGCGGTCGATGTTCGAATATCTCTTCCGCGATTCATCTCTTCTCGGAATCTATTGACCAAGAACAGTGAATAATCAACCGATACACCAATTCCAATCAATGTGATAATGTTCAGCGCATATTGGGTCACATCTGTAGTATTGGATAACCAAATCGTTACTCCCATCGCTGATAATACTGTCAATATTGCAATTCCAAACGGCAATAGTGCAGCCACCAAAGTTCCGAATACAATTAGAAGAATTAGTACGGTAAGTGGACCAGAAACCAGTTCTGCAGTGATCAAATCTTCCTGAATCCTTGTATCAAAAGTAACATCGATGGCTACTGCTCCCGTTCTCCAGGAATCAAAGTCTGAATCGATTTCAATCGATTCATAATTATCAGCGTACAACTCTTTTGCCTCTTTCCGATCGAGATTAATAGTCACTCTATTTTTCGCCCAAAAACCATCTTCATCTTCGTAAACGAATTCCTCTCTTTCCTCGCCGGTTATTTCCCAAGAGTAGTTTATCTCGACATCATCCAAATCCTGAAAATCGCTTAATGCATCTTCAACAGCATCTCTCCATTCTACAGACGAATCATTCAATGTATCGTGATGGACTAGGAATATGAAACCTTGAACATCTTCTTCTTCACCGAAAAATGCGTCTTCGGCGAGATTGCCAGCCTCAACCGATTCTAAATCGCCTTCGCCCCAAGATTCAGCCCAATTCGGCCCCATAGCAGCAAGAGATGCCATGCCAATACAAGCCAGTAGTCCGATTACAACAACCGATTTTCTGTAATCGTAAGTGAACAAACCCAGTTTGAAAAACCAACGGTCCTCCAACATCTCAGGGTCAGTAACACTTTCCATGGCTCGTCGCTTGAAAAGTAGTATATCAAGGGATGTATGGGGTCCCTTGCATCATGATTAAATGCTAGCAAACTGAGGGTGACTTATGGATATGTCAGGATATGATTCTACTGCATATCCCTCAAATAGATGGTATATTCTTGCAATTTTGAATCTTGGCTTAATTATTGTAATGCTAAATAACCTCACACTGAATGTTGCCCTACCTGAATTGTCAACAGATCTTGATGCCGATAATTCTGAACTGCAATGGATTATGGATTCCTACGTGCTTGTTTTCGGAGGAACATTGCTGTTGATGGGAGCCCTTGGAGATAGATTCGGGAGAAAGGGAACCCTCCATATTGGCCTACTGATTATTGGATTATTTTCTGCTTGGACTGCGTTTTTTGCTGAAACATCGAACCAAGTTATTTTTGCAAGAGCTGGTATGGGATTGGGTGCTGCTTTAGTTATGCCCTCAACGCTTTCAGTAGTACTGGTAGTTTTCCCTGAAAATGAAAGAGGCAAAGCGATTGGAATTTGGGCGGCAATGGCTGGAATAGGAGGGCCTATCGGCATTCTAGTCGGTGGATGGGCTGTGGAAAATTATGATTGGCAAATGGTGTTTTTAATCAATGTTCCATTTGTTGTTGTAGCACTAATTTCAGGGTTTTTCATCATCCCTAAATCAAAAGATGAATCTGGTAAACCGTTGGACATATTTGGCGCTCTCCTTTCTGTAATTTCTTTGGGATGCTTGTTGTATGCAATAATCGAAGGTCCGAACTTTGGCTGGACAAGCCCAGAGGTATTGGTATCGGCATTGATAGCCATACTATCTGGTTCGATCTTCCTCTATTGGGAGAGCAAAATCGAAAATCCGCTTCTACCCTTAGAATTCTTTTCTGGAAGAAGATTCACTATTGGATTAATCGCGATTTCATTTACGATGTTCGTAATGTTATCATTCATATTTATGCAAATGCTACATTTCCAGTTGGTTAGAGATATGTCTCCTTTTTCTGCGGCATTGAAAGCCCTTCCATTACCTCTAGCACTGTTGCCTGCAGCAACAAGTAGTGACAAGTTAGTCGCAAGGTTTGGTAGGCAAAATGTCATCGCAACAGGAATTTTACTTATTGCCTGCGGCCTTCTATTGTTTTCTCTGATTGAAATTGATACGAATTATTGGTATATTGCAGCAACCTTTGTGTTAATCGGAGGAGGTATGGGGCTAACAATGGCACCGTCTACAACCGCTGTAATGGATTCGGTTCCTGAATCAAAGGCAGGGGTAGGAAGTGCAACAAACGATGCTAGCAGAGAAGTTGGTGGTGCGCTTGGAATAGCTGTTGGGGGAAGTGTTCTAAACCAAATTTATCAGAGTTCAATCAATATCCCTGACTCCGCCTTAGGTCAATCCGACACGATTGAGAGTTCTTTTCCATCCGCAATAAATGTCGGTAAACAAATGATTGCTGACGGGAACTCAGAGGGAGCAGAGTTGATTGCAAGTGCGAAGGAAGCATTCCTTGATGGAATGATTGCTGCTTGCTTAGTTGCTGCATGTGTTGCGATTATTGCTGCGCTTATTGTGAAATGGAAACTTCCGAATGATGATTACTTCTCTGAAGAAGAGTGATTATCTCTGCATTTCTTCATCTCTGTTAGACCACTTTTTCATCCACATTTGAAGATTAAACTCCTTATCACCTTGGACCAATTTTCTCTTTGAGCCATCTGAAGGTTGGATACGACAACCACATGCATTGGCATGACCTCCTCCTGTTTCATCGAGAAGGGTTGCAAGAATAGAAAGATCGTATGGATTGCTTTCACCTCTGAATGAATTAGCATAGAATGATGCTCCTAATGCTGGGCGATTGACATTATCAATACTACCATCCATGTATCCATGTATTACACAACATGCCAAAGCCTCGGGACCGGCTAGGGCCGTTACAAGATATCCGTTACTTCGATACCCTGTCTCACTCAAATCACAAATCGCTAATCCATCGATTATCTCCGTACGGTCGCGTACTATCTCTGCCATTGTTTCTCTTTCTTGCTTTAGGTCATCAAGGCGATTTTTATGCGATTCTAGAATTGCTTCTAATTCCATTCCAGATGCAAATTGTTGCATCACTTGTTGCATGTGTTCTGGGTCGGACATTGAAAGTGATCTTGACAGACGAATAATAGGGCCATCTTCCATGAATTCTTCCAAAGAAATACCTCCCGAATCAAGTGCGTCAACAATCGGCATAACTTCTTCCAAATGAGACAAGTCTAATTCATCCTTCATCAAATCGAAAGCCGCCCTAGCGGCTGAAGGTGTATCTCGCCAATGACAAATTCCGCCTGCCTTCTCGAAGTCCTCTTCTTGTGCGGATGTAGGACGATTGGTAAGATGATGGTCGAGATACAGGCCACAATCTTCGTGAAATGGCAAATCACAAATTGCTGTTTGTCTATCGATTAAATGGTCTAGATTACCAGACCTCAGTAATGCTGGATGTGCAAAATGAACTTCAATTTCTGGCTTGCTTGCTTTCAATACAGCTGCAGCCATTAATCCATCTAAATCAGAATCTGCGACGACCCTGACTATGCTCTCCAGTGGTGACATGACATCCGGCGAGAGAGTCCATGACTTGAATATGTGGGGTCATGCAAAAGCGATGAGGCTATGAATAGGGGATTGTGCCCTGTGGGCATGGAGACCTCTTGTGGAGTGGTTTTGGTGAACTTCGGTTCCATTCTACTCCTGCAATATCCGCAAGGTCATTGGGATTTCCCAAAAGGTCACGTCGAAGATAGCGACTCAAACAGGATCGCTACAGCAGCCCGAGAATTGAAAGAAGAAACTGGGATTAATGATGCTAAATTCATTGAAGATTTTGAATTTAGAACAGCATACAATTTCAGGCATAAAGGGAAAAGAATCGACAAACAAGTATTCTGGTATATCGCTGAAACCGAAACCATGTCTGTAAAAATTAGTCATGAACACCAGGAACATCTGTGGCTTGATTGGGATTCGGCTATGACACAATTAACCCATGAGGAAAGCAAAGGAGTCCTTGCTGCGGCCCATGCTCACATGAAATCAATTGGTAGAGACTAATTCTCTTTGAAGAAAATCTTTCAATCCGACTTTGATGTCAATATCTAAGTGCTATTTGGGTTTAGTAACTCCATGTTCGAGCAAATGGAGTGGTCTAAACCTAACACTTGGCACCTTACACTATCATCAGAAAAATCTACTGTGCTAGAACGAAGTATATCTATCGGTTTCTTTGCTGGATTAACTGCACTATGCGCCCAAATTGCGTTCACTGTGCCATGGACTCCAGTACCTTACACATTCCAAACATTTGCTGTTCTTGCAACCGGAGTATACCTCAGAAGAAATGATGCTTTCATTTCTGGATGTGTATATCTCCTCGCAGGCGCGATCGGAGCACCTGTATTTGCTGAGGGCGGTAATGCATTATTTTCTGAAGGTGCATTAATCGCAAGTGGCGGATATCTCCTTGCTTTCCCCCTTGCATCTGCACTCGTTGCAGAAGGACTGGACCGCTCCAGAAACGCTGGGTTGGCTGACTTCAAAGCTCAACTAATATGCTGGTTTACCGCAATGATTCCGGTTTATCTGTTTGGAACCTTGTGGCTTGCCAGTGCTTACTCAGTGGATTTTGCTCAAGCGTTTGAGTGGGGCGTTGAACCATTCCTAATCTGGGATGCTGCAAAGATTGTAGTTATGGCAATCATCACTACCAAAGTTTGGGCCTACACTCAGCCTGAATAATAACCCAAATGATTGACAGTACACTTTGATCAGTGTCGAACGTAGTATTAGTTAACCAATCGAAGACCAACAGTGAACACAATCCTTAGCGTCTGGATGATTGATTTCTCCACACACCATGCATTGCTTACCTTGTGTAATCATGCTTGGAATACCCATTGGTACCATATTCTGAACTCGCGGCGATTGAGGTTGCATAAAGTTTGCAGGTTGCATCATTTGGTTTGGTTGCATCATTTGGTTTGGTTGCATCATTTGATTTGGTTGATTATTTACCATCATTGGAGAGTTAACTACCGGCGATGATAACACTGTCATTGGGGCAGTTGGTTGAAGGCCATTCGAGTTTGTGTTACCTACTTCTGGAAGGCTTGGTCTATTCTTACCCATTTGTCTGGAACCTCTACTACGGGTGACGAATGCTATTACCAACAACAGGAATAAAATGCCTCCAAAAATCGATCCTAACAATATTCCATTAGGTGAACTGGAAGATGCTGTGTCTTTGTTTTTAGATTCCTTTTCGTCATCTGGTTGCTCTTTCTCTTCAAATGTTTGTAAGGCTACAAATTCATCTCCTGAAAGAGAATCATTGGCATATATCACCTTATCGACGGTGCCATTTCCGTTACTATCGATCTGAATTTCTACACCAGCATTACCCTCAGATAATTGAGTTGTATTTAGAGTGAAAGTGTGAGATTCATTGACATTGGTTGGTATCGCTGAGCCATTAAATTCGACTGTTTCATTCTCAGTGAACTCCCATACATTTAGTCCGTAAACACCATCTTCTAATCCATTAACAACGACTTGATAATCTTCCAAACCGCCTAAAATTATGACTTGTTCATTTTCCACATCGTACCAAGAGAATGGAATCTCTTCAAGAATTTCTCCATTCACGACACCTGTCTTATTTCCAGTAGAGTCGACAATATAATGTTCAGCTGGGCTGTTTAGCTTGGATGTTATTGTACCCAAAGCAACACTATGTTGATGCCAACCTTTGATTCCATCGTTATATATTTGGTCCGGATTATCAAAGACTTCTTGATACCAAGGAGCTAAACACTGGTAAGCGAAAGCGCAGGAGTCCCCACTAAGCCACCCACCGGTTATTGCGTCGTTGGCAGATGCCTCCAATGGCGTGAATGTTTGTTCATACGGATAAAGTATCTCGCCCCCGCCATTTGCATAATGGTGCCACTCGGATGGAGAGTGAATCATTCCGTGGCCTCCATATTCTACTTTTACTCGAATATCGTCAACACTATCGATGAAATATTCGTTGATCCACAAGTGTTGACTTGTTGCCATATAGAATGGATCGAGAGTGTCCTTTTCTACCCATACGAATACATATTCAAAATCGTGTTCATGCCAATAACAAGGAAAACCTTTGGAAAAGGTGCAGTCAATGAATGCAGCTGGTCGGCTGTCAACATAATAATACCAGTATTCAAATACGTAATGATGTTGCTTTTCTATAACATTTGTATATGTTGTTCTTTGATGTTGGTTAGAAGTGTAAGATTCCCAATTGTTAGAAATCAACATATCATCCCAATGTCGGTCAATAGGGAAAAACTGTTCGCGACTATCAAACCGTAGAGTCGGTGCGTAATCTTCAATCAAGTCGTTAGGATCTATTTCAACGGCGCAGCCCCTGTAATCCACTTCAGTACCATATGGAGTATTAGCGCAATCGTCATTTGGATCTACTATTCCGTCGTTATCGCTGTCTTTTTGGTATGGTGCACACCCATTAACATCGACATAATTAGTTACAGTGTTTGGACACAAGTCTTGAGAATTTGGAACTCCGTCACCATCTGAATCATATCCATTATGACTATCACACGCATCTCCATAGCCATCATTGTCTACATCTGATTGACCATAATTTGAATGGTAAGGGCAATTGTCAACATCGTTAGTAACTCCATCATTGTCCGAGTCAAGTTGATTTTCGGCGCATCCATCAGAATCCACGGATTGGCCGGATGAGGTGTTTGGGCAATCGTCATCTTGATCTCTCACACCATCGTTATCGGCATCAGAAATACCTTGGCCGCCGTAAGGGGAAGGATCTGAATTATCACCTATTCCATCACCATCTGAGTCCCTTTGTTCACTTGCATCATTTGGAAACACATCTTCATTGTCGCCTACCCCATCATTGTCGCTGTCCGCCCATTCTGTAGGGTCGTAAGGGAATTTGTCTCCGTTATCTCCGTAGCCATCACCATCGTAATCGCTCCACTCGCCGGAGTCGTAGGGGAATTGATCCTCATTGTCACCGTAGCCATCACCATCGTAATCGCTCCACTCGCCGGCGTCGTAGGGGAATTCGTCCTCATTATCTCCGTAGCCATCACCATCGTAATCGCTCCATTCACCTGAGTCGTATGGGAATTCGTCTTCCATGTTTGCCCATCCGTCGCCGTCACTGTCTGTGCATCCCTGATATGAGCCACGATAGGATGTTCCGTATGTTGTATCGCAATCATCATCTCTATCATCGTATCCGTCATTGTCTCTATCTCTATATGTTGTATCCAGAGACAAATGAATGTCGTAATCCGTTCCATCACCACCCCATGTATCTAGTGCTCTAACTTCGAAATAATATACTCCGTATGTGCTTCCGCTAACAGTTCTTGAAACTTGTTTTTGGGGATAATCACAGTTTGCCTCTTGAGTGGAGCCCCAGCCGATTCCTGGTGTGTAATATCTCAATGTGATTTTTGCCAGGTGAGGGTCACAATAATTGTAAATCGTTACAGTAAATTCATCGCCTGTGTAAAAAGTTGCCTTCCAATAATCATATTCATCAACACCGCTACCATAATTTGCACCATCGCAATATGCCATAACCTCATTGTTACATACATACTCATAACTGTACCCAGTACTCAGTGTAGTTGCAGTAGATGTTGTATCATCTGCACTGGCCTCAGGAACTGCGACCATCGCCAGCATTGTTGACATTAGCAAAACCAATGTGAAAAATAGAGCATTGCCCCTTTTTTGACCCGTTTTCGAACCTGAGTATATTCTCGACATATCTCAATCGATTATTGATAATAATCATCTTATTTAACGGTTTAACGATTAGCGTTTTGGCGGCGAATCATGTCCGCTGTTCCCGCATCTCTCTTTCCTTTTGGAGTCCAAAGAGTCTCATCTTCAGCCAACCTTGCTGAAGTCCACCTTGTGAGAACAAATAACCAGTCAGATAAGCGATTTACGTATTGTAAAGATAACGGGCGCATTTCTTCCTTTATCGCAACCATTGAACGTTCAAGTCTTCTAGTTACAGTTCTAGCTAAATGCATTGTAGCAACCGGTCCTGAACCTGTTGGAAGAATGAAACTCTCAAGCGGATCTAACTCCTCAATCCACGCATCCATTTCTTCACACAATCTATCTGAATCATCTTGATCTATCAACTGCATATACTCTGGAATTTGGTCAGGTGGACAAGCCAACTCTGCCCCTAAATCGAATAATTCGCTTTGCATTCTTCCAATCGCTGAGTTACATACATCCTTTACGCGTCTGACTGTAATCCTCGTGCCACCGTCTGAATGAGTGTCTGGCAGTCGGTTTGCTTCCATTAAGACCATACCGAGTAAAGCGTTCACTTCGTCGCATGTTCCAACGATTTCAATGCGTGCGTTACTCTTTGCTACACGGCTGCCGTCTACAAGCGAAGTTTCTCCTTCATCTCCGCCGCCAGTGTGCACCTTGGTGATTCGGACCATGACCCTCCGACCTTATGCTTCAACAAGAGGTCTGCGGCCGTTGATGCCCGTATCAAGTGGATGCCACCACTCAATATCCTCCTCACCTTGACACCATGAATAGTGCACAAGATATCCATCAACAACACCATGCCATTCCAAATACCCAGGGTCGAATCCTGCTATTCTAGCACCCATGTCTTCCAATATGTCCCCAATGTGTTGCCATTCTTTAACAAGCGTACCGAGTTGATCTGCGACCTCTACTACATGCTCATGATGTGGAGGTAATTGTTCTACCAGAACCTCTAATTCTTCTGTTAAATCATGAGCTTGGTCTTGTAATGATTGTAGAGATATCAGTATTTTTTTAGCAAGTGGTAATTCCTCTCTTGCCTCTTCGATAGTCACAACTCTCGATCCATCTGGTAAAGCCAATAGTGCCATCTCATCAAGCAACTGGCTTATGTCCATAGGTTGTCCAGCAAGTGGCGGTGGATTCCATTCGTCCTGCACGAACGGTGCACTCAAACTGAGGCTTCTTCAAGTCTGTGGTGTAATTTGCTCTGATGACGCAATTTCTTGAGGGTTCACTTGCATTCGGTTTACGACTTTGCCTCCAACGGCTATCGCTAAGCATGCCCACACAACAAATTCGATCCCGATCACAATCCATGCATATGGGCCAATAGAATCTAACAATTGATTTGCTTGATATGGAGTGCCATTGAATGCCATGTACAGACTCTGTGAGAATAGAGATGCTCCGAACCAAATGAATACTGCGTACCAGCACATAGTGGAAATTGACCAATCTTCCCTATCAACAGATTCTTTCATAGTAATACATATGCATCTATCCTATTAAATGAAACCCCGTTTTGTTTCACAAATGGACAGAATTGGTTGAAATATCACTCTTCTTCGCTGTGAGGATTCAAATTTGCTAAGGCTGAGTCTATCGCTTCTATCCATTCAACAGCGACAGCATCTTCACCCCCAGATTCTGCTAATCTCTTTTTCCAGTGATCTGATTTTGATTCATCGCCGATAAATGCGTGAATCCTTTGCAGAGCGACCCATGCCATTGGGTTGAGATGTTCTTCCTCTAAATCCCAAGATTTTTCGAAGCATTCCAGCGCACCGTGAGGGCCAGAAATCTGTCCTCTTTGCAGCGCCACTAGGCCTGCTTTAGACCACGCTAAGGGTAAGCGTCCAATGAGCAAACCACGGAATACCAACCATGTTTGACATCCTCCAATTACAACGATTGTTGCAAATGCTGCATATTCCTCGAATGCTGACAAGGAGTCCCACTGATCAGCCATCAATGCTGTTGCTGAGACAGAAAAAAGCACACCAGCAAATGGTGCAACAATCACTTCATCTCTTGTTACTAACATATTGTGAACACCTCTAAGCAAGCCCAGCGAACCATATAGCAATAGAACATACAAATGGACATGAACGTCTGTAGGGCGGGGGCCTGTTTCACCTAATAGCAAAAGAAGAGCGAGGATAAGAAGAACAATTCCATACCTTTTGGAAGGCCCAGGAAATGGCTGGCGGCCACTCATGAAGATTAGAGTTAGCGCAATTGCGAACTCTAGGAGTAAAAACCACCAGTTCTCCATGAACATAGCGTGAAGAGGCTTATTCTTGGTCTTTTGTCATGTTTTGTGGTAAGAACTACCGCGAGAAATCTCATTGGCTCTGTATAATTGTTCAACCAATAATACCGCAGCAAGCTCGTGAGGAAATGTCATCTTTGACAACGATATTGAAGTGTGTCCATGCCCCTTAGGAAAGCCGTCTGCAGGACCTATTGCTAGATGGATGTCTTCGGTAGAAATTGTCCACTCAGAAAACCGTTTCGCGAATACTTCTGAATTCATTTCTGCTCCTCCTTCATCGAGTAGTATAGCTTCGCTAGGCAACTTAGAGAGATAATCCATCGGAGATAGTTTTGAATTATGAATTTCTATTCTTATTTTTGATTTCATGCGAGCCGCATAATCCTCAACAAGCCCACTCATTTTGGCATTGGAAGGGGTTCCGTGCAGATGCACAATGATTCGGCCCATGCTTGTCGGAAGCAGTTCAACCCCAAGACTATTGATGTAAAACACGAGCAGGTGCCATGGGTTGGTGGCCATTCTCAAAGAAATCGAAGTCACGCCCGATTCCTGATGTGATTCGCAGGGATACTCGATCTTGGCTATCTGATTTGCAAGAGGTTTGCGAGAGAAACTTCGATTCTCCAGAAGAAGCTCGCCGCCAAATCAGACAAATGGCTACTGAATGGAGCGATGCTAACCAAGAAGGTGTCATGGAAGACTCTTTGCTCGAAGGGTTAAACATGAGGGCTTTCAGGCTACTGAATTGCACTGACGACGAATTTTCTAGGTGGTTAGACGACCTAAATTTCTGGAAGCCGGGCTGGCGCCCTGAAGGAACCAGAGAGACGGATGAATCATGAAGGGGTGGCCGTTCGGCCGTCTCATGGCAAGTGCTGGTCAATTACACATGTTGTATACATGTCCATTTTGTTGGAAGGTTCGCGGACTGCTTGAACATCTCGATATTCCGCATGAAAGAATTCAAGTTAATCCAATGAGGGCGAAGAAGACTTTGCCAAGTGCGCCCGAGTGGAAAAAAGTCCCTGTATGGGTCGATTCTGAAAACGAAATCCATGTAGATTCTACGCCGATAATGAAGCACATAGACTCACAACTCAATGACGGTAAACTATGGGCTGCAGAAGATGAAGAACGCAGGGACAAATGGATGGATTGGGTTGATTTGCACATGTCAAAAGCAACTATTCCAATTCTTTACGGCAGTTTAGGTTCCGCATTGAAGACCACAACTCGCGTATCAAAATTAGAAAAATTCGGATTCTTCTCAAAGCGATTGTATGCATGGGCTGGTTTCCCAATAATGTGGGGAATTATCGCTAGAAAGAGGGTGAAAAAGGATGGTAGAAAACCCAAGCAATTGTGGCATGACCTACTTTCGGAATTCACAGATGAATTCAATGGGAAACAGTTCTTTGGCGGCGATTCTCCGGATTTAGTCGATTTAGCAGCATTTGGATATGTGCGCTCAATTTCGCCATATCCTCAATTTTCACAATTAGAAGATCACGCTGCAGGAATGGATTGGTATCGAGCGGTTGAGGCTACTCTG
>MDTE01056235.1_pt1 | contig 21982 bp, 22 predicted proteins | sample 811231 | NCBI WGS metagenome assembly MDTE01 (sample SAMN05326651, study PRJNA326480) | marine metagenome | isolation source: seawater | place: Indian Ocean: Red Sea | collected 2010 | reverse complement strand
TTAATTATGCTATGTCAATTCTTCTATTAGGTTGTATAGCAACATTTTATTATTAATTATGAAACCAGGAAATAAAAATTCTTATAAAACTTTAAAAACCATTGTTATCGATGGACAAGAGTATAAATATTATTCAATTAAAGAAGCTGAAAAAAATGGATTAAATGGAATTGTTAAATTACCTAAATCTTTAAAAGTTCTATTAGAAAACTTACTTAGATACGAAGATGATCAATCGGTAACAAGATCTCAAATACAAGCAATACACAAATGGTTAGAAAATAGAAGATCGAAAACAGAAATAGCCTACAGACCAGCAAGAGTGCTTCTTCAAGACTATACAGGAATACCAGCTGTTGCAGATTTAGCCGCCATGAGGGAGGCAGTTAAAGAAAAAAATAAAGATCCAAATACTATTAATCCCCTTTCAGCGGTTGACTTAGTTATCGATCACTCAGTTCAAGTAGATGAGTTTGCAAATGATAATTCTTTTGACAATAATGTAGATATTGAATTTAAGAGAAATGGGGAAAGATATTCATTCTTGAAATGGGGTCAGCAAGCATTTAACAATTTCAGAATTGTTCCTCCTGGAACTGGCATATGCCATCAAGTAAATCTTGAATATCTATCTAAAGTTGTTTGGCAAGAAGAGCATAAAGGTTTAAAATATCTTTTTCCCGATACTCTTGTTGGTACAGACAGTCATACAACAATGGTAAATGGTTTATCAGTCCTTGGTTGGGGTGTTGGCGGAATTGAAGCTGAGGCAGGAATGTTAGGGCAGCCAATTTCTATGCTTATTCCAGAAGTTATAGGATTTAAATTATCAAATAAAATGCCCGAAGGAACAACTGCAACTGATCTAGTTTTAACAGTGGTAAAAATGTTAAGGGACAAAGGAGTTGTTGGAAAATTTGTTGAATTTTATGGTGATGGTTTGAAGAATCTAACCCTAGCTGATAGAGCAACTATCGCAAACATGGCACCAGAATATGGAGCTACTTGTGGTTTTTTTCCCATTGATGAGGAAACTTTAAAATATTTAAAATTTTCTGGTAGAGATGAAAAAACAATTAATATCGTTGAAGCATACGCAAAAGACCAAGGATTGTGGTCATCTGAAGATATTCAATTTACAGATACAGTTTCTTTAGATATGTCGACTATTGTTCCTACTATTTCAGGTCCTAAAAGACCACAAGACAAAGTTTTATTAAGTGATGCAAGTGAAAATTTTAGTAAAGTTTTTTTTGAAAGTACTAAAAGGAAAGAAAAGAAGAGCTCTTATGTACAAGGAAAAGACTATCAAATTTCAGATGGTTCTATATTAATTGCAGCAATTACATCCTGTACCAACACTTCAAATCCAAATGTTTTAATTGGTGCAGGTCTTTTAGCAAAAAAAGCAGTCGAGCTTGGTTTACAGTCAAAACCATGGGTTAAAACGTCTTTAGCGCCAGGTTCTCAGGTGGTAACAGATTATTTAGAAAAAGCTGGCTTAAATAAATATTTAGATAAATTGGGATTTAATTTGGTTGGTTATGGCTGCACTACATGTATTGGCAATTCGGGTCCATTACCTGAAGAAATAGTTAGAGCAGTTGAAAAGGAAAATCTTTATGCAGTTTCTGTTTTGTCCGGAAATAGAAATTTTGAAGGACGTATATCACCACATATAAAAGCAAACTTTCTAGCATCACCACCTCTTGTAGTTGCCTATGCTTTATCAGGTCATATGGAGATCGACATATATAAAGATTCAATCGGCATTGATCAGAATAATAAAAAAATATATTTAAAAGATATTTGGCCCTCAAATAAAGAAATTGAAAGCACTCTAAGAAATTCATTAAGCGCAGAAATGTTTATAAAAAGATATTCAAATGTCTCACAGGGTCCAAAGCAGTGGCAAAAAATTAAAACTGATAAATCAAGTATATATAATTGGGATGAAAGCTCCACATATGTTAAGCGACCCCCATTTTTTGATAATCTTTCTGATAAACCTGAAGGTTTTAAAAAAATAAAAGATGCTAGACCGTTGTTAATCTTAGGAGACATGGTTACAACTGATCATATTTCTCCTGCTGGTTCTATACAAAAAGAGAGTCCTACTGGTGAATATTTTATGAAACATCAAATTCTTCCAAAAGATTATAATTCTTATGGTTCTAGAAGAGGAAATCATGAAGTTATGATGAGAGGAACATTTGCTAACATAAGAATAAGAAATGAAATGGCTCCAGGTACAGAGGGAGGTTTTACTAAATTATACCCAGAAAATAAAGTAATGCCTATATATGACGCTGTAGTAGAGTACAAAAAAAGAAATATAGATCTTGTGGTTATTGGTGGCAAAGAGTATGGAACAGGCTCTTCAAGAGACTGGGCAGCAAAAGGCACAAAACTTTTAGGGATAAAAGTAGTTTTAGCTGAAAGTTTTGAAAGAATTCATAGATCTAATCTAATTGGTATGGGAATTTTGCCTTTACAATTTAAAGATGGAATAAACAGAAAAAAATTAAATCTTAAAGGGTCAGAACTAATTTCAGTAATAGATATTGAAAAAGGAATCAATCCATCTGATAAAATAAAAGTTGAATTTAAATACTCTTCAGGTGATATAAAAATAATTGATACAGTGTGTAGAATAGATACAAAAAATGAACTTGAATATTATAAAAATGGAGGAATTCTCCAGTATGTTTTAAGAAATATGATTTAAAAAATGGAAGAACAAGACATTGATATAATTAACAGAGAGACAAAAAAAGATCAGATAATTAAATTTATAAAAGATAGTAAAAGAAAAATTATTTATATTATTTTAATTATTGTATTCATTCCAATAATAATTTTTTCTTATCAGGCCTACAAGGTTAAAGGAAAAAAACAATTAGCAGAAAAATTTAATTTGATAACAATAAATTTCGATAATGAAAATACCTCAGAAACAATTAAAAATCTTGAACAAATTATAAATAAAAAAGATAAAACTTATTCACCTTTAGCTCTTTATTTTTTAATTGATAATAATTTGATAAAAAATCAAAGTAAAGTTAACGATTATTTCGATTTAATTATAGATGATATAGATTTAGATGAGGAAATTAAAGATTTAATAATATACAAAAAAGCTATTTTTAATTCCGGAGATAGTAACGGTGATAATTTAGTAAAAATATTAAATCCAATCATAAATAAAGACAGTATTTGGAAGTCACATGCCTTATATTTACTTGGTGAATTTTATTACTCTAAAGATGATAAATTAAAAGCAAAAGAATATTTTGAAGAAATTGTTAATCTAAATAACGCTAATGAAGAAATACGTTTACAATCTCAAATAAGATTACAAAGAGATCTAAGTGATTAAAGTTTTTTATATTTTAATATTATTTATATTTATAAATGCTTGTTCTACAAATAATAAATCTAAATTTTGGATCAAGGAAAATCAAAGTAAAATTGTAAATAAAGAAGAATTATTATTCAAAGATGTTAGTAAATTAAATAAAGAGTTCAACAAAAATATTAAGATTAGTTTAAAACAATCTTATCAAAATTATAAATATTCAGAAAACTTATCTAATAATTATAAAATACAAAATTTTGATGGATTATTTGAAAATAAAAATAAATTTAAATATAAAAAAATAAATAATTTAAATGTCTTAAGTTCAAATTTATTATTTACAAAAAAAAATAACGTAATTTTTTTTGATAAAATCGGAAATATTTTTGCATTAGACACAAACCTTAATTTAAAATGGAAAAAGAATTATTATAATAAAAAGGAAAAAAAAATTGAACCCTCATTAAATTTTGCTCTAACTGGAGAAAATATTCTAGTTACAGACAATATGGGATATTATTATCTTATAAAATCATCCAATGGAGAGATTATATGGAAAAAAAAAAATAATGCTGCATTTAACTCTAATATAAAAGTTAAAAATAAGAACTTTTATGCAGTAGATTTTAATAATGTATTAAAGAGTTTCTCTATAGGGAATGGAAGTTTGAATTGGGAATATAAAAGTGAAAATACACTCATCAAATCAAAAAAAAAACTATCACTAGTAATAGATAAAGATAAGGTTATATTTATAAATACTGTCGGAGATATTAATGCTTTAGATATTTCAAATGGAAATTTAATATGGCAAACTACCACACAAAAAACAACTATATATCAAGACTCTTTTTCAACAAATTACTCAGATTTAGTATCAGATGAAAAAAATCTTTTTTTTTCCAATGATAAAAATGAATTTTTCTCATTGAACTTAAGTACAGGAAATATAACTTGGAAACAAAATATTAAATCAATTATAAGGCCAACAGTTATTGATAATCTTGTTCTTACTGTTTCTTCAAATGGATTTTTTGTAGTCCTAGATAAAAATAAAGGTAATATTATAAGATCAACAAGCTTTAAAAAAAATTTAAATAATCTTGAAAAGAAAATTCAAGTTACAGGATTTATAGTTGCTAAGAATAATATTTACTTAACAATTAGTAACGGCAGAATATTAAAAATTAATATTTTAAATGGTGGAGTTGAAGATATTATAAAATTAGACAACTCATTAATATCAAAACCATTTATTTATAAAAAGAAAATTTATATAATATCAAATAACTCTATTAAAAATTATAACTGATGTTTTTAAAACTTTTAGAAAAACTTGGTAGAAAAAAGATAGTCTTAGATAGAGGACCTTCTCATCCTGAGTTTAGTAAAGCAAAACCTTGGATGAACAGATATTATCTGATATTTAGACATAGACCAAAATGGTTTCCATTTAATATTTTAATTCACGAAATGTTAGATGATGATCATGGTGAGGGTGTACATAATCATTTATTTCCATTCATAACCATTATTTTAAGAGATGGTTATTGGGAAACATTAAAAACAGGAAAATATTGGAGAAAACCAGGATATATAGGATTTAGATCTGCAAATACTTTTCATAGAGTTGACTTAAAACCAGGCACTAAACCACTAACAATTTTTATTTCAGGTCCCTATGGACTCAGAAAGGGTAAGAGATCTGAATACGGAGTGAATTTTAAAGAAAATAAATGAAACAAGAATTTTTTAATTTAAAAATTAAAACTAATGGGCAAAAACTATACGAATTTACTAAAAACACTCTTGAATGGATAAAAAAATTAAATTTAAATAATGGTATATTAAACTTATCAATACAACATACGAGTGCATCTTTAATTGTTCAAGAAAATGCTGACCCAGATGTTAAGAAAGACTTAATAAATTATTTTGATAAATTAGTTCCAATGAATAATAAGCTGTATGCACATACAACTGAAGGCGAGGATGATATGCCTGCGCATATAAAATCAGCCATAACAAATAATCAAATTTCACTTAGTATTAAAAACAAAGAACTACTACTTGGAACTTGGCAAGGCTTATATCTATTTGAACACAGACTAGAAAGTCATACAAGAAACATCATTCATCATTTTATTGGTGATTAATTTTTTTTTAATGACTGAAAAGCGTTTAAGGCTTTCTTTCTTGCATCTTCGTGGATAACTATAGGTTTTGGATAATCTCTCCCTATTATAATATTAATCGACTCTTGAAACTTTAAATCAAGTTCCCACGGCTTATGAATATATTTTAGGGGATAATTCTTTAATTCTGGTACCCATTTTTTTACATAATCACCGTTCTTGTCAAATTTCTCTCCTTGCAAGATTGGATTAAATATTCTGAAATAAGGCGCTGCATCTGCACCACAACCAGCAACCCATTGCCATTGTGCAACATTATTTGCCTCATTAAAATCTAATAAACAATTTCTAAAATATTTCTCACCCTCTTTCCAATTTATTCTCAAATGCTTTACAAGAAATGATCCAACAACCATTCTAATTCTATTATGCATCCAACCAGTTTCATACATTTGTCTCATACCAGCATCAACAATTGGATATCCGGTCAATCCTTTTTTCCATGCTTTTAGATTTCTTTCATTTTTTTCCCATGGAAATCTGTCAAACTCTGATCTTAAATTTCCTTTTAACATTTGAGGAAAATAATTGATTAAACTGTGAGAAAATTCTCTCCAACCTAATTCATTCATATATTTTCTAATACCTATATTTCTAGTTTTTAATTTTGAACAATTTTCCCATATATGATTTACATTAATTTGACCATTTCTTATATAAGGCGATAGTTTGGATGAACCATTCAAATAAGGATAGTCTCTATCATTACCATATTTAATAATTCTGTTTTTAATAAACTCTTTTAACTGAGTATGTGATTCTTTTTCACTAACATTCCAATAATTTTCAAATTTTTTGTACCAATTTTTTTTTGGCAAAAGATCGTTTGGTTTAATGTTCGATCCAATAAAGTCGACTTTCTTTTTCATTTTTCTTAAATTAAGATTTTTTTTAGGAACTCTATCAAGATATATTTGTTCAGCATGTCTCCAAAAAGGACTAAATACTTTAAATGGGGTTCCATCTTTTTTAGTAATCGATTGATATTCGTTTAATATGTTTCCTTTGAATAATTTATATTTAATATTCTTTTTTTCTAAATCATTAATAATTTTTTTATCAATTTCTAGTTGATTAGGTTCGTAAACTTTATTCCAGTAAATTGATATATTTTTATCTTTAATTTTTGAAAAAAATTTTAGCTCATCAGATATTACAATTTCTAATTTTATATTTAATTTGTTTAAATCATCATCAAGGCTTTCTAAAGATTTACTTATCCACCATTTTTGCGCTTCACGCTTTCCATCAAAATATTCATTATTAAATATGTATATTACTGAAACAAAATCGTGATTTACACTGGCATATGAGAGTGCAGAATTATCACTCAATCTAAAATCGTCCCTTATCCATACTATCGCTTTATTTTTCATTTATTTAAATTTTTTAAACCTTTTTTAAAAAGTTTTTTGTATAATTCCTTATCGACATCACCTTCGCAACCTATCAACAATATATTTGATTTATTGTTTATCTCTAATTTTTTTCTAATTTTCTTATTGTTACATGCGGATATTAAACTTATCACACTAGGAGCCGAACATTCTCCTCCGATTATTCTCTTACCACTAAAAGCTTTTTTTGCAAGCATTGTAATTGCATCAGGAACTTTGTTGTCTTTTATACTTAAACAAAAATTAACTGAATTTTTTAAAATATTCCATGGAACAACAGACATTTCATTACATGACATGCCTCCCATTATACTCTCTTTTTTAATTTTTATTTTTGTCATTTTTCCTTTATTTATACTTTCTAAAACACATGCTGCATTTTCAGGTTCAATAATAATTATTTTTGGTATTCTCTTAAAATATCTTGCAATTCCAGCGACTAAACCAGCAGCCATACCTCCAACACCAGCTTGTAAAAATATATGAGTTATATATTGATTAGTTTGTCTAGATGTCTCTTTAATTATTATTGAATAACCTGCCATTGTTAATTGTGGAATAAACTTATAATTTTTAGTAGATACGTCTTGAACTATTTTCCAATTATTCAATTTGGATTGTTTAATACATTCATTTAAAGATTTTTCGTAATTTCCCTTAACTTGGATCACTTCAGCACCAAATTCTCTAATAGAATTTGACCTTTCTTTACTAACATACTGACTTATAAAAATTTTGCTTTTTAATCCTAATCTTTTAGCACCCCATGCTACAGATCTTCCGTGATTTCCAGCAGTGGCTGAAGAAATTATCATATTTTTATTTTTTTTTGAAATAACATCAATTGCGTAAGCTCCTCCAAGTGCTTTAAACGATTTTAAATTAAATCTTCTAGACTCATCTTTATAAAAGATATTTCCAATTTTTAATACTTTTGAAAGTTTATCTAACTTAACTAAAGGTGTCCTTTTGTATCCATTCCATTTCGAAATCCTCTTGTAAGCATTGTCAATGAAAGATTTAGGAAGATAATTCAATATCTTTTTCCTGCTAAAACTATACCTTTTATTAACTAAAAAATTGCTTATTTTCCAATTTTTTGTTTTATTTTTTAAATTCATTTTTAAAATAATGTATAATTAATTATTATTTAAATAATATAAAATTTATAAGTTTTGTGAAAAAATTTATTGTCTCAATTGATCAAGGAACTAGTTCATCTAGAGCAATACTTTTTGATTTAAAAGGAAAACCAGTTTTTGTATCACAAAAAGAGTTTAAGCAATATTATCCAAAAAATGGTTGGGTTGAGCATAATCCTGTTGAAATATGGAATGTTACAAAAAAAGTCCTTAGAGATATATTAAAAAAAAACAAAAAAATTAAGGGAAAAATTTTAACAATTGGCATCACAAATCAAAGGGAAACAACTGTTTTATGGGACAATATAACAGGAAAGTGTGTTTATAATGCGATAGTTTGGCAAGATAGAAGAACTCAAAATGCTTGTGCTGTGCTAAAAAAAAGAGGTCATGAGAATTTTATTAAATCAAGAACTGGTTTATTAATTGATCCATATTTTTCAGCCACTAAGATAAAGTGGATTTTAGAAAATGTATCCTCAGCTAAAAATTTATTAAAAAAAAATAGACTTTTATTTGGAACAATAGACTCGTACCTCGTCTGGAAACTTACTAATGGAAAAATTCATGCCACAGATGCTACCAATGCATCGAGAACTATGCTGTTTAATATTAAAAAAAACTGTTGGGATAAAAAGATACTTAACTTGCTCAAAATACCAAAAAAAATACTTCCAGAAATTAAAAATTCAGCCGATTTTTTTGGAAACACGCATAAATCTATTACGTACAAATCCTATCCTATCAATGGAGTTATTGGTGACCAGCAATCTGCAGCTTTTGGGCAAAGCTGTTTAAAAAAAGGTTCTATAAAAATTACTTATGGAACTGGTGCATTTGCTATAATGAATACAGGCCATAAAATCGTAAACTCAAAAAGCAAAATGTTGACAACTGTATGTTATCGCCTAAATAATAAATCAACATATGGTATAGAAGGGTCAATATTTATTGCCGGAGCAGGCATTCAATGGCTGAGAGACAAGTTAAAAATAATAAATAAAGCAGAGCAAACTGAAAAAATCTCAAATGATCTAAAGCATAATAATGATATATATTTTGTTCCAGCATTTACTGGATTAGGGGCGCCTTATTGGGAACCACATGCAAGAGGTGTATTGATAGGTTTGAATAGTGATACAGGAAGAAATGAAATAATTAGAGCGACTTTAGAGTCCGTGGCATATCAAACGTCGGACCTTTTACATGCTATGAATAAAGACGGTATTAAACCTAAAATTTTAAAGATTGACGGAGGAATGGTAAAAAATAATTGGTTTTCTCAATTTTTATCTAGTGTAATTAACTTAAATGTCTTAAGGCCAAAAGTTCAAGAAACGACTGCATTGGGTGCAGCTTTATTAGCAGGTTATAGCATAGGTGTTTTTAAAAAATTATCTGATATATCTAGAATTTGGAAAATTGATAAAAAATTTAAACCAAGTATGTCTAGAAAAAATAGATTAAAATTGTTGAATGGATGGAACCATGCAATTAAAAAAACTTTAACATAAATGAAAAAATTTTTAATAATAGGTGCGGGCGCTATGGGGACAGCATTCTCAATGCCATGCATTGAAAATTTTAATAATGTAACGCTCATAGGAACGCACTTAGAAACAAAATTAATTAAAAAATTAAAAAAAAATCGTTTTCATCCAGTTTTAAAATCCTATTTACCAAAAAAAGTTAAAATATTAGACCACAAATATCTAGATAAGGAGCTAAACAAGAACCCCCATTATATTGTTATTGCTGTAAGTTCTAAAGGCATTAAATGGGTTTGTGATAAATTAATAAAGAATTATAAAAAAAAATATTCTATAATACTGCTAACTAAAGGATTAAGTGTTTTTAAAGGTAATATTATAACTATTTCTCAAGAAATTAATTATTTTTTTAATAAGTCAAAATTACCTAAACAAATCATCACTTCAATCAAAGGACCTTGTTTAGCTGCTGGATTAATAAACAAGATAAGGACAAGTACAGTTATTGCAAACGAAAATATAACTATTGCCAAAAAAATAAGTAAATTAATTTCTACAAATTATTATAAAGTAGAAATTTCAAGAGATATAAATGGAGTTGAAGCGCTAGGTGCAATTAAAAATATTTATGCAATGTTGATAGGAGCATCGTGGGGTTTAAGTGGCAAAAATATAAAATCAAAAATTAGAGACAAATATTATCATAATACGTCATCATCTTTATTTAGCGAGGCAATATTAGAGATGAAAAAATTTTCAATAAAAATGAAAGGCCTTCCTAATACAGTTTATGGTCTTGCAGGTTTGGGTGATTTATATGTCAGTGTTGCAGGAGGCAGAAATAGCTTAATGGGTTATTTTCTTGGAAAAGGAAAAAAATATATAGATATAAAAAAAAATGAGATGAAAAATATAACTACTGAAGGAAGTGAGCTAGCATTAGATATTGGGTTAATTATAAAAAAAAAATATAATAAAAGAGATTTCCCTATTATGTTCTCTCTTATAAATTCAATTTGTAGTAACAAAAAATTGCAAATAAAATGGTAAATAAAAAAAAAATTCTAATAGTCGAAGGCAACACAAGAGAAGAAAATAGTGAATTTAGTCAGGTTGGTATTAATACTCATACAGAAAGTTTAATCGAGAGTATTAATTTTTATAAAAAAAAATTAGATATTGATATAGCAAATCCCTCGTCTGATAAAAATTTAAGTAATTCGATAGATGATCTAAATAAATACGATGGATTGATATGGGGAGGTAGTAGTTTAAACATTTATAACGATACTGAAGAAATTAGGCGTCAGATTAATTTTATGCGTGAATGCCAATCAAAAATCAAGAAAATATTCGCTATTTGTTGGGGGTTACAAGTTGCTGTTACAGTTGCTGGTGGAGAAGTAAAAAAATCAATTAATGGCGCACATAGAGGTATCGCACACGACATTTTAATTAATAAAAAAGGATCTAATCATCCAATGTATATTAATAAAAAGATTCAATTTAATTCTCCAGCATTTAATTTTGATGAGGTGGTGAAAATTCCAATTAATTCAACTGTATTATCGTCAAATAAAACAAATTATGTAATGGGTTTGCATTTTAAAACAAATCAATCTGATATATGGGGAATACAATATCATCCAGAAATAACATACGAGAAAATGGTTAGCTTAATACACTTTAGAAAAGATCGTTTAATCGACAAAGGCGCATTTAAAAATCAAGAAGAGATAAATACTCATGTTTCAATGATTGAGAGTGAGATACTAAACACAGAAAAAAAATCTAGAATGAAAGAATTAGAAAATTGGATTAATTATTTATATGATAATTAAAAGCAAAGAAGATATAATTGAACATTTTTCAAAGGGAAATAAAACAGAACAATTCATTGGAGTCGAAAATGAGAAATTCATATTTGATAAAAAAAGTAAAAAAAGATCTAGCTATACTCAAATAAATAAAGTTTTAAATTTTTTGAGTGACAATTTTGGTTGGAAAAAAATATTCGAAGATGAAAATATAATTGGTCTAAATTTAAAAGATGCACAAGTTACTTTAGAGCCAGGAAATCAGATAGAATTAGCAGGAGGAAAATTAAATAATATTCATGAGGTATGTAGTGAGTCATTTAAGTTTCAAGACCAACTTATGCTAGCATGCAAAAAATTTGACCTAGATCTACTTTCAATTGGTTATGACCCATTTACAAATTTAGAAGATGTGCCGTCCAATCCAAAAAAAAGATATAAGATTATGACAGATGAAATGCCAAAAAATGGAAGTTTAAGTTTAGAGATGATGTATCAGACTTCAGGAACACAAATAAATTTGGATTATTCAGATGAAAAAAATTTTTCAGAAAAATTTAAACTTATCTCAAGTATTGTCCCGTTAAGTATTGCAGTTTTTGCTAATTCATCACTGAAGAATAAAAAATTTAGCAATTTTTTATCTTATAGATCCTACGTTTGGCAAAATACTTCTAGAGGAGGACTTCCTGAAATATTTTTAGAAAATATGACTTTTGAAAAGTACGCAGATTTTATTATAAACCTACCTTTGTTATTTATTAAAAAAGGTAATAACTATTTACCACCAAATAATTTTAATTTTAAGGATTTTATAGAAAATAAAATTGACTTAATTAATAAAGAAGGACCAAAGACTGAAGATTTAGAATTACATTTAAGCACCATATTTACAGAATTGAGATTGAAAAAATATTTAGAAATAAGATCTATAGATGCTTGCGAATGGGACTGTCATTGTGCTTCACCCGCTTTCTTCACGGGATTAATTTATGGCAATTTAAATGAGGCTTTAGAAGTGGTCAAAAACTGGAAAAAAAATGATATTTTGAATGCATATACTGAGTCCCCCAAAAAAGGTTTAGCGACAGAATTAAATGGTAAAAATATGTTGGAATGGACTAAAATTTTTTTAGATATTAGTAAAACTGGACTAGATATAAGGAATATAATTAATAAAAAAGGTAATAATGAAAAGATCTATCTAAAAAATATTGATAATATTGTTATAGAAAAAAAAACAAAAGCAGAAAAATCTTTAAAAATTGCATAAATTGAAAAAAAATAAAAAAAAAATAATTTCTATTCAGGCTAATAATTTAAATCAAATAAACTTCAAAACCGATACTACTCTATTATTGTCTATAGAAGCTCAAAAAAGAGGTTATAAAATATTTTGGTATGAGACAAAAAATTTATCACTAAAAAATAAAAAAATTTATGCTAAAGGTTTTTTTGTTAAGTTATCTGAAAAAAAAAAAGATTTTTATGATATTTTAAAAAGTACCGAATTGGATTTATCAAAATCAAAATATCTTTTAATAAGACAAAATCCTCCATTTAATATGGAGTATGTTATGTCAACTTTATATTTAGAAAAACTTATTGATAAAGTAAGAGTGATTAATAATCCAACAGCAGTTAGAAATATTTCAGAAAAATTTTATTCTTCAAAATTTCTTAGATTTATGCCTCCTACAATTTTCTCTAAAAATATTGAAACTATTTTAAGATTTTATAAAAAACATAAAATAATCGTAATTAAACCTATAGATGGTCATGGTGGTAATGATATTTTATTTTTGAAAAATAAATTTAAAATTAGCAAAATTTCTAAATATTTAGATAAAAAGGGGCATGTTATGGTGCAAAAATTTATTCCAGCTATTAAAAAGGGGGATAAAAGAGTTTTTATAATTAATGGAAAAGTATGTGGTGCAATAAAAAGAATTCCACCAAAAAACTCAATATTATCTAATATTTCCCAGGGCGGTAGGGCTTTTTCCACTCAATTAAGTGCAAATGAAAAAAAAATCTCAAATATTGTTGGGAATGATCTTATAAAAAATAATATTTATTTTGCTGGTATTGATTTTGTTTCTGGTTACTTAATTGGTGATATAAATGTTACTTCACCCACGGGACTTACTCAATATAAAGATCTTACAGGTATAAATTTAGCAAAAACCTTTTGGAGCAATCTTCCTAAGTTAAAATAATCCTTCAGTTTCACCTTTTTTGTTTAAACGTATTTTATCAGCAGCTGGAACTCTTGGTAATCCTGGCATAGTCATAATTGACCCGCACACGACAACTATAAACTTTGCACCTGAAGATAACCTAACTTCTCTGATAGGTATTTCATGACCAGTTGGTGCTCCTTTAATTTTTGGGTCAACAGTAAAACTATACTGTGTTTTTGCAATACAAACAGGTAAATCTCCATAGCCAATATTTTCAAAATTTTTAATTTCTTTTTTCACCTCATTTGACGCAGATATTTTTTTTGCTCTATAAATTTCCTTTGCAATTTTCTCTATTTTATTCCAAAGCGGCAATTTTTCATGATACAAATATTTAAATTTCTTTTTATTAGATCTTCCACAGATCCTAATAACTTTTTTTGCTAAATCTTTAGCTCCCTTACCACCATCAGACCAGTGTGTGCTTATACTTACTTCAACATTTAATTTTTTACAAAATTCTTTAATTGTTTCAATCTCTTTATTTGTATCCAACACAAAATGATTTATGGCAACAATTGGTTCAAGACCAAATTTTTTTATATTATCTATATGTCTTTCTAAATTAACCATACCTTTTTTTAGTGCATGAATATTTTCATATTTAAGATCTTTTTTTTCTATGCCCCCGTGCATCTTTAGAGCTCTAACTGTAGCCACAAGCACAACACAGCTAGGTACAATATTTGACTTTCGACATTTAATATTTATAAATTTTTCAGCACCAAGATCAGCTCCAAAACCTGCCTCAGTTACAACAAATTCTGATAATTTAAGTGCAGTTTTTGTTGCAATTACAGAGTTACATCCATGAGCAATATTTGCAAATGGACCTCCATGAATAATTGCAGGATTATGCTCTAAAGTTTGGGTTATATTAGGTCTTAAGGCTTCTTTTAAAAGAACTGTCATTGAGCCTTGAGCATTTAAGTCTTTTGCTAATATAGGCTTATTATTTTTAGAGTAGGCTATTGTAATGTTTCCAATCCTATCTTCTAGATCTTTGATGTTATTTGCTAAACAAAATATTGCCATTATCTCTGATGCAACAGTAATATCGAAACCATCCTCCCTTAAAAAATCTTTTGCTACTCCTTTTGTATTGATATTTATAAATCTTAATGCTCTGTCATTCATATCCACAACCCTTTTCCAGACAATTCTTTTTTCATCTATGTTAAGTCTATTTCCCCAATAAATATGATTATCTATTAATGCTGATAATAAATTGTGCGCAGATGTTATCGCATGAAAATCGCCTGTAAAATGAAGATTAATTTGTTCCATTGGGACTACCTGAGCATACCCACCTCCAGCAGCTCCCCCTTTCATTCCAAAGGATGGTCCTAAGCTAGGTTCTCTAAGGCATACAATTGATTTTTTTCCAATTTTATTTATTCCGTCGGATAATCCCACGGATGTAGTAGTTTTTCCCTCACCTGCAGGGGTGGGTGATATAGCAGTAACTAAAATTAATTTCCCATCTTTATTTCTTTTAAGTTTATTAATAAATTCAAAATTTATTTTTGCTATGTGTCTTCCCATAGGACTAAAAGCAAACGGTTTATCAGGCACATTTATTTTTTTTAGAATACTTTTTATAGGTTTAAGATCAGCTTTACTTGCTATTTCAATATCTGTTTTAATTTTAGTCATTTTATATATATTTTAAAGATATTTAATTATACTTTATTCTTCCATTTTTAAAGAAATAATTTATGTTATAGTTTTTTAAATTCTAAAGCGGGACTCCTAATATGAAAAAAAATTTCAGATTTTTTGATAACAGGCAAAAATATTTATTATTTGTAACTACTACAAACGAAAAAAATAGGATTGCAGACAACCTTAAGCCTATAATCCAAAGTGCTAAACCAAAACATCCTGCTTTAAAAATATTTGATGCTGGCATGGGTGATGGTTCTTTATTGATGAGTGTGATGAGACAATGTCACCAAAAAATGCCTAATGTACCATTATTAGTATCAACTAAAGAGATAAGTATGGAAGATGTAAGATTAGGTTTAGAAAAATTACCTGATAGATTTGTTGAACATAAAAATACAGTTTTTGTGATATCTAATCTAAATTACGTCGAGTCGACGAACTTAAGATCCAATAATAGATTTAAACAAAAAAAAATGAATTGGAAAGTTGTAAAACTCACTGGTAATTCGTCTTTAGATTTCTCTTCGCAACTTCGTAAACTTAATAGAGAATTTTTAGCAAAAAAATGGCAAGTTGAAAGAAATCCTAAAACAGGGAACCCGACATATAAAGAACCATCTGTGATAGTTATATACCGAAAGGACCAAGAATTTGTTCTAAGAGATGTAATACCAACAAAAAATAACGGAAAAACTTATTATGATATTATTATTGCATCACAACCTTATAGATCAAGAGTAACAGCAGAAAAAAAAGTTAAATTTGTTATAGAGCCAATGATTAAATCTTTAGAGAAAAATGGTAAATTAATCGTCGTTCATGCGTGTGGGGGAGATCCAGCAAATAAAATTGTTAAACAGGTTTGGCCAAGAGAAAATCCATTTCCATCATTATATCCACAAATAATTAAGTACATTAAATCTAATATGGATAAAAATATATTGAAAGAAATTAAGTTTCACAAATCAAAAAAGTTTAAATATATGCTTAGGGCTTTACCAAATGAAGTATCAGGAGGCATTGCAACTTCTGTAATTTTCTCAGCTTGGAATGCAGCTGTATATGTTAACCAAATCACAGACGAGCAAATATTTACTGCTGAAAAGTCAAAAAATTATCAAAAAGTAGTTCAAAGAATCGTTAATAAGAATAAAGGGCTATACTTTAACAATGAATTATTTGTTATTCAGAGAAAATAGTCCAATTTAGGTGTTTTTTAATTTTCTATCTTGAGTTGATTTATAATTTTTGTAAGTATTAGATGTGGAGATTAAAAAAAAAATTTTAAGCCTTGGACTATTGTTATTTTTAAATAATTGCATGCAATCAACAGCAATGGTTGGTCCAGCAATTACATTGGCATCTACTGGAAATATTTATCAGGCAGGTTTTAGTTTTGGAGCAGGCAAAGCGGTCGAAAATGAAACAGGTATGACAACTACCGAGCTTTTAAAAAATAATATTGATTTAGAAAAAAAAGATAAAAATTCTGAACTTGACAAAAGTCTTGCAATATTGCTTGAACTTAATATCCAAAAAACTAGAGAAGAAATTAAAAAAAAAAATTAATTAAATTTTCAAATTATAATAACAAGAATTCGGATCTTCCAAGTAATGTGCAAAGGGTTTACATTCTTTGAAACCACAACTTTTAAATAACTTTCTTGCTGGAGAAAAAAAATTTCCAGCTCCAGTCTCAACACTTAAAATTTCAATTCCAAGTTTTTTGGACTGATCTATTAAATAAAAAATTATTTTTTTTCCATATCCTTTTCCTCTATAATTGTCATTTACTCTTATAGATTTGAACTCACCGTGTTTTTTGTCTATAAATTTTAGAGCACCACAACCAATTAAGTTGTTATTTTCCCATAAACTCCAAAATTTTATTCCCTCAACTTTTAATCCATCTATATCTAGTACATGAGTACTACCCTCAGGCGAAACTGATCTCAATTCTATAAAATGTTGTATCAGCAAATCATTTACTTGCTTGTTTTCAAAATTATTTTCTATTGATTTCATTTAATTTGAAATCATATAATCTAATTTTAATTTAAACCAATAAAATTATGTGTGGTAGATATGTTGTAACAAATCCAGTGATTAAAACTCAAAAAATAGTTAAAAAAGCAATTAATGTTCAAAATATTGATAATTACAATGCTCATCCATACCAAAATTTGCCAATAATAAAAAAATATACCAATGGAAAAACTCTAGAAACATTAAAATGGGGTATAAATCCACCCTGGGCAAAAAAAAAAGATTATAAGCCATTAATCAATGCAAGAATAGAAACAATAGATGAAAAAGTTACATTCAAAAAGTTAATTAAATTTTATAGATGTGTTGTTATTGCTGATGGTTACTACGAATGGCAAAGAGTAGAAAATAAAAAAATACCATACTATATATTTAGAAAAGACAAAAAAAACGTTTATTTAGCTGGAATATTTCAGGAAAATGAATTTTGTATTATTACCCAAAAAGCATCAACAATATTAAAAAAAGTACATGAAAGACAACCAGTAATTTTGAATGAACAGGACATTAATAAATATTTAAATTTGGAATTAAATGGATTTGAAGTTTTAAACAACATTATCTATCCTGAGCTTGATTTCTATAAAGTTTCTACTGAAGTAAATAAGCCAAATAATAATGATAATACATTGATTAAACCAGCTTAAATTATTTTTCTATAATAGTGAAATGGCCCATTTTTCTCTTATCTTTAATTTCTTTTTTTAAATAATCAAAGAAAAACTCATTTTCAGATAATTGTTTATTTTTATACTCTATAATATCTGAGCCGATCAAGTTGATCATTTTAGCATTAAATAATTTTGTTATTTTAATCTTTTCTAAACCACAAACTGATCTTATATGATTTTCAAATTGACTTATATTATGCGAGTTTATTGTTAAATGGCCAGAATTATGCACTCTTGGCGCAATCTCATTTACATATAAATTTTCATTTTTATCAATAAAAAACTCTACACACATTGTTCCTACGAAATTTAATTCTTCACTTAAAATGCTTGCCCATTCAATTGACTTATTTAAAATAATATTATTTATTTTTGCAGGTATTTTTGAATACTTTAAAATTTGATCTTCATGAATATTTTCTATTGGTTCATATATTTCATATCTTTGGTGACCAAATCTTGTAATAATTACTGAAATTTCTTTCAAAAGATTAACATATTTTTCAAAAATATAGTCCTTAGAAAAGTCGATATCCAATTTCTCTATATCTTTTTCATCATTTAATTTATATTGACCTTTGCCATCATAACCCATTGTACAGGTTTTAAGCATACCAGGCATCAAATCTCTTACAGTATTCAAATCAGATTTATTTCTAATGTGCACATATTGAGTTGTTCTTAAGTTACATTTATTAATAAAATCTTTTTCGAAAAGTCTATTTTGAACAATTTTAATTACATGTGGCGAGGGTGATACAGTTTTTTCCTTATTTAAAGTTTCAAGTGTTTTAAAAGGTATATTTTCAAATTCGAAGGTTATTAAATCTACCTTATAACTAAACTCTTTAATTTTGTTAGCATCATTATAATCTCCAAAAATAAATTCGTTAGCAAAATGTCTTGCAGGAGCATCATTATCATCCGAAAAGATAACAGTTCTTATATTAAGCTTTTTTGCAGAACTAGCTAACATGCTCCCTAATTGACCACCACCAATAATACCTAAAACTGGTTTAAACATTATGATGGTCTATTTTTTACAGATTTTGTTTGTTTAGATCTGTAGAGAGTCAATTTTTTTTTTACATTAGGATTACTAATTGAAATGATTGATGCAGCTAATAAACCTGCGTTTATTGCACCATCTTTACCAATAGCTACGGTTCCAACTGGTATTCCCTTAGGCATTTGGACTATAGATAATAGACTATCTAAGCCTTTTAATTTCTTACTCTCAATTGGAACTCCAATTACTGGAGTACTTGTTATTGCTGCAATCATACCAGGTAAATGAGCTGATCCGCCTGCACCTGCTATTATTACTGAAATATTATTTTTTTCTGCATTTGTTGCAAATTCAAATAGTCTTTTTGGAGTCCTGTGCGCTGACACAATTTTAATTTCAAATTTAATATTTAATTTTTTTAATACAAGTGCAGAAAATCTCATAATAGAGTAATCGCTTTGACTCCCCATAACTATAGATACTTTAGATTTTAATTTTTTTATTTTCATCTTGTAATAATAATTTTAAATTTTAATATAAAGGAAAATTTAAATAACATGAACAAAAAAAAAGAATTAGATTTTGACAAAGATAATTTTGACGAATTGAATAATTTATGTGAGAACTGTAATCGAGAGTATGTATCTGTATCTCAAAACCTAATATTATACGGTTTTAAAGTATGTGAGTCTTGCAGGATTTCAAAAATGATTTTTCCTCTTTAAACAATATTACCAACTGGCAAAGCGTTCATCCTGCTCATAACAAATGATACAGATAGAAAGATTATAATTAAAAACGATAGAAAAACGATTCCAAATGATTTAAAGTTAGATTTTAAATTCAATACCTGCTTTGTAGCAATTATTAATGAAGCAAATATCCAAAACTGGGTTAACAATATTACAGGTATAGCCATTTCAGGAGTTACCGCAAAAAATCTTATTAATCCTGGGGAGTGCGCATATCCGACTGTGATAAGAATTTTTTTGAAAGGTGTTTTAATATCTTTATCGGGAAAAATTTTTACACCAATGACATATATTAGTATTGCCCAAACAAACCAGGTTAAAATTGCAGTCAATCCAGACAGACCAATTGAAGATTTGACTATTGTATTTGCAGCCACAGCACCAGCCACACCATCAAGTATCATTATTAATCCCGCAAAGTAAATTGCTGCTTCACCAAAATATTTAGTTTCTTTATATAAATCTTTGTCGAGTTTTAAAGATTTAAAAAAAATATTTAAGAACTCAGAAAGCATTAAATTTTATTTGTACTTTTTAACCTTTTACAACTTCTCGTGTATTTGCGTTATATGACTCGGTGAAAGGTATATCTACAACTACAGCATCAACTGGTGTACCAGGTTTATCTGAATATTTTTCCGGGAGATGTACTTTAAACTTTGATCCAGCTCTTCCTTTAGGAAAACCATTAGCGTTTAAAGTACCATCGTATGGAACATACCCCATCGCAATATTAGTTTTTTTCTCAGGATGATACCAGGGAGACGTGATAAAACCAATTGGTTCGCCTCCACCCTCATCTGATACAAGCCAAAAATCAGGTGCATACTCCTCAATAGGTTTCCCTCCAAGTTCCATGCCAACTAATTGAAGCTTATATGGTTTTTTTCCAGCTCTTATGTCGTCTCTCATTTGCTCTAAAACTTTCTTTCCAACATAATCAGATTTTTTGTTCCATTCTCCTTTACCTGATAAAGAAACTTGATATCCTAAATTACACTGAAAAGGATTATGTTGATAATCCATATCTTGTCCCCAAGATAATATTCCTGCTTGAATCCTTCTATGATGTGCTGGTGCAATAACCATTAATTTATGTTTTTTTCCAGCTTCCAAAACAGCATTCCACATATCCTCTGCATATAATGTGGACTCTCTTAAATAAATTTCATATCCAGCTTCACCAGAAAATCCAGATTGAGAAATAACACAACTTCTACCACCAACTTTAGCTTCAGCTAAACCATAAAATGGCATGTCATCAAAATTTACATGATCTCCACAAAGATCTTTCATAAGTAATTTTGACTTTGGACCTTGAATCTGAACAGGAGAAACATCTATTTCGTCAATATCACAATTAAATCTTCCATCGCAATTAACACCTTGTAAGTAAAGAGAAATATCACTATCTGATAAACTAAACCAAAACTCATCTTTGGAAATTCTTAATAAAATAGGGTCATTTAAAACACCACCATATGAATTACATAAAATGACGTATCTTGCTCTCATAGGAGAAATTTTTGTTGCATCTCTAGTAATTACATAATCAACAAACTTTTCAGCATCAGGTCCTTTAACCCTTATTTGTCTTTCAACAGCAACATTCCACATTGTAACATGATTTTTTATGGCATCATATTCTACCATAGCCCCACCATCTTCAGGCTTTACGTAGCCTCTTGGATGATAAATTCTATTATATACAGTTGCTCTCCAGCAACCCGCCTGCATTGATAAATGCCAATAAGGAGATTTTCTTACCCTTGTTGATATTAACATTTCCACTTTTGTTGGCCCACTTTGTCTTAAATTATAAGGTACTTTTCTATCAGACTGATCTACCGATGTTACGTGTCTTACTTTACTATAATCAAATTCTTTAGACATAATTATTCTCCATCAACCATTTGTTTGTTTCTTTAAGTCCACCAAAAGTATATATATGAAAATGTTTTGTATGATCTTTTAACTTTCCAATTATATCGTTAGGGTCCTTAGGTTTAATTAAATCTAATGCCTTACTAAAATTAGATTTAAGAAAGTTTATGGAATTTTTTGCACCCACAATGTTAGCAAACTTAATTAAGCTTGTTATTTTTAGTGGTCCAGTAATTCCTACATGAACTGGTACTGACTGCTTAGAAATAAAATCTATGATTGGCTGAGGATCTAACAACCATTGTGTTAC
>MDTE01151218.1_pt1 | contig 21988 bp, 22 predicted proteins | sample 811231 | NCBI WGS metagenome assembly MDTE01 (sample SAMN05326651, study PRJNA326480) | marine metagenome | isolation source: seawater | place: Indian Ocean: Red Sea | collected 2010 | reverse complement strand
TTTGAGTTCAACGCTCATAATATAACTACTTTATAATAGTTCTAAACTAAGTGTCAATATATCAAGATACTTTATTGAGATTAATTATTATTTTCTAATCTTATTACAACTTCAACGTTTTTAATTTTTTTACCTTTTGGGGCTTCTGGAAGTTTATGGAAGGTAATTTTGTCGCTCCTAATATCAATTACTTTACCATTGTCGAAGAAGTGATGATGAGAAGTAATATTTGTATCATAACACGAGGTATTATTTTCTAATGAGAACTCTTTCAAGTAACCAGCACTTTTCAGAGCATGTACGGTGTTATAAAAAGTTGCTGTAGAAATCTTTTTTGATCTTTTTAAGTTCATAGAATTTTTTAATTCTTCTACTGTAAAATGAAATGTTTTTTTTCTGTTAAAGAGGAATCTGCTTATTTCTACTCTTTGCTTGGTGGGTCTAAGTCCAGAAGATCTTAGTTTATCAATAAAAATCTTGTTTTTATTATTCATTTTTTGCTTAAACTTAATATATAATTCAATTCAATTTTATATATGATATTGCTAAAAACTCAAGCAATTGTTAGTTTTTCAAAATGAAACAAAAAAACAGTTATAACTACAATGAATTAATTGACTGTGCAAACGGTGACCTTTTTGGTGAGGGTAACGCTCGTTTACCATCACCACCAATGTTAATGTTTGATAGAATTACAGAGATTAAATCTAATGAAGGAAAATTTAAAAAAGGTATTGTTAAGGCTGAGTTAGATATAAAGGACAAAATGTGGTTTTTTGATTGTCATTTTAAGTGTGATCCTGTGATGCCAGGATGTCTCGGACTAGACGCAATGTGGCAATTGGTTGGTTTTTACTTGGGATGGATTGGTGAGCCAGGTAAAGGACGTGCTTTAGGCGTAAATTCTGTTAGATTCACTGGAGAAGTATTAAAAAAAATTAAAATGGCAACTTACGAAGTAAATTTGAAAAAGGTTTTAAAAACTGAAGGAGGGACAGTTGGTTTTGCCGACGGTATTTTAAAAGCAGATGGTAAACAAATTTATACTGCAGAAAATTTGAAGGTAGGAGTTTATAAATCGTGAAAAGAGTTGTAGTTACAGGTATTGGAATAGTTTCTTGTTTAGGAAACAATCAAAAAGAAGTTTTCGAATCATTGATTAATACAAAGTCTGGCATTTCTTTTGCTGAAGAATACAAGGAACATAATTTGAGAAGTAATGTTCACGGAAAACCAAATATAAAATTAGAAGATCATGTGGATAGAAAAGCTCTTAGATTTATGGGAAATGGATCTGCATACAATTACGTAGCTATGAAAGAAGCAATACAAGACTCTGGCTTAAAAGATAACAATATAAGTAATGTATCTACAGGAATGGTAATGGGATCTGGAGGTCCTTCAATTGAGAATGTTATTTTAGCTGCAGACAAAACTAGAGAAAAAAATCCAAAAAAAATGGGTCCGTTTATTGTACCTAGAACAATGGCAAGTACAGCGTCTGCTACATTAGCAGTTCCTTTTAAGATTAAAGGTGTTAATTACACAATAAGCTCTGCATGCGCTACGAGTGGACATTGTATAGGAAATGCTATGGAGCTTATCCAATTTGGAAAGCAAAAAATTATATTTGCTGGAGGTAGTGATGAAATACATTTTGCAATGACAGCAATGTTTGACGCTATGACAGCTCTTTCTTCAAAATATAATGATGCTCCCCAAAGAGCATCTAGGCCTTATGATAAAACTAGAGATGGTTTTGTAATTGCAGGAGGGGCAGGAGTCTTGGTTTTGGAAGAAATGGAACATGCAAAATCAAGAGGAGCAAAAATTTATGCAGAATTGACTGGTTATGGAGCAACATCAGATGGCTTTGATATGGTTGCACCTTCGGGTGAGGGAGCCACAAGATGCATGAACTTAGCATTAAGCACAACACGAAATAAAATTGATTACATTAATACTCACGGAACATCGACACCAGTTGGAGACATTACTGAATTAAATGCTATTAAGGGAGCTTTCAAGGATAATTTGCCAAAAATTAGTTCAACAAAATCACTATCAGGACACCCACTAGGTGCTGCATCGGTTCATGAGGCTATTTATTCATTAATAATGATGAAAAATAATTTTATTGCTGCATCTGCAAATGTGAATGAGATAGATGAAGAAGCTAAAAAATTTCCAATAGTGACTAAAGTAGAAAAAAATGTGACACTAAATTCGGTGATGTCAAATAGTTTTGGTTTTGGTGGAACAAACGCAACTTTGGTTTTTGAAAAGATATAAAAATGAGCTTAATTAAGGGTAAAAAAGGTTTAATAATGGGTGTGGCCAACGATAGATCAATTGCATGGGGTATTGCAAAAAAACTTTCAGAAAATGGCGCAGAACTAGCTTTTACTTATCTAGGTGATGCTTTAAAAAAAAGAGTCACACCGCTGGCTGAGTCTGTAAATTCTAAGTTTCTACTAAATTGTAATGTTGAAAATAAAGATGATATTAAAAAAACATTTAATGAAATTAAAAATAAATGGGGTCATATAGATTTTGTAGTTCATGCTATAGCTTTTTCCGATAGATCTGAACTATCTGGTGAATATATAAATACCTCTCGTGAGAATTTTTTAAAAAGTATGTTAGTTTCTTGTTTCTCATTTACTGAAATTGCTAAAGAAGCATCAAAAATTATGAAGGAGGGTGCAAGTATGTTAACGCTATCTTACGAGTCAACAAAAGCAATACCTAATTATAATGTGATGGGAGTTTGTAAAGCAGCGTTAGAATCTAGTGTGAAATATATAGCCCGAGACTTAGGCCAAAAGGGAATTAGAGTAAATGCAATTAGTGCAGGCCCAATTAAAACATTGGCTGCTTCAGCTATTGGAGATGCAAAGTTTTTGTACAAATGGAGTGCAGACCATTCTTTTTTAAAAAGAAATGTTGACATAAATGATGTTGGAAAATCTGCTTTGTATTTATTAAGTGATCTAGCTGCGGGCGTAACTGGGGAGATTCATTATGTCGACGCAGGCTATAACAAAGTAGGTATGCCTGATCCAAAAAATATATCTTAACTTGCATATTATGCATGCCTAAATAACGATTATAACATAGTAAAAAAAAACCTTTAAAGTCTAAAAAGTCATAAACAAAAATAAATGAATAAATTTAATAAAACAGTAAAAGAAAAATTTGAAAACTTTTTTGATTGGATAAAAGGTGCGGAATTAATTGAACTTGATACATGTGATATAAGTGAAGATCCCGTAAGACCAGATTTAGATGTTAAGTTCAGAACAAGTTACGGACGTAAAATTTTTGGTGTTAAATATAAGAAAGAGATATGTGCAATAATGTGTTTTGGCTTTACAAATGAAATCCCAAAAACAATTAATGAATTTGATTTAATGACAAAAGATGCTCACTTACAAAGTGCATCCTGGAGAAGCAAAGATATAGGGAAAATTGCTATTGCTTATACTCTTTGGTCAAAAAAAAAGGGTGGGGGTAAATTAATTGTAAAGGAGGTTTTTAAAAAAATTAAAAAGTCTAACCACCTAAATAGGCTGATTACCTTATCTCCCTTAACAGAAATGGCAAGAAATTTTCATTTAAGGAATGGAGCAAAAGAGCTTCAAGTTAATGAAGAATCCCAAAATTTTGAATATAAAATTTAATTAAACAGCTTCTTTTATAGAAAGTTTGACCTTTCCTCTGTCAAAACCAATTACTTTAACTGAAACTTCGTCACCTTCTTTAACTACATCTGTTACTTTCTGAACTCTTTTAGCAGCTAACTGTGAAATATGAACGAGCCCATCTTGTTTACCTAAAAAGTTTACAAAAGCTCCGAATTCCATAATTTTTACAACTTTACCTTTATATGTTTTCCCCATCTCAGGTTTTGCAACAAGATCATTAATCATTTTTACAGCTATCTTCCTTGTTTCATCATTTGCTGCTGCAATAGTAACTTCACCTGTATCATTAACGTCTACTTTTGCTCCAGATTTTTCAACTATTTCTCTAATAGTTGCTCCACCTTTACCTATAACCGTTGCAATATCTTTTTTATCAACTTTAATAGTTTCCATTTTAGGAGTGTGTTTACCAACTTCTTTTCTGGATGATTTGATCGTTTTATTCATTTCATTTAAAATATGAATTCTACCTTCTTTTGCTTGGCTGAGTGCTTGTTCCATTATTTCAAATGTAATTCCTGTGATTTTAATATCCATTTGCAAAGAAGTTATCCCATCTTTTGTTCCTGCAACTTTAAAATCCATATCACCTAGATGGTCTTCGTCTCCTAAAATATCTGACAAGATAGAAAACTTTTCTTTTTCTTTAATCAGTCCCATAGCAATCCCTGCAACAGGTTCCGCTATAGGAACTGCTGCATCCATTAGTGCCAAGGAAGAACCGCAAACTGTTGCCATTGATGAGGACCCGTTAGATTCTGTAATCTCAGATACTATTCTTAAAGTATAAGGAAAATTTTCTTTTTTTGGGAGCGATGAATTTAGAGCTCTCCACGCTAATTTTCCATGACCTACTTCTCTTCTTCCTGTTCCAATTCTTCCTGTTTCACCAACGGAAAATGGAGGGAAGTTGTAATGTAGCATGAACCTTTGTCTTTTAAGACCTTCAAGGCTTTCTATTCGTTGTTCGTCATCTGAGGTACCCAAAGTTGTTGTCACTATAGCTTGTGTTTCTCCTCTAGTAAATAAAGCTGATCCATGAACACGTGGTAAAATTCCAACTTCACAATTAATTGGTCTAACATCTGATAATCCTCTACCATCAATTCTCTTTTTACTTTTTAAAATTCTTGTTCTAACAATATTTTTTTCAAGATTTTTTAATTGAAGCATGATTTCATGTTCTAAAAGGGTCTCATCTCCTTCAAATAAAGATTTGCATTTTTCCCCAGCTTTACTAATTAATTCTGATCTTTTCTTTTTATCTTTTTCTGAAAATGCTTTTTCTAGGTCTTTAGTAAGTTGCTTTTCAATTTTATTATAAACCTTGCTTAGATCTTTCTTTTCAATTTTCCAATTTTCTTTTGAACATTTTTTAGCTAATTTTTCTATGCCTTTTATCACTGGAACGAAACTTTCGTGACCAAATTTTACAGCGTCCAACATTTCTTTTTCAGTTAACCCTGATGCTTCTGACTCTACCATTAAAACTGCATCCTTTGTTCCGGCAACGACTAAATCTAATTTTGACTCTTCTAAATCTTTTTTGCTTGGATTAAGAACATATTTATTTTTTACAAAACCAACTCTTGATGCACCTACAGGTCCCTTGAAAGGTAACCCTGAAATCGATAGTGCAGCTGAACAAGCAATTATTGAAAGTATATCTGCTTCATTTTCATTATCATATGAAAGTACTGTAGGTAAAACTTGTACTTCATTTCTAAAATCATCGGGAAATAACGGTCTTATAGGTCTGTCAATTAATCTTGAGATAAGAGTTTCGGACTCAGTTGGTCTTGCTTCCCTTTTAAAATATCCGCCTGGAATTTTTCCTGCAGCATAATATTTTTCTTGGTAGTTCACAGAAAGTGGGAAATAGTCAGTTTCTGGATTTACCTTTTTTGCCCCCACAACGGTTGCAATAACGACCGTTTCCCCATGTGTTGCAATTATAGCTCCATCAGCTTGACGTGCGATTTTTCCTGTTTCCAAAATAATCTTTTTACCGCCAAAATCTATTTCTTCTTTAAACTGTTTAAACATTTATTTTCTTAAATTAAGTTTTTTTATTATTTCTAAATAAGCTTTTGGATCACTCTTATTTAAATAATCTAAAAGCCTTTTCCTCTGGTTTACTGATTTAGTTAAACCTCTAGTAGAATGTTTATCTTTTTTAAATTTTTTAAAGTGCTCCGATAAATTTTTTATCTTTTCACTTAAAATACCGATTTGAACTTGGGTAGAACCAACATCATTTTTGTGTAAAGCTAATGATTTTATTAAATCTTTTTTTTGTTTCATGTGTTTTTATTCTTCTTTATAAGTTTTTCTATTCTTTCTGCATAATCAAAAGATTTATCTTCAACAAAATACAATCGAGGAAGAAATTTTATATCTAATTTTTTAGACAAAGCCTTTCTAACAAGATAGGAAAATTCGGTCAAGATATTTACTGTTTTTTTAGTCTCTTTGCCGCCAAGAGGTATAACATAAGCCCTTGCAGATTTTAAATCTGAGCTCATTTTGACCTCTGTCACTGTTACCAATTTAGTATTAAATGAAGGTATTTTTGCCTCATTTCTAATAAATATCTGTCCCAAATTTTGTTTCACTAACTCGCCAACCCGTAAATGTCGATGATTAACATTATTTGTAACTGAACTCTTAATCATTTATTTGTCTTTCAATCATATCAACTTTGTAAGACTCGATCATGTCTTTTTCTTTAAAATCTAGAAAATTTTTAAAAGTAATTCCGCACTCTAATCCACTTTTAACTTCTTTGGCTGCATTTTTTTCTCTATAAATACTTGAAATTTCTCCATCATAAATAACCTTGCCGTCTCTGATTATTCTGGCCTTAGAATTGTTTCTTATTTCTCCTTCTGTAACTTTTGAACCAGCTACTTTTCCTGATTTTGAAAGTTTAAAGACTCTTAGTATTTCTGCGGTACCTTCAACTTTTTCTTTTCTTTCTGGTTCAAGAAGCCCTGATAACGATTTTTCAATGAACTCGATTGCTTTGTAAATCACATTAAAATATTCTATTCTAACTTTTTGTTCATCAGCTAATTTTTTTGCTTCTTTATTTGGCTTCACATTAAAACCCAAAACTATTGCATTTGATGCTTTAGCAAGGGATATATCGGTTTCATTTATCATGCCAATATCCGATAAAATAATCTTGGGTGTTACTTCTGGATGTTCTATCTTATTAAGTGCGTTTCTTAAGGCTTCGCTTGATCCTTGAACATCAGATTTGAGAATAACATTAAGTTCTTCTTTAAGATTTTTTTTATCAAAAAGTTTTGCATTGTCTGTGGAAACGAAGTTTTGGCTTGTTCTATTTCCAGATTTTTCAAAATCACTTATTTTTTTGGCCTCATCCTCGTTTTCGACAACCATAAACTCATCCCCAGCGTTTGCTGGTTCATGCATACCCAAAATTTCTATCGGCATAGATGGATGGGCACTGTTAATATTGGATCCTTCATGATTTAACATGGCTCGAATTTTTCCTAAAGTTTTACCGCAAACAAAATGGTCCCCTCTTTTCAATTCACCTTCGGTGACTAAAATTGTAGAAACTGGTCCTTTACCTTTATCAATTTTTGATTCTAAAACAACTCCTTTTGCGTTACCTTCTATTGATGATTTAAGGTCTAAAATTTCTGATTGAAGTAAAATTGTATCCTTAAGTTTATCTAAATTCGTTTTTTTTGTAGCTGAAACCTCTACAAATAATGTATCTCCACTTAAATCTTCAGCTACTAATTCGTAACGCATAAGATCGTTTTTAATTTTACTTATATTAGAATTTGGTAAATCACATTTATTAATTGCAACGATGATAGGTACTTTTGCTGCTTTGGAATGCTGTATTGCTTCTATGGTTTGTGGTTTAACTCCATCATCTGCAGCAACGACTAAAACCACTATGTCTGTTACTTTTGATCCTCTGGCTCTCATCTCGGTAAATGCTGCATGACCAGGTGTATCGATAAAAGTTATCACCTTGTTATCTTTTCCACGAACTTGGTATGCTCCAATATGCTGTGTTATTCCTCCATGCTCTCCAGATACAACATTTGAACTTCTTAATGCATCTAAAAGAGATGTTTTTCCATGATCAACATGGCCCATTATTGTTACGATAGGTGGTCTGGTTGATAATTTTTTATTTTTACTAACTGAAGTTTTTTCTAAAATTTTTGAAGGGGCTTCTTCAATAATTGGCGTGTGTCCAAATTCCTTTACAATGTATTCTGAGGTATCCTTATCTATTGAATGATTGATTGTAGCCTTTACGCCCATATTTAATAAAAATTTTATAATATTAGCTGATTGCTCTGCCATTCTATTAGACAATTCTTGAATAGTAATTTGCTGTGGAATTTTAACTTCTCTTATAACTTTTTTAAATTCTTTTTTCAGATCATCATTAGTATTTTTCTTTTCCTTAAGTCTGGCTCTTTTTACTGATGCTAAACTTCTTTGTTTTATTTCAAACTCTTCAACATTCATGGCAGTAGATATTGTTAATTTTGATTGTCTTTTTGATTGATAATCTCTATATCTTGCAGGCGCTTTTTCCTTTGATTTGCCCTTTGTTATTTCATTTTTATCTTGGTGAATAAATCTTTTTGTTGCCTGTTGTTCTGCGAATTTTCTATTAAGGTTTCTACTTGTTGGTCCACTTTTTCGACTTAAAGTATTATTCCAATTTTTGTTAGTTTTAAATTGGGGTTTAGAGCTTCTTTTATTATCAACAACGTATGATTTTTTTGTGTTTCTACCGTAAGAACTTGGGTCTAATTTCTTAGTAAAAGAACTTGATATTGTAAGTGTTTTTTTTTTATTTTTATCTTTTTGCATAATTAGTCAGCGAATGCTATTTTTCTTGCACCCATAATTAAGTTGTCTGCCTCTTCTTTTGTTAAATTAAATTCCTCCAAATACCCATTTATTTTTACTCTCTTTCCTTTTATTTCGTCCATCCCCCCAATAAGTTCATCCGAGGATAATTCTGCAAAGTCGTTTAATTTTTTAATATTTTTTTCACCTAATACAACAAGCATGCCTTGTGTCATGCCTTCTAGTTTAGTTAAAGAGTCTTCAACTCCTAACTTTTTAAGTTTTTCTGAAATTTCTATTTTTTCCTTTTCTAGATACTCTCCTGCTCTTTCAATTAATTCTTTTGCTGTTGAGTCATCAATACCTTCAATTTTAGAAATATCATCAGTTTTGGACTGAGCTATTTCTTCTATGCTTTGAAAATTTTCTGAGACTAAAAGTTGTCCTAAGGTTTCATCAACTTCTAAGCCTTTAATAAAAAGTTCAGTTTTTTCTTTAAACTCTTTTTGTCTTCTTTCAGAGTCCTCTTTATCTGTCAGTATATCAATTTCATAGTTAATTAATTTTGAAGCTAATCTCACGTTTTGACCTCTTCTTCCAATCGCTTTACTCAAATTTTCTTCTGACAAAATTACCTCAATTCTTTTATTTTGCTCGTCAATAAGAACTTTTTGTATTTCTGCAGGTGATAATGATTCTGCTACCAAAGTTGGGAGATCTTCGGTCCACTTAATTATATCTATTTTTTCTCCTTGGAGTTCGTTAACTACTGTTTGTACTCTACTACCTCTCATACCAACACATGCACCGACTGGATCAAGCGAAGAGTCTTTAGAGTTTACACATATTTTAGCTCTACTACCTGGGTCTCTAGCAACTGATTTAACCTCTATAACTCCTTCATATATTTCTGGAACTTCTTGAAAAAATAATCTTGCTAAAAACTGTGGGTGAGCACGTGAAAGAAATATTTGGTGTCCTTTAGTATCCTGCTTTACCTCGAAACAAAATGCTTTTACTCTGTCACCATTTTTTAAAATTTCTCTTTGTATTAATTCTTCTTTTCTAATTATACCCTCTGCACGTCCTAGATCTACAATTACATTGCCATATTCTGTCCTTTTAATAATGCCGCTTAAAATTTGCCCTTGTTTATCCTTAAAATCCTCATATTGTCTATTTTTCTCTGCCTCCCTAACCTTCTGTGAAATAACTTGTTTAGCACTTTGAGCGGCTATTCTGCCAAAATCAATCTGGGGTAATTCTTCATAAATTTTATCACCCACTTTTAAATTTTTATTATTTGAGTTTAAGTTTACTGCCTCTTTTAGGGTAATTTGCTTAACTGGATCTTCAACGTTTTCTACAATTTCTTGAACTTTATGGATTTTAATGCTTCCGTCCTCTCTGTTAATTTTGGCTTCTATTGCATTTTCAAATCCAAATTTACTATATGCTGCTCTTTGTATTGCTGTTTCCATTGAATTTAAAATGAGCTCTTTATCTATAGATTTCTCATTTGCAACTGCATCAACAATTCTTAAAAGTTCTTGTTTATCTAAACCTCTATTTAGCATTATTTTCCTTTCACCTAAAAAAAAATGGGCAAAAGCCCATTTTGCACTTCCAGGTAACTTAATATAAATTTAATTTAAATTTTACATTTTTTCAAGAATTACTTTTTAAAAATAGAGGTTTTATCAGTTTTTTCCCAAGAAAAAGAACCATTCGATCCTGGTTTTCTACCAAAATGACCATAAGCAGCTGTACACTCATATATTGGTCGGTTCAATTTCAGCATTTCTCTAATGCCACGTGGACTCAAATCAAAGTTATTCTTAATCACATTTTCAACAAATTTTTCTTTTTCGTTATCTCCTTCGAAGAGATTCACATAAATAGATAGAGGTTTGGAGACACCAATTGCATAAGAAAGTTGAATTTCACATTTTTTCGCAATTTTTGAGGCCACAACATTTTTGGCAACATATCTCGCAGCATATGCTGCTGATCTATCAACTTTGCTTGGATCTTTTCCAGAAAACGCGCCTCCACCATGACGTGCTGCTCCACCATAAGTATCAACAATAATTTTTCTTCCTGTAAGACCTGAGTCCCCATCAGGTCCACCAATTATAAATTGTCCGGTTGGATTAACGTAAAAATTCTCATCTTTTAGACCTGATAAAAGTTTTTTTGGAATGGCCTTTTCTAAATAAGGCCTGACTATTTCCTTTACCTGACTCTGGCTTATATCAGGTGAATGCTGTGTTGAAATTACAACTGCGGTAACTTTTGCTGGTACACCATTTTCATATTTCAGAGTAACTTGACTTTTTGAGTCTGGTTCTAAATTTTTTGCTTTACCATTCTTTCTATCCAAAGCCATTAATTCTAAAATTTTATGTGAATAATAGATTGGCGCTGGCATTAAAACGTCTGTTTCATCACACGCATATCCAAACATAATTCCTTGATCGCCTGCTCCTTCATCCTTATTTCCTTTCGAATCTACACCCATTGCGATATCTGAAGACTGTGAATGAAGATAAATATCGATATTACAATTTTTCCAATGAAAACCTTTTTGTTCATAACCAATATCTTTAATACAATTTCTAACTTTTTCTTCTAACTTAGCCTTTTCAATTTCAGGCCCCCTAGTTTCTCCCGCCAAAACGACTTTATTCGTTGTTGTTAAAGTCTCACACGCAACTCTAGAAAAAGGATCTTTTGAAATAAAAGTATCAACTACCATATCAGAAATTCTGTCACATACTTTATCAGGATGACCTTCGGACACAGACTCGCTTGTAAATAAATAATTTTTAGAATTCATTAAGTTTTTATTTTACGTAATACAAAAAATGTAAAGATATATGTAATTAAAAGTAGCAAAAATATCAAATCTTTTTTGAATTGTTTTTTGTTTTTTTCTAAAATTGGTATTCTCAATTCTATATTACCTATTTCATCAGGTTGTAAATTTTTTAAAATCTTTCCACGCGGGCTAATAAATGCACTGATTCCCTTGTTCACAGATCTAATGGTGTAAGTTTCTGATTCTATAGATCTAAAAATAGCTTTCGAAAAATGTTGATATGGCCCAATACTTTCACCAAACCATGCATCTTCAGAGATATTTACTATAAAATTAAAATTACTATTTTGGTTAATTAAACTTGGAAAAATTATTTCATAACATATTAAACTAAGAATACTTATATTTTTGTTATCAAAATTAAAATTAATTATTGCATTTCTTGTGCCTTTAGAAAAAGAGGTGAAGTTAGAACTAATTTTTTTTAAGTTAAAAGATTTTAATATATTTTCAAATGGTAAAAATTCACCAAAAGGTACTAATTTTTTTTTATCATATTGAGATATAAAATTTAAATTTTTATCAATAACTATTAGACTGTTAAAATATTGATCTTTGCTATTTTGGGTATTTGCACCGAGTATGATTAAATGATTATCAGAAAAGTTTTTTTTAAATAGATTTTTAATTTTTGTTTTCTTATTAAAATTTACATTCAGAAAAGTTCCTTCTGGCCATACAAAAATAGTTTTTTCTTCAGATTTTGGCTCACTAAACCTAATTAATTTTAAGGTAACATCTTCTTCATTTTTAAATTCAGAAAGATTTATGCCTGCCGAAACAATTTTAAAGTTAATTTTATCAGTTAGATTATCATTTGTGGCGGTATTTATTTTAAAGGATCCGTAAAAATAGTTTGAAAAAATTAAAACAATAAAAAAACTTATAAAAAAATATTTAGTTTTATCTTTAAAGAAAAAAACTGATGGAAGAAAAAAAATTGTTATAATAATTAAATTTAAGGAAAAAATTCCAATGATTGATAATAATTGCAAACTTTCTAATGACCAAGACAAACTATAACTCCAGATATTCCATGGAAAACCTGTGAGAACTTTGCTTCTTAAAAAATCAGATAAAGCAAAAAATGAGCTTATAAGAAGAATTGATGAAAAATTTTTCTCGCAATAATTACCAACTATTAGAATTGGTAGTGAAAAAAACAAAGATAAAAATAATGGTATTAAAAAAAGGCTAAACGGAATTAAAAATTTAAATGAGGAGTCAAAAGTTAATGAATATGCAATCCAATAAATTCCAAAAAAAAAGTAACCAAACCCATACGAAGTACCAAGTATAAATAAATTTTTTAAGAAAGGTTTCTTTCTATAAACACTTTTAGATTTTTTTTTTACATATAATATTGAGAAAAATAATAACGTAAGTGATAAAAAATTAATTAAAAAAAAATTAAATGGTGGAAAACTTAATACTGTTAAACCTCCCAAAAATAAAGGGAATAGGAAAATTATAAAAAATCTTTTATTAAAAAAATTTAACATTAGTTTCCTTTAATTTTTTTTAAAATTTTTTTTTCTAATTTATTCATTTTATAAAAGTCTTTATCTTTAAAATGCTTGTATCCAAGTAAGTGAAGAAAACCATGTATCCAGAGTCTATTAAAATCCATTTTAAAATTTTTTTTATCGATTTTTTTAAAATTTAAAACAATATCACCAATATAAATACTTTTATTCTTATTTCCTTTTAGATCTTCTATATTATAAAAAGGGAAAGATAAAACATCAGTAGATTTATTTTTTTTTCTAAATTTTTTATTAAGTTTTTTAATCTCCGTGTGGCCAGCTAATAATATAGAAAAATTTATTTTTTTAATTTTTAATGAATCTAATACACTTTTTATGTATTTTTTTTTGTGATTAATATATCGACTGGGGTTAGGTATATATTTTTTCCAATTTCTATCTTGGACAAAAACATCAATTTTAATCATCAGTTTTTTGTTGATAAGCCTGAATAATTTTTGATACCAAAGGATGTCTTACTACATCTGTGTGGTCAAACTGAATACATTTTATTTCCTTTACATTTTTTAAAATTTTTGTTGATTTAATTAACCCTGACTGATTTTTATTTATGAGGTCAACTTGAGAAGGATCTCCATTAACAACAATTTTAGAATTTTCCCCAATTCTTGTTAAAAACATTTTTATTTGTGTAAGTGAAGCATTTTGTGCTTCGTCTAGAATAGCAAATGAATTTTTTAAAGTTCGTCCTCTCATAAAGGCTAAAGGTGCTATTTCAATAGCCCCGGTTTCAATTTTCCTTTGAACTTTTTCATATCCAAATAGATCATACAATGCGTCGTACAATGGTCTTAAATAAGGATCCACTTTTTCTTTCATATCACCAGGTAAAAAGCCTAGTCTTTCACCTGCTTCAACAGCTGGACGAGATAAAATTACTTTTTCGACTTTTTTTTCCATCAACATATTTACTGCAGCAGAAACTGCTAAATAACTTTTTCCTGTCCCAGCAGGTCCTAATGAAATAACTATGTCCTCATTCATTAAAGCCTTAAGATATTCTGATTGCCTTTTAGATCTTGGTATTACTGATCTTCTTGGTGTTTTTACTACATGATCTATAGATCTAATATTATTTTTATTTTTTTCCATGTTTAAAAAAGTATCATTTTTTTTTATTGAGTAGGTTACATCATTGTCCTCTATTGAGCTAGTAACAAGAAGTTTATTAACCAAAAAAGTAAGCGAATTTGAAACAGTAAAAATTGACTCTTTATCACCCTTTACGGTAATAGAGTTGCCTCTAAAGAAAATTCTTGTATTAGTAAGTTTTTCAATCTTAATCAAATTTTTATTAAATTCACCAACTAACTCTGCAAGAATATTATTATTTAAAATTTTTATATTAATTGTTTCGTTATCAATTTTTTTAATAGATATTTCTTTATTTAAATCTTTTGCTTCTAACATTAAGCTGCAACTTCTCTTTCTACGTTTTCTTTTGATCCAAATAATATATTTCTATTATAGTCTTCAATTTTAATGTTTATTACTTTCCCAACATCATTCTCATTTGCATTATTAATTATAACTGGTGTCAGATTTTTAGCTCTTCCAAAATATTGTGTTTGATTTTTCATTTTATTTTCAACCAAAACCTCTTCAAGTTTACCAACTTTACTTTTATTTTGTTTTATTTGTATATTTTTTAACAGATTTTGAAGGACAGATAATCTTTTTTTTTGAACTTCTTTTTTGACAGACTCATAATTGTATGTTGGTGTGCCTGGACGTGGATTATATATAAAAGAAAAAGAATTTATAAAATTTATCTCTTTAATCAGAGAAATTGTCTCTAAAAAGTCTTCATTGCTTTCTCCGGGGTATCCAACAATAAAATCACTTGAAAAGGTAATATCTGGCCTAATTTTAATAAGATCTTTAATAATATTGAGGTATTCATTTCTGGTGTGTTTTCGGTTCATATTTTTTAAAATCTTATTTGAACCGCTTTGAACTGGCAAATGTAAGAATGGCATTAGTTTTTTTGTTTTTTTATAACATTCAATTAAATCTTTTGTCATATCCTTAGGGTGCGAGGTTGTATACCTGATTCTTTTAAGTTCCTTTATACTATCTAAACTCATTATTAAATCTGACAATCTAAAAGTTTCTCCTTGTCTAGTAAAATTATATGCATTAACATTTTGTCCTAACAAAGTTATTTCTTTAGTTCCATTCAAGATCAATTGGTTTGCCTCTTTTAAAATTTCTTCTGGAGATCTTGAATGCTCTGGCCCTCTTGTATAGGGAACTACACAGAAATTACAAAATTTATCACAGCCCTCTTGAATAGTAATAAATGAAGAAATTTTTGAATCTGTATTTTTAAGTAAATTTAATTTATCAAATTTTTCAACTACATCGAAATCAGTGAAATTTAATTTTTTCTTCCTGTCATTAAGTTTTGCTAAAATTTTAGGAACATTTTGATATGACTGTGGTCCAATTACAGCATCTATATAAGGCTCTCTTTCGAGCATTTCACTATTTTCTGCTTGAGCAACACAACCTGTTACAAGAACTATTGGTTTTTTTTTATTTTTATAATTTTTTTTTAATCGACCAATATCATGATAAACCTTTTCTGTAGCTTTATCTCTTATATGACAAGTATTTAAAACATAGCAATCTATTTGATCAAAATTTTTTGTTTCAATGTAACCTGCTTGTTTTGCTAGACTTGAGATACGATTACTATCGTATTCATTCATCTGACAGCCAAAAGTTTTAATGAAAATTTTTTTAGACAATATATTAGTTTTTTTTAATTTTTTGTGCGTATAGTTCAAGTTTATGGTCTACTAATTTGTAACCTAGTCTTTGAGCAACCTTTTTTTGTAATTCTTCTATATCTTTATCAACGAATTCTACGATTTCACCGCTATTAATATCTATTAAGTGATCGTGATGTTCCTCTGTAAGTGGTTCGTACCTAGATTTACCTTCTTTGAAATCGTGTCTTTCTATTATTCCTGCTTCCTCAAAAAGTTTAACGGTTCTGTAGACTGTTGCTATACTTATATTTTTATCTAACAAATTTACTCTTTTATGAAGTTCATCCACATCGGGATGATCTTTTGAACCGTAAGTTTCTTTTGACTCGGACATCACCTTTGCGATCAAACGTCTTTGATCTGTAAGTCTAACACCCTTGCTTTTACATTTTTCTTCAATTTTACTCATTTACTAATATCAATTTAGCTCAAATATATAGGTTTAATCAAATTATTTTCAATTAAGTTTTTTTTAATTAATAATTCAATATTTTTAAGGTTAAATTGAACTAAATCTGAATCCTTATATCCATAAATATTTACATTTCTTGCTAATTTTATACCTTTGGCTATAGCAAGGGAGATTCTAATGCCTGAAAAGCTACCTGGGCCAATATTTACAATTACAGAAAAATCTTTGTCAATTTTGCCTTTTTTTTGTTTAATAAAGCTTAATATATTATTCACAAGTAACCCATTTTTTCTAATATTAGTTTGAATTTTTTTAACAAAAAAATTATTATTTATTTTTAAACCAATTGAGTCATTTTTGCCTGTGAAATTTATAATTAAAAAATTCTTTATCATTTACATACTTATAGTTTTTTTATTCGATACTAACAATTCTTTTTCTTTAGCAAAAAATATTGAAGATTATGGAATTATTTCAATAATGTACCACCGTTTTGAAGAAAACAAATATCCATCAACAAATATTAGGATCAAAGATTTTAAAACCCATATTAATTTAATAAAAAATTCTGGTTTAAAATTTATATCATTCAAAGAATTAGAAAATTCTATAAATGAAAATAATTCTAGCCAAAAAATTTTATTAACTATTGATGATGGCTTTACATCTTTTTACCAAAAGGCTTGGCCGATATTAAAAAAAAATAAAATTCCTTTTATTATATTCATAAATACTGAAACGATTGGATCAAATGGGTATATGAACTGGTCTCAAATAAATGAAATTGCAAACTATGATTTTGTATATATAGGAAATCACAGTCACAGTCATGATTATTTAGTTGATATGGAAGACAACAAAATTAAACAGGATTTAGAAACAGCTAAAAAAATTCTAGACAAAAAATTAAGTTATAAAACTAAAGTATTTGCTTACCCTTTTGGAGAATATAAAAACTCTTACAAGAAAATTGTAAATGATTTGGGCTTTTCTTTTGCTTTTGGTCAACATTCCGGTGTGATCGATAAAACTAAAAACCGATTTGAGTTACCTAGATTTCCTATAAATGAAAAATATGGAGAGATAGAAAGATTTAAAAGTTTACTAAAAACTATACCTTTTCCTTACAAAAAAATTTCTCCTTCAGAAAGATATTTAGATGAAAAAAATAATCCACCTGATGTAAATATTCAATTTTTTGAGGACGGGCCTGATATAAAAAATATAACATGCTTTTCAAATGAGAATAATAAGTGGCGAAAGTCTAAGTTGCATTTTCATAAAAAAAACGAGTTAAAAATTATTTTGGATGAAAAATTTACTACAGAAAGAGGAAGAATAAATTGTTCACTCAGGGAAGAAGGTGGTTACTGGAGATGGCTAGGAGTACAGTTTGTGATTGCAAGTAAATAAACTATAAAGTTAAAGAGCCTGACCTTCCAGAGTTCATTAAGACTGAACTATCAAAATCTGTTAGATCATTTTGTTCGATGATTTTTTTTAAAGTTTTAACATATTCGGTTCCCGTCTGCGCATAGTTGTACAAATAAACTACGAGGTTTATACCAGAAATATTTTTATTTTTTTTTCTTAGTTCTGCTCTTTCACTTCTAAATTCTTTATAGCCTCTGTGTGTATTTAAATTTTTCATATAAGCTTTGACTGAAGATTGTAACATTGGAAATTTTAAAATTTTATGATCTTTGCTATTATCTTTTTGCGACGGTTCAATACCATCGTCACCATATGTCCATTGTCCATACATTGCGTTTCCTTCTAAAGCAAATCTAGATGTTCCCCAACCACTTTCCTTGGCAGCTTGAGCGATTGCGATTGAAGTAGGCACAATATCCATTCTCAATTTTAATTCTGCTATATCCTCTTTCTCTATCCCGTAGTCCTTGAATCTTCTTTTTAACCAAACTCTTTCACCCATTGTATTTGATTGTTTGCCTAATATTTTAAAAAGTTTTTTTCTATCTTCGAGTATTTTATCATTTTCATCCAAAATTAGTGGCATTACAATTTTAATAAACGTATCTTTTTTAGTTTGTGTATTTTTAATTTTATTTAGATCTTTTGGTAACTTTGAAAGATAAATTGGTTTAACAGCTTGGCCTAATCTTATGCTTTCTAGATCAAATTTTAACTTGTCAAACATTTTTAATGTTACTTGGGTATCCAAACTAATATAGTCCTCTGTTTTATTTTTGTTTACAGATTTATTGGTGCTTTTTTCTTTTTTATTCGAAGAGCTATTTTTAAAATTTGATTTATATTCTTTCGCTACATAAGTAAATTTGATCTCACCAGTAACTAATTTTATGAACGGTCTGACCGTCATAAGGCTTACAACAAAAGTTATTAAACATAAAGTTATTAGAACATTTGTTGTCACTTGATTTTTAAACTTTAAATCAGCTATTTTTTTTTTATTATAACTTTGTTCTGGTAGCCTGATCTTGTTTTTTAATAAAATTAACTCTATTTGGGAAATAGTTAATTTTTTTTTAGATCTAGCATAAACTTTTAGCTCTTCGATTTTGTAAAGTTTACCAAGCTCCATTAATTGGTCTAGGTATGGTAATTGTTTTACTTTCATAAAATTATGATGCTTCTACGTTTGTTACTTCTTTTACATAATGGCGCAAAAGATTTTGAACACCATTTTTTAAAGTTAAAATAGAACTTGGACAACCAGAACAACTACCTCTTAACTCAACTTTAACTGTTCCATCCTTAAAAGATATAAATTTTATATCTCCTCCATCTCTTGCAACTGCTGGCCTAATTTTACTGTCGAGCACTTTTTTTATTTCCGCAATAGTAGTATTTTCTTCTTTTATCTCTTCTTTGACAGATTGCTCTTCATTTTTAGATAGTATTGGTCTTTTATTTTTTTCAAGATGATCATTTATTGTTGAAATTATAGAAGGTTTGAGACTATCCCATTTTGTATTTTCATTTTTTTTTACACTAATAAAATTTTCTGAAATCAAAACTAATTCGATGCCTTCAAAAGATAATATGTTTTTTATGAATTGATTTTTAATATTTTTAATATCCTTTTTTTGAAATTCCTTAACTCCAATTTCAGAAAACTTTTGTTTTGAAAGAAATTTAAGGGCATTTGGATTTGGTGTATTTTCTATTTGTATCATTTTAATATTTTATCACATTAAATTTGTTAAATAAATCCCACAATTTCTTTAATTTTGTTTAAATTTTCATTAGATATTTCTTTTGCTTTAGCAGATCCATCCTTTAAAATTTTCATTAAATAATCCTTATTATTATTTAATTCTTTAATTTTTTTTCCAATAGGACAAATGGTATCTATTAGAACCTCAGATAGAATTTCTTTGAACTTAGAAAAATCTTTCCCTGACATTTCTTTTAATGTTTCTTCAAGTTTCTTGTTTTTAATTGAAGAATAAATATTTAATAAGTTTAAAGCTTCAGGTCTATTTTTTAGTTCTTCAATTTTGTCAGAAATTGGCAAAGAGTCCGTTTTAGCTTTTTTAATTTTCTTTTTTATTTCATCAGGACCATCTGTTAGGTTTATTCGAGAATAATCTGAGTCCTCCGACTTACTCATTTTCCTTTTTCCATCCCTTAAACTCATAATTCTAGAAAAATTTTCATGAATTAAGGGTTCTGGTATTGGAAAAAAGTTTTCACTTTTAAAATCTTTATTAAATTTTTGAGCAATATCCCTTGATAATTCTAAATGCTGTTTTTGATCATCTCCAACTGGAACATGAGTAGCTTTATATAATAATATATCTGCAGCCATAAGATTTGGATAAACATACAATCCTACGCTCGCATTTTCTTTATTTGAACCTGCCTTATCTTTAAATTGAGTCATTCTATTCATCCAACCAACTCTAGATACACAATTAAATATCCAGGCCAATTCTGCATGGCCACTAACTGAAGATTGATTAAATATTATACTTTTTTTAAAGTCTAAACCGCATGCCACAAACCCAGCTACTGTATCCAAAATATTGTTTTTTAACTCTTTTGGTTCCTGAAAAACTGTTATGGCATGAAGGTCAACTACACAATATATACATTCCATTTTCTTTTGAAGTTCAACAAAGTTTTTAATTGCTCCCAAATAGTTTCCTAGATGAAGATTTCCTGATGGTTGGACTCCCGAAAAAACAACTTTTTTGAAATTTTTTTTCATTTCAATTTATAACTTTTTAGACTTAATACTCCTAAAAGCTTAATAATAATTAGGTATATTATTGCCGATAAACCTATCATAATTAACAAATAAATTAATTTAAATTTATAAGTATATTCAAACTTATCCTCAAAAATATCTAAACCGAAGTATAGAAAAAGTGACATAAATATTGTTGCAACTAAAATTTTCAAAAAATTTATTAAATGTTTGTCTTCAAAGAAAATTATCTTTCTTCTTAATAATAAAATAAAGTAAATCAAAACTGCTACCCAAGTTGAAATTGAAGTAGCAATAGGAATTATTATAAAACCATACTTTTTAAAAAACGAAATACTAATAGCAATATTAATTATCATTGTTAGAAATGATACATAGAAAGGTAGCTTTGTATTACCACGAGCAAAGTAAAATGTTGATAAAACTTTAATTAATGAAAACGCGGGTACTCCAAAAGAAAAAAAAGTTAAAGCTAATGCAGTATTTTTAACATCTAGAGAACTAAAAGAACCATACCCAAATAAAGAGTTTATTATTTGATCGGAGGCTATCAATAATCCAAAAGTGGCAGGTATGGAAAGTAAAAAAGATAATTCTATTGACCTGTTTTGAATCAGATTTATTGATTTTATATTTTTTAATTTTATATTTTTTGCAAGAGTTGGCAGTGCAACTGTTCCTACTGCAATTCCTGCTATGGCAAGATTAATTTGGTAGACTCTGTCCGCATAGTATAAATAAGATACAGCACCAGATTGAAATGAAGCTATTATCGTTCCAATAAGAATATTAATTTGTGTAATACCTGAGGAAAAAATACTGGGTAAAAGTTTATTGAAAAAAGTTTTAACTGTTTTTGAAAATTTGTAAATAAATTTTATTGATGGAAAATAAAATTTTTTAGTGAAGAAAATTAAAATTACAAATTGTATTACACCAGCAAAAGTTACACCAATCGACAGATTTTTTGCAATATTTTGATTGTAATAAAAAGAAATTAAAAGAAATAAAATTAATACTAAATTGAGTACTATTGGAGCTGCTGCTGCGGCTGCAAATTTATTATTTGTATTAAGTATTCCCGCAAGTAAAGATGATAAACTTACAAAAAGTAAAAAGGGAAATGTAATTCTTGCAAATTCAACCGCCAAATTATATTTGTCAGTATCTTCCAAAAAGCCAGGTGCAATTAGATAAATTATAAATGGTGTAAATACCTCAATTATTATTACAAGAAATATTAAAAAAAATAGTAATAAATTAAAAATATCGTCAGCAAATTTTTTTCCTGAATTTTTTGATAATAATTTTTCTTTTGTATAAATAGGAATAAAGGCTGCATTAAATGTTCCTTCAGCAAATAACCTTCTAAAAGTATTTGGCAATCTAAAAGCGACAAAAAAAGCATCTGCAAAAATACTCGTGCCTAAGAAAATCGCTATTAAAATATCCCTTAGATACCCTAAAACTCTACTCAGCAGAGTATAAAAAGCGAAAATTGATGTAGAAGACAATAAATTCATAATTAAGACAAATTATTAGTGATTTAATATCATTTATATTACATAATTAAATTTTAATGACAAAAAAATCAAAAATTGACCATTAT
>MDTE01137118.1_pt1 | contig 21997 bp, 24 predicted proteins | sample 811231 | NCBI WGS metagenome assembly MDTE01 (sample SAMN05326651, study PRJNA326480) | marine metagenome | isolation source: seawater | place: Indian Ocean: Red Sea | collected 2010 | reverse complement strand
ATAAAACTTATTAGTTTTTTAGACTGATTTAAGACATTCCTAGGAAAGAATATAGTCACAACTAATATGTTTAATAGAATAAATCTTATAACTCCTGTTGAATAATTAAAAAGCGTAGGAGTGTATCTATCCCAATTAGTTGGCCATTTTATTATAAATTCACCTAATAAACCTCCATAAGAGGATGGAAAAATTCCATCAGGATTAAATGTAAAAAAACTAGAAATTGCTGAAACTTCTAAGATGATTATTAGTGGGGTAGTGGTTAGATAAAACTTTGCGCCTTTTTTAGTCAAAATTTTTGTGTATAGTGCAATGAAGATTAAAGAAAGGATCCATAAAAACACGGCGACAAATGATATGCCAAAAAAGCTAATCAAGAAAGGTTGATAAATTATATTTCCATATCCAGTTGAAAATATTTCTATCTGAAGAATTGAAAGCAGAATTGCCAATGCTAAAACTACAAAGAAAACATATATTCTATTTTTAGTGCAAAATTCTCTAATTTTTTTCATAAAAACTAACCAATTGTTCTACTGTTACTGTAAGTAAATAGAACCTATAAATCAATTAGAGAGTTATATAAATTAAGGCTAATTTATATCTAGTCAGTAATTCCTTTACCTTCTAGGAATGCCAAAGCATCAGCCACAGTAACTATATTTTCTGCTTCTTCATCAGATATTTCTAGATCATTATCATCTGTAGAAAATTCGCTTTCCATTGCCATTATCATCTCAACCACATCTAGCGAATCAGCGTCTAAATCATCTATAAAAGATGAATCAGACTTAATGTCATCTTTTTCTACAGAGAGAGATTCTGCGATAATTTCATATAATCTTTCTTCAATTGTCGCCATTTTTACCCTTCTTTCGCTTGTTTTCTAATTCAATTTTCTTTATTTTCTTAATTAAAGACTTAATAACGCCTTTAACAAATTTATTTGAGTTATCTGAACCGAAAAGATAACCTAATTTTTCAAAATCTTCAACTAACTGCTTCTCGCTACCTATGTAATTGTCATTTTTTACTTCCCAAAAGGCTAATCTTAATAGGCTTTTATCTACTATTGACAATTGATTTATGGGGTATTCTTCTGCAAAAGATTGTATTACATGATCAAGAATTTCCTTATCTTCAAATATTTCTACACCTATTTTTGTTGATTCGTCTATTTCGTCTTGTGTTAGATCGTCACTATTATTTTCAATTGCAGTTCCAAGTAGAGTCTGATTTTTGTCATTAGTTAGGTCAAGATAATACAGAACCTGCAACATCAGTTTTCTTTTGATTTGAGTCTTATTCAAAGGTATTTCTATTGAATATTCTTCAACTAACTCAATATCTTTTGATCCTATTAATTCTTTATGTTCTTCTACTACTATTTTCTGTTCCTTGATTAAAATTTAAACTGAAAATTCTAATGCTTCTAGTGAATCTATATTGCTAGTAGAACAGTTAGAATCTATTCTCTTAATTAACCCTGAGAGAACTTTCCCTGGACCAAATTCTATAAATTGATCATATCCGTTGGCAGACATATATTTTATAGTGTCATTCCATTGTACGCACGACATTAATTGATCTATTAGTTCATTTTTAATATCTTCAGACGATGTCAGCGGCTCTGCATTGACATTGCCTATCAAAGGAATTTCAGGATCTTTGAAATCTAGAGTTTCAATAAATTCAATTAAACTATCTCGGGCAGGTTCCATTAATATAGAGTGAAAAGCCCCACCCACACTCAACTTTATTGCTTTCTTTGCACCTCTTGCTTTTGCAAGATCCACAGCGATAGCGAGAGCATCATTATCTCCACTAATAATTATTTGTTGTTCACTATTTATATTTGAAGGATATGCTCCGGCTTCTCTACACACTTCCTCAACTGTTTGAATGTCCATGCCAATCAAAGCAACCATGCCTCCTGGATTTTTATCACAAGCTATTTGCATCAACCTACCTCTTTCAGAAACGAGTTTTATCGTGTCTGATATAGATAATGAGTTAGAAGCACAAAGAGAAGTGTACTCACCTAAACTGTGTCCAGCTGTAGCATTAGGTTGAAATTTAGGATATTTCTCCTTAAAGACTGCCAAGCAAGCCAAAGAAGTAGCAGTAATAGCAGGCTGAGCATTTTCAGTCTTGTTAAGATCTTCTTGTGAACCAGAAAAAATTATTTCAGATAAATTCCTATCTAGAGTTTGATTAACCTCTTCAAATATACTTTTAGCATCTTCTGAACTTTCATATAAATCAGCCCCCATACCTACTACTTGTGACCCTTGGCCTGGAAAGACAACCGCTGTATTTTTACTAAATTCGATCATAATTATTTTGTAGCAAAATTAACTTGTTTTTTTTCTAGTGTTGGAGCATCTACATAGTATTCGCTTTTATAAATGCCACATTTTGGGCAAGCGTGATGAGGCCTTATAAGTGTTGGGCAAGACGGACATTTTATTAGTTGAGGTGATTTAAGACCCATATGAGCCCTAGCCCTTTTCGTTCTAGATTTTGAATGTTTTTTCTTTGGTAGTGGAGCCATTTTCTCTACTTATATAATTTTTGATAAATGAATTGTACAGATTATATATATATTTTCAACAAATTCAGCATACTTTTTTATCCAAATTGATACTTATCAGGGGTAAAAATAGGATATTAATTCAATTTCAAGTTTTATTGTGCAAAGAATTATTGGGATAGATATAGGTCTTAGGTTTACGGGTTATGGAATCATAGATTTCAGTGAAAGAAAAGAAGCCATTGTTGAAGGTGGGGTAATTAAAACTGATTCTTCTGATGATCTTCATGTTAGGTTGGGGTCAATATTTCAAGACTTAAATCAAATTTATAAAAGATTTAACCCTGAAATCACTTCAATTGAAGACCTGCATTCTAGGTATAGGAATTTAAAAACAGCAATTATAATGGGCCATGCCAGAGGTGTTGCCTGTGCTGTGTCATCTTTGAATCATATCCCTGTATACCATTATCAAGCTACTCAGATAAAAAAAATGATAACTGGATCTGGAAGGGCAGATAAGATGCAGATGATGAAGAGTGTAGGGTTAAGATTGGGCCAAGATATTATAAAAAATGAGCACGTAGCAGATGCTTTTGCCTCTGCAATATGCCATAAGATGATGTCCGAATCCCCTTAATAAATATAATATTAGTTAATGATTAGTTTTTTAACAGGTGAATTAAGAAATATTTATAGAGAAAATTCTTCTATTGAATTAGATGTATCTGGGGTGGGGTATGAAGTTGTCTTGCCGGTATTTGTGTTAGATTCATTATTGAATTCTTCATTAGATGTAGGGCAGGAGATAACATTGGAGATATATTTTCACTCAACTGAAAGATCGCCAAAGCCATTACTGGTTGGGTTTTTCAATCAACTAGAAAAAAGATTTTTCCTAAAAATAATTCAGGTTGAAGGCATAGGGCCTCTAAAAGCTGTTTCGGCATTAATTTTTCCTGTTTCCGTTATTGCTCAAGCTATTGAAAATGAAGATTCCACTATTCTTAATCAAATGCCAGGAATAGGGTCAAGAGCAGCTCAAAAAATGATAGCTACTCTTAAGGGTAAATTAATGGAAATTATTGCTGAAGTTGGAAATTCAGGCCCTTCTTCAAGTCAAGAATATAATGTTCGAGATAGTGCTTTAGAAATATTAGTGGGATTAGGGTTCAGAGAATCTGAAGCATTAAATAAAATTAATGAAGTTTTAAAAGAAAAGTCTGAGGTTAGTGAAAATGTTGAAGATATAATTAGAGAAGTATTTAAATCTAATCAAGAAAATTAAAGATTATGGCAATAGAAAAGATAATTGATAATAATCCAGAGGATAATAATAAGAATAAAGAATCGACAAAAAATGATGTTGAAGAAACTTCCTCTGACCTAAGGCCTAAAATATTAAAGGAATATGTTGGGCAGATTAACATCGTCACAAGTTTAAAAACTGCTATTCAAGCTTCAGAAGCTAGAAGTGAGGCCATGGATCATGTTTTATTTCATGGGCCTCCTGGCCTTGGCAAAACAACCCTCGCTCATGTTATTGCAAAAGAAAAGAAATCGAATTTAGTAGTCACTTCAGGTCCTAGTTTAGAAAAACCTGCCGATATAGTGGGTTTATTATCAAATTTGGGGGAGGGCGATGTACTTTTTATAGATGAAATTCATAGAATATCCAAAGGAGTAGAAGAATATTTTTATTCAGCAATGGAAGATTTTAAAGTTGATTTTATTACTGGGTCAGGAACTTTTGCTAAAACTTTAACGTTTCCTTTGAAAAGGTTTACATTAGTTGGTGCTACCACTAGGGTTGGAATGCTTTCTTCGCCTTTAAGAGATAGATTCGGATTAACTTATCACTTAGATTTTTATTCTGAAGATGAACTTACTGAAATAGTAAATCGATCTTCTGGTATTTTAGGTGTTGATATTGAACAAGATGCATCGCAAGAGATAGCCATAAGATCTAGAGGCACACCTAGAATTGCTAACAGACTTCTCAGGAGAGTTAGAGACCATCACCAGGTTAATCATACAGAAAAGAAATTGAATAAAATCATATCATCGGAAGCTATGGAACTAGAGGGTGTAGATTCAAAAGGGCTTGATAGGCTTGATAGGCAATATCTTGTTACCCTATCTAATAACTATAATGGCGGCCCTGCAGGCATAGAGGCATTGGCAGCAACTTTGAATGAAGAAACTCAAACTTTAATTGACGTAGTTGAACCTTATTTACTCAAAATAGGATTTATTATTAGAACCCCTTCAGGCAGAAAAGTAACGCTAGAGGCATTAAGATATCTAGGTGAGAATGCTAATAGGCAAGCCGGAGGAAGTTCACAAGGTAGTATGTTTTAATTTAAATCATCAAATGATGATTCATTATTATTCCATAATTTCCAGTACAATCCTTTATTGTTTAATAGTTCGTCATGAGAGCCTATTTCTTGTATTTCGCCCTTATCAAGAACAACGATTTTATCAGCATTTTTTATAGTCGAAAGTCGGTGAGCAATTATTATACCCGTCCTATTTTTTAAAACTTCATCTAATGCTTTTTGAATTTGCCTTTCTGTATAACTATCAATATAGGATGTTGCTTCGTCCAAAATAAATATTTTTGAGTCTAATAATAAAGCTCTTGCAAAACTTAACAGTTGCCTTTGACCTATAGAGAGATTAGCCCCTGATTCTTCTAGATTAGTGTCGTATCCTTTGGGTAATGTCATTATAAAATCATGTGACCCAACTAATTTTGAAGCTTCTATAACTTCTTCTCTAGTAGCCTGCGCTTTGTATTTGATATTATCTTCTACAGTACCTGAGAAAATTATTGGGTCTTGAAGTACCATACTAATATTTTCGCTTAAAGAACTTTGAGTTACCTTCTGTAAATCTTGATCATCAATTAAAATATTGCCATTTTTGATTTCATAAAATCTGTGAATCAGGCTGGCTATAGTTGTTTTCCCGGATCCTGTAGGACCAACTAAGCCCACAGTTTCCTTTTCATTAATTTCTAAATTTATGTTCTTTAAAATAGGCTCATTATAATTATATTCAAAATTAACATCTTTAAATTTAATAGAGCCTTTTTTAACAATTATATCTTCAGCTCCTTTAGAATCCTTTATGTCTATGTTTATGTCTAACAGTTCAAAGATGCGGTGACCTGAAGCCATCGCTCGTTGAAGTACGCTGTAATGCATTGTAAGGGCCCTAATAGGATCAAAAAATCTCTGAACATAAAGCAAGAAAGCTATCATTACTCCTATTTCTAAAGAGCCTCCAGAAACTAGATATCCTCCTAGAACAACAATTAATGACATTGTAAGCCCTACTAATAATTCTACTGGCGGATGGATTCCTGAACCATATTTAGCAGCATCATTCATGTCATCAAAATTTTCTCTTACTCTTTCATCAAAACGATCTTGATTAACATCTTCTCTAATCATATTTTGGGTAACCCTTATTCCATTAACATGTTCATTTAATACTCCGCTAACGACTGAAGAAGATGCTCTAGCCTTCAGAAAAGCTTTCCTTGCTTTTGGTAACCAGAATATTCTTAGCCCTAAAAATACAGGCATTATTAACAGTATTCCTAAGGCCATTGACCAATTTAAAGAGAAAATAATTATTGTTATAATTAATAGAGTAAGCAGATCTCCTATCGCAAATACTCCAGCTCGAAATAATTCTTGTAGGGCACCTACATCACCAAGGACACGAGACATTATTGAGCCATATTTACTTCTATCTGCAACAGACATTGATAATCTTTGAAGGTGAGTAAACATTTGTGATCTAATATCAAATAATATTTTTTCTCCTATTTCTCTGATCACTCTTTGTTGAACATAATTAGATGCAAAATGCATAATAGAAAACCCTATTAACCCAATGAATAATATATTTAAAAGGCCTCCATTATTGTCTGTGATTGCATTATCAATGGTAAATTTCACCATAAGAGGAACAGAAAGAACTGCAATAGTAAATAAGATCACGGAGATTACGCCAATTAAAGCCTCTCTCTTATAAGGTTTTATGTATTTTATAAATCTTGCTGCTACAGCTCCATCATACGAAGATAATTGTTCTAAATCTTCTTCAATTGCATTTACTACTTTCCTATCTTGTTTTTTTATTTCTGTCGCCATTACTAATGAACCTTTTGAAGTTTAGGGTTTTGTAATTCAAAAATAGTTTTATATATTCCATCTATAGCAATTAAATCATGATGCTTTCCTCTATCGACAATTCTTCCATTATCCATAACTAATATTTCATCGCAGTGTGAAATAGTGCTAATCCTTTGAGAAATTATTAAAGTTGCCTTTTCTTTTTGCAAAGGTATTAACCTTTCTCTAATTGATTTGTCTGTTCCTGTATCAAGGGCACTAAATGAATCATCAAATATAAATATATCTGGGTTTTTAATAATATTTCTAGCTATGGCTATTCTTTGTTTTTGACCACCTGAGAGTGAAACTCCAAACTCCCCAACCATAGTTTCATATTTTTCTGGCAAACTATCTATGAAATCATGAATATCAGCAATTTTTGCTGCCTCTATAACCTTTTCAATGCCCAACTTTGGATTTGAATATGCAATATTTTCTCTCAATGTACTATTAAACAAGAATGTATGTTGAGAAACTAATCCAATTTTACTTCTTAAAGGTTTTAGACTTATTTTTTTTAAGGGAGTTTTATTTATTAAGATTTCTCCCTCAAGAACATCGTAAAATCTTGGTATTAAATTTGATATCGTAGATTTACCAGAACCAGGAGGACCGATCAATCCAACAATTTTTCCAGGACTTAATTCGAGATTAATATCATCAATATCATTAGTTTTTGATTTTCTATAGTATTTAAAACCCACATTTTTAAATTCAACTTTATTAATTCTATCGATTTCTTTTTTCTTACTCCTTGTTGAAATTCTTGGTTTTGAATCTAAAATTTCAAAAAGTCTTAATCCGCACGTGATTGCTCTTGCATAAGAATTTACCATCAATCCAACAATCCTTACTGGCCTCTGAAGCATGCCAAGATATATAAGGCATTGAGTTAGATCTCCGATAGACATCTGTCCATTTATTACCTTATGACCCCCAGTCCAAATTACTAATGCCCATATAAATAAAAAAAAGAACCCCATTAAACTAGTTCCAGTAGCATCAACTTTCACACCCTTAATTGTGTCGTCAGTTACATCTTGGTGAGATGAATTGAATTTTTTTATTTCGTAGTTTTCACCTCCAAATGCCCTTACAACTTTAACCCCTATTAGGTTTTCTTGAAGATTTGTATTAAGTACTGAAAACTCTTTTTGAATCCTGAACCATATTTTTCTTAGCCTTAATCTATTTATAGTTGCTATGCTTGCTACAGGTATCATAAAACCAAATGCAATAACTCCAATTTCCCAATCTGTTCTGAATAATAAAAATGACCCAGCTAACATTAAACTGATTATTTCAAATGTCCTGAATAACCCTGTGGTTACAAACATTTTCACTCCTTCTATGTCCATAATTCCTCTAGACATTAGGTTTCCAGTATGTATTCTGTCATGATATTTATAAGTTTGAGATTGAAGTTTTTTATGAAATTTGCTCCTTAAGTCTGATGAAATTCTATTTGCAATTTTCTCTCCATTAAATTGCAAAATAAATGCAAAGATCCCTCTCAATGCGCTTACAGAAATAATTGAAATTGCGAGTATCCATAATGCAGAAAAATCTTTGGATCCTGAATTTATTTTTTCATATGCAGTATCTACAGATGTACCCAAAAGATAAGGTAACCATAATTGAGAAGAGATTAAACCGAAAACTCCAATGAAGCCCAATAAAATAAGTTTCTTATATGCGAAACACATCTTTACAATCCTTATTAGAATTGTTAACTCTCCCAGATGATCTGATAGGTGCAGCGGAGATTCTTTTAATTTTATGCTCACTAATTTTTTTTGAAAGTTGTTTCAACTAAACATAATATTTTATTTAATATATCGAAAACAATATCTTTTATATGAAAAATAGTTTAAAAATTAGAAAAGCAAATGAATTTGATTTGAAAAACCTCAATAATCTTAACTCTAAGTCGTTTAAAGCATTAACAAAAAGGTTAGATTTCTTAAATTTTTTTAATAAGAAGAATTATGAAATTATTGTTGCTGCTAAAGAAAAAAGCATAGTTGGTTATTTGCTATCTCTAAATGTCACTGAAAATATATATGAAATAATCTCTATTGCTGTGGGTTCATATTACAGAAAGAAAGGTATAGCTTCTTTACTAATGTCAGATTTTCTTGGTAATAAAAAAGTGAATTCGAAAATAATTTTAGAAGTTGCAAATAAGAATAAAGTTGCTATAAAACTTTATAAAAATTTTCTATTTGATATTGATGGTATTAGAAAAGATTACTATAAAGACCCAATTGATGATGCTATTTTGATGTCAAAAATAATATGACATTACAAATTTAACCCAGGCTCAGAATCGTCATAGTTGTAATCTTTTGCTTTGTCTATGTACTCTTTTTCGTTTTCTGGCACTTCATCGTCTGGAAAGATAGCATCAACAGGACATACAGGTTCACACGCTGCACAGTCAATGCATTCTTCTGGGTTAATGAATAGATGATTGTCTCCCTTTTTTGAATATATGCAATCAACAGGACATACGTCTACACAAGCTCCATCAAGAGATCCTGAACATGTTGATGTAATAACAAAAGTCATTTTATATTCCCAAATAATGAATTATTTTATCCGCCACATCCACATCCGCCGCCACCACAAGCACATCCGCCGCCGGCGGATGGCATGTTAGGATTTGAAATTACAAAGCCAGATCTTTGCATTCCTTCAACGTAATCAATACTTGCTCCTGAAATTAACGGAGCACTTCCTGAATCAATAAGTGCTTTAACTCCATTTGATTCAATTATTGTATCTGACTCCGAAGCTTTATCTTCAAGTCCAAATTCATAACCTGCTCCACCATTTTCACCCATAGTAAGTGTAATTCTTAAATATGATTCCTCATTGCCTTGCTCATCAAGCACTTCATTTATTTTTGAAGCAGCAGCCTCAGTGAAGGTAATTATATTTTCCGTTGTCATATTTTCTCCAAACAAACTATTGATTATAAATATCATTTTACACAATAAATAAAATAAATAGGATAAATTTTGTATTAAATATTATAGAAAAAATTTACAAACGAAATTCGTAGAATATAATAATATTTTAATAAAGGAATTTAACATGGATCAATTAGATAAGAAGATTATAGATATTTTAAAAACTGACGGGAGAATATCCAATGCTAAAGTTGCAAGGAATTTAGATGTCAGTGAAGGAACAATAAGAAGAAGAATCAAAAGAATGAAGACAGAAGGCATTATTAATGTTTATGCTGTTCCAGACCCCGAAAAAAATGGTTACTTTTCTGAGGCATTGATTGGAATTCAAGTTGATCCTGATAAGATAGACCTAGCAGCAGAAGAGATTTCTAATCACGAATACACAACTTGGGTTGCAAGAACAACTGGAAGTTATGATATTTTTTCATGGGTAACATTGCCCACTAGCGAAGAGTTAGGTAAATTCTTAAGTAACGATTTAGGTAATATAGATGGCGTAAAAAAAACTGAAACCTTTGTAAATTTAAAAGTGCTTAAGAGAGGAATTTAATTATGGTAACTCAGATTAGAAGGAATAAATTTTTTGAAAGAATTATAGAATTTAATGATCTGAAAAAAGCAGACCCATTGATAAATAATTTTGTAAACACTAAATCAAAAATTGTTTTATTGTCGTTAGTCTTTGGGTTCGTTTTGATTCAGTATTTACTTTCTCAAGTTAAATTCTTTCTACCTGATAACCCTGTACCTATAACATTGCAAACATTTGGGATATTGATGCTCGGATCACTCTATGGGTTAAGACTCACTCTAGCATCAATAACTGTATATCTTGTTTTAGGAGTTGTAGGGTTACCAATTTTTCAAGGACATAATGGTGGTTTAGATTATTTCATGGGTGTCACGGGAGGATACCTGATTGGATTTTTCTTTGCCTCTATACTAGGATCTTTTTTAAGTACTCGAGGGCTTAGATCAGGCCTATCTATATGGGCAATGCTATATGCCAATATAGTTATATATATTCCGGCTTTGATATGGTTATCAATTTTTGATTTTTCGTGGCCAGAAAATGGTAAACTATTATCTCAAGCTGTGTATCCATTTTTAATTGGTGATTTCGTTAAGCTTATATTTGCGTCTCTAATAATCAGTTTCTTGTGGAAAATTTCAAAGAAAACAAATTAGTTAAGTAGGAGTTTTTATTGTATAAGGAATGGGGTTGCGGAGAAATTGGCATAGACCAAGAGAAAAATGAGATAACTATTGCTGGTTGGGTAGATTCTTGGAGAGACCACGGGTCCCTTTTATTTATTGATTTAAGAGATTCCACAGGAACCGTTCAAGTTGTGTTTGATAAAAGCAAGAGTAATTCTAATCATCAGATTGCTTCATCTTTTCGAGCCGAATGGGTAGTTCAGATAAAGGGAATAGTAGAGAAACGAATAGAAGGAGCAGAAAATCCTAATATTTCAACTGGTTACATTGAAGTGCATGCCACTGAAATTAACGTGTTAAATGAATCAAAAACACCTCCTTTTGAAGTGAATTCTGAGAATATAGACGAGACTACAAGGCTGAGGTATAGATTTTTAGATTTAAGATCATCAAGAATGCAGAATAATATTAGGCTGAGAAATGATGTGATTTTATCAATTTGTAATTTTTTAAATGATAAAAATTTTGTGCATATTGAGACACCAATACTAATTAAGAGCACCCCAGAAGGAGCGAGGGATTATATAGTGCCTAGCAGAGTGCATCCAGGTGAATTTTATGCATTACCTCAATCTCCTCAACAGATTAAACAAATGCTTATGACGTCGGGATTTGAAAAATATTATCAGATTGCTAAATGTTTTAGGGACGAAGACTTAAGAGCAGACAGACAACCAGAACACACTCAATTAGACTTTGAGATGAGTTTCGTACATCAAGAGGATGTTTTAGCAAATTGTGAAGATTTGTATCATTTTCTTTCTAAGAAATATCAATCTAAAGATATTACATATCCTTTCCCTAGAATTACATATAAAGAGGCAATCGAAAAATATGGTACTGATAAACCTGATACTAGATTTTCATTGGAACTGAAGAATTTAAATCATGTTTTAGGAGGCACAGAGTTCAGAGTTTTCAATAATACTTTGGAGAGCGGGGGCTCTATAAAGGGGATTTCTTTGAAAAATTCAGATTCAATAAAAAGAAGTTATATTGATGAATTAAATAATTTCGTAATTGAAATGGGAGGTGGAGGAGTAATTCCTATATCTTTAGATAATGTTGAAGATATTTCTAAATTAGATATTAAAGATGTTAAGTCTCCTATTGCCAAATTTTTGAGTGCTGAAAATGTTATAGAGATATTCAGTATCTTTGGCGCATCTGAAAGCGATATTATATTTATTTCTGCTGGCGAAAACGACAAAGTTAATGAATGTTTAGGCTCGCTTAGAAATAAGTTAGCAAAAGATTTGAAACTAATAGATGAGAATAAAATTAATTTTCTATTTGTTACTAATTTCCCGTTATTTGAGTTTGATAAAGAATCAGGCCAATGGCTAGCTATGCATCATGTATTTTCTTCCCCAACCAAAGAAACAGAAGAATTTATGGATTCTGATCCAAGCAAGGTGATAGGAAATCTTTTTGATTTAGTTTGCAATGGGGTAGAGCTGGGATCAGGAAGTATAAGAATACATAATAGAAAAACGCAAGAAAAAGTTTTCTCAATAATTGGTTATTCGAAATCTGAAGTAGAGGACAGATTTGGCCCCCTTCTTGAATCATTCGAATATGGTGCTCCACCTCATGGAGGCATGGGATTAGGTATTGATAGGTTAGTTGCATTATTTTCTAACGAAGAATCAATAAGAGATGTAATTTCATTTCCAAAAACCCAAAGTGCCTCTGATTTATTATGGGGTGCACCTTCCTTAATAGAAGAGAAACAAAAGAAGGAACTAAATATCAAGAGTATAAATCAAGAAAAGGATAAAAATTGAAAATTGATAAAGGAAAAATTGAAAGTCAGCAATTAAAATTAACCCTTGAAGTTGATAATGATGAAATAAATAATCATTTACAAAATGCATCAGCCAAGTTGAGTAACAGGTTAAAGATTCCAGGATTTAGAAAAGGTAAAGCTCCTATGTCAATTATTGAACAAATAGTAGGAATAGAAGGAATAGTTGAGGAGTCCCTGGAGTATGCAGTGCCAGATTTAGTTAATAAGGCAATACAAGAAGAAAATATTGAATTCTTCTCTACTCCAAAGGTATCCATAATAGACCTGCAGCCAAAATTGAAACTTGAAGCTTTGATTGCATTAAAGCCAATCACTGAATTATTGAATTTAGAAAAAATAAAAGTTGATGTTGAGAAGGAAAAAGTATCTGCTAAAGAAGTAAATAAGGTAATCGATGAAATTAGGGATCAAAATGGAACATGGGCTCCTGTTTCTAGGAAAGCTGCAATGGGAGATTTAGTTACCATTGATTTTAAGTGTGAGGTAGATGACGAAGAAGTAATGAATCATTCTTCTATAGATCTATTACTTGACTTAAAGTTTGAAGAAAACCTTAAAATGCCGGGGTTAATGAAAAAGATTTCTGGAATGGAAAAAAATAAAAAAAAGAAATTTAATATTGAATTACCCGATGATTATCTCAGTGAAAAGTTTAGAAATAAAACTGCAGAATATAATGTTCAATTGCATGAAATCAAAGAAAAAGAATTACCTGAAATAGATGATTCATTTGCAAAAATTGTTGATCCGAATGTAGAAGATTTAAAAGGATTGAAAAAGTTAATTAAAACAAATCTTCAAACTACAGCTGATAATAAATGGGATCAAGAATTGTGGGATGAATACATTAAACAGGCTGTTGATTCTTCTAAATTTACAATTGCTGAATTAATGGTTGAGCAAGAAACTAACGCTTTAATAGATCAGCAAAAGGAAATGATCAAGAATCAAAAAATTGAATTTGATGATTATTTAAAACAAATTGATCAGACAGAAGAAACTTTTGAGGAAGAATTAAAGATTGCTGCAGAGAATAGGATAAAGAGAGCCCTAGTTATTGAAGAAGTAATGACTCATTATGAAATAGAAGTGCAAGAAGAAAAAGTTCAAGAAGAGATGGAAAAATGGAAAAAGCAGCAAAACAACTCTCAGTTTACTGAAGAGCAAGTATCTGGCGAAATTAAGTATTCTTTAAAAAGAGAGAAATTACTAGAAAAAATTAAGGATATTGCACTAAAGTAAAAAATATTTAATGTTGACATAGATCATATCAAGTTATAATATATGACTCGAATTAATTATATATAACATAAAAGGATAATTATGGATTTGCCAAATACTGATTTAACTAAGAATATAATCCCAACTGTTTTTGAATCTGGTGCAAGAGGAGAGAGAGCATTAGATATTTATTCATTATTGCTTAAGGAAAGGATCATTTTTTTAGGAACTCCTATCAATGATCAGATCGCAAATCTTATAGTTGCACAATTGTTATATCTGGCAAGAGAAGATCAAGATAAAGATATAAGTCTATATATAAACTCACCTGGAGGCATGGTTTACGCGGGTATGGCAATATATGACACAATTCAGCATATACCTTGTGATGTTTCGACTATATCTGTTGGTCTATGTGCAAGTTTTGGAACAGTTTTATTGACTGCTGGTGCTAAAGGAAAAAGATTTGCCTTGCCTAACTCTACGATTCATATGCATCAACCTTTGAGTGGGGCTCAAGGGCAAGCTTCAGATATAGAAATAGCAGCCAAAGAAGTGCTAAGACTAAAGGACAAATTAACAAAGATAATTTCAAAGCATACTGGGCAAAAAGAATCTCAAGTAACAAAGGACTCTGATAGAGATATATGGATGGATGCTGAACAGGCAAAGAAATACGGACTAATTGATGAGATTCTAGAGTACCCCGAAGGAAAAAAGTAGAATTAGATTAAATATTTAGTTAAATCTACAGATCTTTTCGAGTCTAATTTTATTTCTTCTGAAGTTATCATTTCTATAGTTTTGCATATGAACTTAGATTCTAATCCTATAATTTGCTGCCTTATATTTAAAAATTGTTTTTCTCTATCAGTAGATGAATAATTTATATCGAAAGAACAATAAGATAGGCACTCTCCTGAATCTACTTCATCTATCACCTTATGGATCATCAGTCCCGACTTATTGCATTTATTATCAATCAATTCATTTATCACTTCGTCCCATTTACCTTTTGGGCCATTTGGAAGGGCAGGATGAAGATTATAAGTGGCATGCTCATTGTGAATTTTCTTAGTTATTAGCATGTATCCTACTAATATTATTAAATCAAAATCATATTTTGATAATTGATTTAATACTTCATCTTCATAACTTTCTTTATATTTCTTTGAAGAGACAGTAATTATTGGTGCATCATAATTTCTTACTTCTTCCAAAAAACGATCAGATCCAGGATGTTCACCTTTTTCTCTATTGCAAAAAATAAATTCTATTTTTACTGGGATCCTTTTTGTAGCCGCATTTATTGATTTTACTAAATTAAAAGATCCCTCTCCTCTTCCAGAAGTCATTAAGCCTATTTTGAGAATATTATTACTCTTCAGCATCATTAAACTGATCATCCAATTCAGCCTTTAGTTCTGATATTTCCAATTCAGTTTCCTTTAATAAATCATTGCATTGCTTTGCTATTGAGATACCTTTTTTGTATATATTTTTTGATTCTTCTAGAGTTACCTCCCCTTCTTCTAACTTTCTTACTAATTCCTCTAACTCCAATATTTTTGACTCAAATGAATTTTCTTTAGGCATTAGGCCTCCTTTTTATTACTTCTATGGTTTCAGTATGTATGGATCCCTGGTTATTGGAGATAATCAAATGATCGCCTTGTTTAATCTTAGTGATATCTTTCACCAACGAATTATCCTCTTTCTTTGAGGTCATAAAAAATCCTCTAGCAAGAGTTTCATCAAAATTTAAATGCTTTAAACTGTTTTCTATATCTTGAATGATTAATTTTGACTTTATTATTTTAGACTCCAATTTATTTATCAAAGAGTTCTTTATAGTATCTATTTTTAATTTATAAAATGAAGTATTTGATCGATAACTTAATAATCGATCTAGAGACATAGAATATTGGTTATTTAGGTTATATATCTTTGAATTAATTTTGCTTAAAATTTCACTTAATCTATTATCAACTAGTTTCTTTAATTGATTTGAATCAGGTGTTGATAATTCAGCTGCAACTGAAGGGGTAGGGGCTCTCAAATCAGCTACTAAATCAGAAATAGTGAAGTCTGTTTCATGACCTACTGCAGAAATTATTGGAACTGAACTTGCGAAAATTGATCTAGCCACAATTTCTTCATTAAATGGCCATAGATCTTCAAGTGATCCGCCACCTCTAGCTAATATTATTAAGTCTAAATCATTTAATTTGTTTAAGTTTTTTATTGATTCGCTAATTGATTCCCCTGCATTTTCACCTTGAACCCTTGTGTCGGCAACAATTATTTTAATTTTTGAGTACCTTCTTTTCATGACATTCAAAATGTCCTGCAAAACTGATCCGGTTTTGGATGTGACTATCCCTATAACTCTAGGTATATCCGGTATGCTACGTTTTCTAGATTCATCAAATAATCCTTGAGCTTCAAGTTCAAGTTTTAATTTTTCAAATTTTTGTTGAAGTGTTCCTTCGCCTCTAGGAGATATTGTATCTGCATAGAATTGAAGATCTCCTCTTGCTTGATAAATGGATATTTTTCCATCAGCTAAAATACTGTCACCATCAATTAGATGATGCTGACCACTACCTCTTGCAAAAAGTACACATTTGATTACGGATTCTTCATCTTTTAATGAAAAATAATGATGTCCTGCAGGTGACGCATGATGATTTGAAACTTCCCCCACAAGTTGTATAGAACTTAAATAAGAATCTTGGTTAAATTTTTTCTGAATATATTTTATTAGTTCTGTTACAGTAAGTGTTATATCCAATTTATTTAACTATTATCTCTCTCAATGTATTCTTTTGTCCTAGTATCAACTTTGATTTTATCTCCCTCTTTTATAAATAATGGGACTTGGACACTCAATCCTGTTGATAATATTGCTGATTTAGTTACATTTGTAGCGGTATCGCCTTTAATTGCATCTTCAGATGATTTTACTTCTAATATAACTGAAGCAGGGAGCTCAATACTTATTGGTGACCCCTCATACATCAACAATTCTACATTTTGACCTTCTTCAATAAAATCTAATGTATCACCTAAAAAATCATTATTCACAGATATTTGTTCAAAAGTATCTGTGTCCATAAAAGTAGCATTGCCAGACTCTTCAAAAAGAAATTGAAATTCTTGCTTCATTGTCCTTGCAACTGCCAAAGGTCTGTTTCCTTGAACTTTTTTTTCTACTATATTTCCATTTTTTATACTTTTTACTCTTAAGGTAAGAGTAGGAGGTGCTTTTGGGGGCTTTCTATGTTGCCATTCAACAACTTGATATAATTCTCCATCTATAATCAATGTCATATTTTTCTTTATTTCACTTGAACTGATTGTCATTAGTAAGTCTCCTTTAAAGCATGGCTTATAAGATTATTGCCACTTTCAGTCATTATTACCATATCCTCGATTCTGATGCCCCCCCAATTTTCTATATAAATACCTGGCTCAATTGTATATACCATTCCAGGTTTTATACTATTTTTACTGTTTGGTCCGACTCCAGGATTTTCATGTATTTCTATCCCAACACCATGACCTAAACTATGACCAAAGTATTCACCATATCCTTCAGCAGCAATTATATCTCTGGCGATTTTATCTATTTCTTCCCCTGTCATTTCAGGTTGTGCAGTTTCCATTGAAATTAGTTGCGCTCTTAGAACTGTTGTATAAATCTTTTTGAATTTTTCATCTGGCTCTCCAATGAATATTGTTCTTGTAAGATCACTGCAATATCCTTTATATTTTGCCCCCATGTCTATAGTTATTGCTTCATTATTATTTATTAATTTATCAGTTGGAGAGTGATGAGGTTTTGATCCATTAATCCCAGATGCAACTATAGTATCAAAAGATGGTGATTCTGCTCCTAATTCGCGCATCTCCTTCTCCATTTCCCAAGCAACATCTTTTTCAGTCATTCCAATATTTATTTTTTTACTAACAGTATTAAATGCACTATCACTTATATTAATAGTTTCTTGTAATATTCTTACTTCTTCCTCAGATTTGATTATTCTACCTAAGGTTATTTTTTCAGAAAAATCTTTCCATTCATTTATTTTTTCTGCTCTTTTTTTTAATTGATTAAGTAAATTTACTGAAACGTGATCTCCTTCATATCCAATTATCTTGGTCTTAGTTATATTTGTTGAATTTTCAATCCAATTATCACCTGATTTCAGTTGATAAATTTCATAATCTGGAGATTCTTCTTCAGCCCTTAAGGTATAGCGAGAGTCCGTGATTATAATTGATTTTTCTTTGCTAATTAGTAAGAATGCAAATGTTCCAGTGAAACCAGAATAATATCTTATGTTATCTTTATTTGAGATAAATAAGGTATCTATATCTGACTCTGAAATTTTATCTCTTAAATAAGAGATTCTAGATTTATATTCCATTATTTTTCATTTGACTGACTGCAAATATCAGATAGAGCTCTAACGTAACCTTCAATACCCATTCCAGAAATTTGAGACGCACAGTAATTTGGAAAAATCGAATTTCTTCTAAATTCTTCTCTTTTATGAATATCAGAGATATGAACTTCTATTGATAATTTTTCTGAATCAATTAATGCATCCAAAAGTGGGAATCCAACGGTTGTAAGCCCTCCAGGGTTTATGATGATCGCATGAGCACTTTTATTGCTTTGAATATAGTCAATCAAATCACCTTGGTGATTTGATTGGAACATCTCAACTTCAAATGAATTATCTAAGTTTTTTTCCGTTAAGTATTCATTAAGCATCTTCTCGACATCGTCAAGATTTTTCCTTCCATATATTTCAGGATCTCTTGAACCAAGAAGATTTAAATTTGGCCCATTAATAACTAGAATTTTTTTCATAACAATTAGAATAATCTAATTTTTTAATTTTGAGAATGACCTAGGATGCGCTTTATTATAAATTTCTTTCATTGATTTGGTAGAAACTTGAGTGTATATCTTTGTTGTTTCAGGTGAAGAATGACCAAGCAGTTGTTGTATAACCTTAATATCAGCTCCACCATCTAACAAATGTGTAGCAAAACTATGCCTTAGACTATGAGTAGATAATTTAGAGTCTAGGCCGCTAACCAACAAATATTTTTTCAGTGTTCTTTGTATAGACCTAGGAGATAAGCTTCCTCCATACTTATTTTGAAATAATGGGCTAGTATTTAGCATAATATTTTTTCGACTATTGAGTAGATAATTTCTTATTTTTTGTTTAGATTTTTCGCTTAATATTACAATTCTCTCTTTATTTCCTTTTCCTAAAACTCTAACTTCAGATTTATCAAAATTGATATCTCCTATCTTTATTTTTGAAACCTCTCCTACCCTCATTCCTGTTGAATAAATCATCTCGATTAGCGCCTCATCTCTTAAATTTTTTTTAGGAAATCTTTCGATTGTTTTTATCAGAGAGTTAACTTCACTTTCTGATAAAATTTTTGGCAATTTTTTTCCTTTTTTAGGCATAGAAAGTAGGCTTGAATGATTTTCTTTCGAGTAATTAAATCTTTCTAAAAATGCACAGAAGGATTTGATAGATGAGATTTTTCTAATGACACTGGATTGTTTTATTCCTGTTCCTATTATGTATGAGAGTAGTGGTCTAAGATCTTTTTGTCTTAGAGATTTAGTAGGCATTAAATTATTATTTTTGCAGTACGAAAAATATTCGATTAAATCATACAAATAATTTCTTATTGTATTTTTAGATAATGATTTTGAATAAAGGTAGTCAACATATTCTTTCGCAATAGAATTAATTTTTTTATCTTTAAATATATTTTCGAGTTTTAGAGGTATTTCTTTTGTATTCATATAGTGAATACTCTAATTAAATTTTTAAAGAATTTCTATTAATGCATATATAGATTTATCTGATTTTAAGGGCAGCAATTATTATCTGGGTGTGTCATGACTTCTTTTAATTTTCCTAAAGCCGCTTCTCTTCTTCTCTTTGATCCAGCCCATGCATCAATATCACCTACAACAGGACACCTTTCTGGATCTTGGTTAGGGCATGATAAAAAATATTTTCCATCTTTTTTTCTTCTAACTGCACGAATTATATAATCTCCATTGTTCTTGTCAGTTTCTCTTTTTATTTCTTCTGGAGTTGCGACTAAAAGCGGAAGGTCATTTTCAGTAAATTCCTGACCCGTTCTAATATTAATTAAAGGATTTTTCTTGGAGCAGAGAATAGTGGTAGGTATAAGGTTATACGGATAAATTGGTGCGCCTAAGAAATCACTTAATTTATCTGTATCATACGGATTCCAATCATCTTCATTAGATTTTTTTACCATATTATCAACTGGATTAAGTAGAGATTCATAAAAATCTTTTGTGAATTTATGTCTATCTAGACCTCCATTAGAAATTTCATCTAGATCATCTTCCATTTTCTTTGTGAAGTCATAATTCATAAAATTATCATGAAAAAAATAACTTAATGATTTTGAAGTTGCATAACCTAATGGTGATCCCCAAATAGAGCCACTAATATTAAATACATAAGTTCTATCAGTTAGTATTTTGGTAGTTGATGCGTAAGTACTTGGCCTTCCAATGCCAATTTCTTCCATCTTCCTTATCAATGAAGCTTGACTATACCTCCCAGGGCCTCTTGTAAATTTTTGTTCTTTTTCTATTCCTTCAAGATCTACAGTCTGATTTTCAGTTAGATCTGGAAGTTCGTCATATTTTTCATTAGATTTTTTTATTAATTTTTTGAAACCATCAAAAACTAATTTATCTGCCTCTGATTTAAACTTATAGCCATCTTCTCCATTTGAAGAGGAAGTAATTAAGGTAGTTTTTTCAGTTAGACTGTTTGCCATTTGGCTTGCTACCGTACGATTCCATATTAGTTTATATAGTTTATATTGATCATCATTTTCAAAAGAATTTTTTATTGATTCTGGAGTTCTTGATATAGAAGTTGGTCTAATTGCCTCATGAGCCTCCTGAGCATTGGCTACTCTAGCTTTATATGTTCTTTTCTCGAAGTATTTATCTCCATAAGAATTTATTATTTGCTTCTCAATATCTTTCATGGCTTCATTAGACAAAGTAGGTGAATCTGTTCTCATATATGTAATTAACCCCTCTTCTCCATTGATTCCTTCAAATAATTGTTGTGCAATACTCATTGTTTTTTGGGCGCTAAAAGATGAATCTTGGAGAAGGCTACTTGTGGTATGGGGGGCAGATGGCTTAGAGGATCTATTGGTTATTTTTATAGACTCTATGCTGAATTTCTCAGCTTTAATTTTTTCTTCTATATCTTTTGCTTCAGTTTCATTATTTATTTTAGAATCTTTCTCTGATGTGCCGGGTAATTTAAATAGGTGCGCATCATACTTTTTAGAATTTGATGAAAATGCTGCATTTATATTCCAAAACTCTTCTGGTATAAAAGCATTAATTTCATCTTCTCTGTCTGTTACTAAACCCAAAGTTGGCGATTGGACTCTTCCAGCCGAAAGCGGAGCTAATCTGAGAAATGAATTCAACTTTTTGCTAACTATGAATCCTGCTAATCTATCCAAAACTCTTCTAGCAATAAACGCATCTACCAGAGGTATATTTATTTTGCCAGCATCCTCCATAGATTTTTTAACAGCGGCTTCAGTAACTTCGTGGAAGGTAGATCTTTTTATTTTTTCTTCGGGAATACCACTTTCTAATAAGATTTGTTGTACATGATAAGAAATTCCTTCCCCTTCTCGATCTGGATCTGATGCTAAATAAATTTGATCAGCTTTTTTAGCCTCTTTTTTTATCTCATTAATTATTTTTACAGACCCATACACAGGCTTCCAATCGGGATTAAAATCTTGATCTACTCCGCTTATTGGCCAACCTTCGGCTCTTTGTTCTCTAGTGGGATAATCTTTTGAAAGTTCCATTATATGGCCTTTTGTAGATAGAACTTTAGTTCCGCTCAAAATTTTTGTTAAAGTCTTTGCTTTTGTAGGTGACTCAACTATTACCAAATCTGACAATTTT
>MDTE01010284.1_pt1 | contig 22000 bp, 29 predicted proteins | sample 811231 | NCBI WGS metagenome assembly MDTE01 (sample SAMN05326651, study PRJNA326480) | marine metagenome | isolation source: seawater | place: Indian Ocean: Red Sea | collected 2010 | reverse complement strand
TCATGAGTTCTTCAATGAAAATGTGATCAGCTTCACGAAGAACTCGAAGTTTATTCTGGGACAAATCTCCTACCACTCTTACACCAAGACCCGGTCCCGGGAATGGATGCCGCATTAGCACAGGTTCAGGTAAACCAAGTTCACGCCCTAAATTTCTAACCTCATCCTTAAATAACTCACGTAAAGGCTCTAGAAGTTTTAATTTCATTCTCTTCGGCAATCCGCCTACATTATGATGGCTTTTGATTAATGCTGCGGGATTGCCACCCACAGGAACACTTTCAATAACATCGGGGTAAAGTGTGCCCTGTGCAAGATAATCCACTTTCCCTAATCTAGAGACCTCATTATCAAACACTTCAATAAATGTTTTCCCAATAATCTTTCTCTTCTTCTCAGGGTCATTTACGCCCTTGAGCCTTCTTAAAAATAATGGTCCTGCTTTTACTACCTTAAGCTTACCTGGGATATTTTTTTGAAATAATGTTTTTACCTGCTCTCTCTCATTAAGCCGTAGCAAACCATTATCAACAAAAATGCAGGTTAGTTGGTTGCCTATGGCCTTATGAATCAATGCCGCCGCAACAGAAGAGTCCACACCACCACTCAATCCGAGAATAACATTTTCATCGCCCACCTTTTTTCTAATTTCACTAATGGAAGATTCTAAGAAATCTCCCATATCCCAATCACCTTTACATCCACAAACACGCTTGAGAAAGTTAAGTATAATCTCATTCCCCTTTTCCGAATGTTCTACCTCCGGATGGAACTGTAATCCGTAAAACTTTCTTTCGGGATCTTCAATTGCCGCAAAGGAAGAATTTTCAGTTTTTGCAAGGATGCGAAAACCTTTCGGAAGTTTTGCGAGGGAATCTCCATGCGAGTTCCAAACGGACAGTTTTGCAGGTAAACCACTAAAAAGTGTTCCCTTTCTTTCAATTTTTAAAGTTCCTCTACCATATTCCCTGAGTTCACTGGACTTAACTTCCCCTCCTAACATTTTTCCCATTAACTGAAGTCCATAGCAGATTCCCAGAATCGGAATATTGAGTTTAAATATTTGGGGGTTGGGTTTTGGGGAATTTTTGGCGAACACACTGGCAGGCCCACCCGAAAGGACAATGCCAACGGGATTATGCTTTCGAACTTCAGAGATTTTGGAGTCATAGGGAAGAACACAGGAGTAAACATTTGCTTCCCGAATTCTTCTGGCAATTACTTGGGTATATTGTGAACCAAAATCAAGGACTACGATGGTTTGAGGCATGGTGCGTAAAATATAATTACTTTAAATTAATTTCAAAAACTCAAACCAATATCTATAATTCCAAGAGGAAAAACGATATTATTCGGGCAGAAAGCTTCTGCCCAATATACTTTTAATAAGAAAAGTTACTTTGATTCTTTTGAAACTTCCTCTGAATCTTCACTAGGTTCTTCAGCTGTGGACTGAACTTCATCGGAGACTTCGGTAACATCTTCTTCTGTTGATTCAGCTTCGTTAGTTTCATCTTCACTTGATTCTTCGGCAGCAGCAACAGGCTCAGCATCTTGGGTACTGGCGACTTCATCTTCATTAGTTTCTGAAACTTCTGTTTCCTTGGTTTCAGACTCTAATGCTACTTGTTCTGCTTCAGCTTTGCTTTTTTCGGACTGACTGGAAGGTTTTTTCGCTTTCTTTTTCTTCTTTTTAGAAGCTGACTCCTCAACGAACTCAATCAAAGCCATTTCAGAGGCATCACCCAAACGCGGTAAGGCAAGCTTATAGATACGAGTATATCCACCCTCACGCTTCGTAAACTGTTCGACTAGTTCATCAAATAATTTTTTTGCAGCGGATTTACTTCTTAGTTTTGATATAGCCAATCTTCGATAGTGAATCTTTTGGGCGGAATCTTGTGAAAGATGTGCCTTCTTTGCTAAAGTTATGATCTTTTCAATAGTAGGGCGAAGGGCACAAGCTCGGGCAAGGGTTGTTTTAATCCTGCCATTTTCGATAAGGGAGCAACACAAATTAGCCAACATAGATTTTCTATGGGCTGTTTTTACTCCGAGTTGGTGATTATGTTTACGATGTCTCATCTTAGCAGGGTAATGAAAAATTAGTTTGTTGCCGCCTCGAGAAGGCGACTTTCAAATTTCATACCTAATGATAAGCCAAGCTGTTCTAGCTTTGCTTTAATCTCATTTAGGGACTTTTTTCCAAAGTTTCTATATTTGAGCATTTCAGGCTCACTCTTCGTTGCCAATTCTCCGACAGTTGTTATGTTAGCATTGTTTAAGCAATTTGCAGCCCTAACAGAGAGTTCAATCTCATTAACACTCATGCTGAGAAGGTTTCGTAAACGGTTTTGCTCTTCACTAACCTCCTTCGAATGACTCTCGAACTCAATTTGTTCTTCACTTATTTGATCAAATACATCGAGATGGTGACGTAGAATGGCTGCAGACTGCTTAAGGGCATCGTCGGGAGTGATACGACCGTCGGTCGTGATTTCCAACAGTAGCTTATCATAGTCAGTCATTTGGCCAACACGAGTGTTTTGAACTTCATATTTCACCAATTTTACTGGGCTGTAAAGTGCGTCCACATTGATCATACCAATTGGCTGATCATCAGTCTTACTGTCTTCACCTAAACAAAAACCACGACCAACAGTTACTACCATCTCGCCAGATATGCGAAGTTTTCGATCGGTTGTCAGAATAATTTGTTCAGGGTTAATTATTTCTATGCCCTCAGCAGGAGAAATATCACCCGCCGTAATTTCACCTTCTTTTTCAACATCAATTGAAAGGGTCACTGCATCAGGCTTGTGACTAATAACCAAAACTTTTTTTAGATTAAGTACAATGTCTGTAACATCTTCTACAACACCGTCCATACTTTGGAATTCGTGTTGCACACCCTCAAACTTCAATGAGGATATCGCTGCACCTTCGATCGAGCTCAGAAGAACCCGGCGAAAAGCATTGCCTATTGTATGTCCATAACCCGATTCAAATGGGTCTGCGATAAACTTCGCATAAGTATCAGTAGAAGTTTCTTCTTCTTTTACTAATCGATTTGGTAATTCAAACTTTCCTAGTCTTGTTGCCATAATATTGAGTGTTTTTGGTGATAAAATTAACGACTGTAAAATTCAACAACGAGTTGAACATTGATACTTTGCTCTAATTCATCAGTTTGTGGAAAACGAGAAACTGTACCCTGTAAAGAATCAGCATTTACATCTACCCAAGGCGGTGAAGGATGATATTGAGAGCCTTCAAGATTTCTGGTAGCGAGCTGGCGAGAAGAAGTTTTCTCTCGCACGCCGATTTCATCACCCACCGCGACTGCATAGCTTGGAATATCAACTTTCTTACCATTTACCGATATGTGGCCATGGTTTACATACTGTCGGGCAGCCTTACGAGTTTTTGCAAAACCTAATCGATAAACAACATTATCTAATCTTGTCTCTAACAAGGTGAGGAAGACTTCACCAGTTACCCCTTGCTTACGCTTTGCTTTTTCAAAAAGGTTTCTGAACTGCTTTTCAGTAAGGCAATAGAGCATTCTAAGCTTCTGTTTTTCTAGTAAACCCTCTCCGTAATCGCTTACCTTTCGGCGAAAAGTTGGTCCATGTTGACCTGGAGGGTATGTTCTTCTTTCAAAAGCCTTATTGGCAGGGAAGATCGCCATTCCAAAACGGCGATTAATTCGAGTTGTTGGTCCTGTGTATCTAGACATAATATATATAAGTTACCAATGCTTTACTAAACTCTTCTACGCTTGGGCGGACGGCATCCATTATGAGGTACCGGTGTGACATCAATGATTGTAGAGACGGTAAAGCCAAGACTTTGCAATGCACGTATTGCGGAATCTCTACCCATGCCTGGCCCTTTGACCTTTACCACAACTTCTTTCATGCCATGAGACATGGCCACTTTTCCCGCATCTTGGGTGACTACTTGGGCAGCATATGCAGTGGACTTACGGGATCCACGAAAATTACATTTACCAGAACTGGACCATGAAATAACATTGCCCTTCATATCGGAAAAAGAAACTTTTGTGTTATTGAATGTTGCAACGATGAAACAAATTCCGGTTGAAATATTTTTACTGCCCTTGGCTTTTCGAACTTTAACCTGCTCGATGTTTGCACCGAGAAGATCAGCTGCAGTTTCCTCTTTTTTCTCAGGAGTTTGGGTTTTCTCAGCCGAACTTTCTAAATCCGCAGAATCTTCTTCTTTTGTTTCCACTACTGTATTCTCAGGAGTCTCAACTGGCTCTTCTTTCTCTTCCTCTTTCTTGGAATTATCTTCACTCATAATTTAAAATAACTATTTCCTAACAACTCCTACGGTTTTTCTTCCGCCCTTACGGGTACGAGCGTTTGTAATGGTACGCTGACCTCTAACCGGTAAACCTCTTTGATGTCTCAATCCACGGTAGCAACGAATACTTTGGAGTCTCTTAAGATTATTTGTTACATTTCTTCTCAGGTCACCCTCAACCATTATCTTGTTGTCGATAATATAATTACTGATGAGGCTCAGTTCCTGCTCGGTAAGTTCTTGTGTGCGACGATCAGGATTAATGTCAACTGCATCTAAAATTTCCTTAGCACGCGTTGGCCCAACTCCGTAGATATAACGAAGAGAAAACTCTACTTTTTTGCGATTGGGTATGTCTACTCCTAGTAATCTTGCCATAATAATATTCTCCTAATTTAAAATAAATTCTTTTACTGCCAGACTGATAAATCCTAATGCAAACAGTCCACCAGCGATCAATAACAGGGGTCTCCACTGTTCTTCAAAATCTTTAAGTTCCAGGGATTCAATTCCTTGTCCAGTATTGGTTGAGCGTCCTTTTATTCGTCCCTTTCGAAGAAAGCCATCGTAGTGTCTCTGGAGCAAAAATGTTTCAACTTGTCTCATCGTATCCAAAACAACTCCAACGATAATGAGCATTCCTGTACCTCCAAAAAAGGTGGCAACATTGTAAGAAACATTCGCCGTGCGAAAGATAAAATCTGGGAAAACTGCAATTATTGTAAGAAAAATTGCTCCAGCAAGCGTAAGTCGGGTCATAACAAAATCTAAAAACTTAGCAGTATGCTCACCTGGCCTAACTCCGGGAACATAACCACCATTTTTTTTCAAGTCATCTGCAATTTGAACGGGTTTAAACATTATGGAGACCCAAAAATAACTGAAAATCAAGATCAGTCCACCATACACCAAATAATAAACCCAACCCCTGCTAGCGAAGACATTTGCAAGATCAATAGCCCAATCCTGCTCGAACGCAGCACCAAATGTTCGTAAAAGTTGTGCAGGAAACATTAAAATAGCACTAGCAAAAATAACTGGCATTACACCCGCATAGTTTACTTTGAGAGGAAGAAATGAGCTTTGTCCCCCAAAAACTTTTCGACCTACCATTCTCTTAGCGTACTGAACGGGTATTTTTCTCTGAGCTTGTGTTACTGAAATTATACCAGCAACAACAATCAAAAAGAGGGCGATCATTAAAAAGCCCTTAAGAATCACCAAGTTATCTCCGTCAGGCGCAAGGAAAATAAGTGCATATGCGTCGGATAAAGCCTTTGGCAAATCAGCAAGTATTCCAACTGTAATTAAAAGTGAAATACCATTACCTATACCTCTCTGTGTGATCTGTTCACCAAGCCACATTAGTATAAGAGAGCCAGTCGTTAAAAATACAATAGTATTGATTAAAAATAAAGTTGGAGAAGATGCTATAACAATTGGCCCCAAAGGGTTGCCATCAAGTCCAATCTCAGCAGGATTAAATCCTTGAATTAAACTGCCAGGACTGTCCCTTAGGGCAACAGCCAAAAGCCCTCCTTGAACTAAGCAAATGAAGATAGTTAAATAACGTGTGTATTGGGATATTTTCTGTCTTCCAGGCTCACCTTCTTGTTGCAATCTGGCAAGAGTTGGGAATACGGCTCCCATTAGTTGCATAATAATAGAAGCACTGATATACGGCATGATACCCAATGCAAAAAGGGCACCATTCAGTAGTGCACCACCAGTAAACATATTGTAAAAACCAAGAATATCATTACCTTCGGACTCACTTCTGGTGGATTCTCTTAGTTCAAAGAACTCCTTAATTGGAGCAGGATCAACACCGGGCAAAGGTATGTTAGCACCAACCCTTGCGATAAATAGTAAAGCAAGCGTAAAGAAAATCTTTTGCCTTAGCTCAGGTATCTTAAGCGAATTGGTGAAGGCAGACAACATCAGACAAAAGAAATATGGGATCTATATTGATTGAACTTCTCCACCGGCAGCTTCAATTTTTGCCTTGGCGGAGTCAGAGATTAAATCAACTTTTACTTTTAGTGCCTTAGTGATTTCTCCGTCTCCTAAAAGTTTAACTCTCTTAGTGTTTGGGCGAATTAATCCAGCGGCTTTTAATGCGTCAGAGTCGACAATGTCACCTTTAATTTTTTCAAGATCACACACATTAACGACGGAACAAGGTTTCCTAAATCTTGCCTGACTAAATCCTCTTTGAGGTAATTTTCGGAATAGAGGCATTTGACCGCCTTCAAAACCAGGGCGCAAAGAATAACCGGACCGTGCACCCGCTCCTTTGTGCCCACGACAACAAGTCTTGCCGTGCCCATTTCCTTCACCACGACCAAGTCGTTTCTTTTCACGGTTTGAACCTTTTGGTAAATTAGACTCTTTCATGATAATAAAGTAGGAGGGTTTATTCTGTCTTAGTCTCCAAACTAACATTCTCTTTAGGCTGAATTTGGGTAAATGCGGGTCCATGAACAGTTTCACCGCGGATTTCAGAAATCTGACTTGCTGTACGTAATTGTGAAAGCCCGTCTAATGTCGCAGAAACAACAGACAATTGATTATTTGAGCCTAATGATTTTGATAATACATTTTTTACTCCGGCAGCTTCAAGAACTGCACGAACTCCGCCTCCTGCAATAATGCCTGTTCCCTCTCTTGCAGGTCTTAGCATTACCTTGCCTCCGTCATGTGTTCCCAAAACAGGGTGAGGAAGTGTATCTCCTGAAATAGAAACATGGCGCATAGCTTTCTTTGCTTGGTCGGTACCTTTACGTATCGCGTCAGGTACCATTTGGGCCTTCCCATAACCAAAGCCAACATTGCCGGATTGATCTCCAACAACTACCAATGCTGCGAAACTAAATCGTCTGCCTCCCTTGACCACCTTAGCACAACGATTAATGTGCACCACTTTTTCAAATAGTTCAGGTTCTGTGCTTTCAACTGATTCGGGACCAGATTTTTTTGAGTTATTTTTCATGTCTAGAATTTAATGTTTTTAGACCTTAAAGCCTCAGCAAATGCCTTAACGCAACCGTGATATTTACGACCCGCCCGATCAAAAACAATAGTTGAGATATTTTCCTTGGAAAGAATATCTGCAAATCCATCGCCGATTTCTTGTGCACCTTTAACATTTGGGAGCAGGGTTTTGAAATTCGAATTGTTGGTAGAAATGGATGCCAATGTATGGCCTTTCTCGTCATCAATACATTGAGCATGGATATTCTTATTGGAAAAACAAATTGTAACACGGGGTCTTGCGGAAGAACCAATAATTTTCTTCCTTATTCTCCATTTACGCTTCTGAGCTAATTCTCTTTTTTTTGCCAAATTCATAATTTTAGTCTTTAAGCCGATTTCTTTCCTTCTTTCCTTCGGACATATTCTCCGACGATACGCACTCCCTTGCCTTTGTAGGGTTCCACAGGGTAATAACTTTTGATTTCGGCAGCAAGTTGACCGACTTTCTGTTTATCTGGTCCCTCGACATGGATTTTAACATTGTCGGAAACAGTCACTACTACACCATCAGGTATGGGATGCTCGATCGGGTGAGAGTAACCCAACTCAAGATCGATAACTTTACCTTTAACTGTCGCCCTAAATCCAACACCTTCAATAAGTAGATCCTTTGAGAAGTTTTGTGTTACTCCTTGAACCATATTAGCAATAAGCGAGCGGGTTGTACCAAAAATAGCTTTGGCCTCTCGGCTTTCTTCAGTCTGAGAGACTGAAAGCGTGTTTTCTTCAATATTTACGGATACAAGGGGAGAAATTCTTTGCGATAATTCACCTTTAGGTCCTTTAACGCTAACAGTATTGCTTTCTAAAGAAATATTTACTCCAGAAGGTATCTCGACAGGTAGTTTTCCAATTCTGCTCATAATAAAATTTCTACCAAACGCTGCAGAGAACCTCACCGCCAAGTTTGTTTTTTCTAGCATCACGATCATCCATAATGCCCTGGGGAGTACTAAGTATCGAGATACCAAGTCCTCCAAGAACATTTGGTATATCTCTGTAACCACAATATGATCTTCTACCGGGTTTACTTGTTCTAGCAATTCCCCTTATTGCATGCTCCCCATTAACATACTTGAGGTGAATCTCAATTTGCTTCAATCCTTTATCTGATTCCAATTCATCAAATTTTTCTACAAATCCTCTAGATTTCAGAATTGAAGCTATTCCAGACCTCAACTTTGAATGAGGGTATAAACATGAAGGTCTTCCTGCACTACCTGCATTTCGAATAACGGTTAGAAAATCACCTATAGTGTCATGTACAGCCATTGTATAAATATGTGTTGAAAATTAAACTACCAAGAAGACTTGATAACTCCGGGCATTTTCCCCTGTAAGGCAAGCTCCCTAAAGCTGATTCTGGAAAGACCAAACTTCCGAATAGTTGCACGTGGACGACCAGTTAAAGTACATCTGTTGACTAACCTAACAGCTGAAGAATTTTTGGGTAATTTATCAAGTTTCGCCTGTGCATCGTAAAATTCATCTTCGCTAGTTTTAGGGTCTGCGAGAATTTTTTTAAGCTCGGCTCTTTTGGATGCGTAGCGGGCAACAAGACGCTCTCTTTTGATATTTCGGTAGATAACAGATTTTTTAGCCATTTTATAGAGGTATTTAAGCTGCAGCTTGTTCAACTGAGGAGGAATGTTTGCGAAAAGGAACACCGAGGAGTCTAAGTAATTCTGTTGCTTCTTCATCAGAACCAGCACTCGTTACAATGGAAATGTCCATACCGATGTTTACACGCTGTCTCTCCACATTAATTTCAGGGAATATGCTGTGATCAGTAATTCCCAATGTATAATTACCTTGCCCATCAAGTTTGCTGGGTACACCACGAAAATCTCGGATGTTAGGTAAGGAAATAGCAATAAGTCTCAATAAAAATTCCCACATTTGATTACCACGAAGTGTGACCTTTATTCCAACAGGCATACCCTGTCTTAGCTTGAAGTTAGAAACGCTCATTTTAGCCTTAACAATGACTGGGGCCTGTCCTGCTAGAGATGCAATATCCTTTCTGAGCTCCTGTATGCTATTCTTATCCATTTCAGCACCAAAAGAGCTATTAATCACGACTTTCTCAATTTTGGGCACTTGATGGATGTTCTTATAACCCATTGCTTTCCTCAATGCAGGAACCGCATCATTAAGGTATGTTGACTTAAGTTCTGGAATACTCATATCAAATTAATTATTCTGCCTTCTTGACATTTGAATAGTGAATGGAAGCTTCTCTTTCAACTATTGCACCTTGGGGATTATCTTGGGTTTTTCGTTCATGTTTTTTTGTCATGTTCACTCCTTCAACAAGTATACGGTCCTTCTCTCGAAGAACTTGCAGAACTTTGCCCTTACTTCCCTTATCGTCTCCAGCGATTACGACAACCTCGTCACCTTTTCTTAATCTAGAACTCATTTTACAAAACTTCGGGTGCCAAGGATATAATTTTCATGTATTTTTGGCGAAGCTCCCTAGCAACTGGACCAAATATGCGGGTACCCTTGGGAGTACCATCATTATTAACGATAACCACTGCATTTTCATCAAATCTTAAGTAGCTCCCATCTACTCGACGTAAAGCAGACTTTGTCCTTACTACAACAGCACGAACAACTGTTCCTTTTTTGACGGAAGCTTCAGTTGTACTTTCTTTAACATGACAGACTATAATGTCTCCTACTGATGCAGTCTTCTTGTTTTGGCCAATACGTCTAATCATCCGAACTTTTTTGGCTCCGGTATTGTCAGCAACTTCTAATCTACTTAATAACTGTATCATGGTAATTAAACAGTAGGTGCTTTCTCCAATACCTCAGTAATTCTCCATCTCTTTAATTTACTGATAGGTCGGGTAGCCATAATTTTAACTTTATCACCAACATTTGAATCATTTTTTTCGTCATGGACATGAACGGTGGTTTTTCGACGAATTTCCTTCTTGTAAAGAGGGTGGGGTATTTTGTACTCGTAAACTACTTTTACAGATTTATCACCAGTCTTGGACCTAACTACTCCAATAAGTTCTTTACGATTGTTTCTTGTATTTGTCTCAGTCATGGAATTATGAATTAGAGAGACTGTCTGCCTCAAGATGTTTGATCATTGTTAATATGCGTGCACGATTTCTTCTCAGTTCTTTAATAACATGAGGCCTTTCAACCTGACCGGTCTGCTTCCGAACTTGTAACTTCAGTAGCTCTTCACCCAACTCTCTGCCCTTTTTATTGAGCTCGGGTAGTGACATATCTTTTATTTCAGACATTTTCATGGCAATCTAGAATGAATTATGGCGTGTTACCAAACGGCACCGGAAGGGTAATTTAGAATCTGCCAAACCCAAGGCCTCGCGAGCTAATGAGAGAGAACATCCTGCAATTTCAAACAACACATGACCAGGTTTAATAACAGCAACCCAATGATCTACAGGTCCTTTACCTTTTCCCTGTCTAGTTTCCGCAGGTTTTTTGGTAACTGGCTTGTGAGGAAATACTCTAATCCAAACTTTTCCTTTACGCTTCAAATGACGGTTAATTGCTACTCGAGCAGCTTCAATTTGGTTGGAGGTCATTCTTCCTCTAGATAAAGACTGTATACCAAACTCTCCAAAAGAAACTGAGTTTCCCCTGGAAGCAACACCTCGTACTCTCCCTTTATGAGTTTTACGAAATTTAGTTCTTGATGGTAATAATTTAGGCATGATTTAATTTTTTAAAAGAGTTTGTCTTCTTCCTTTAAGCAAATCCAACACTTGATTCCAATTATCCCGTAAACTGTGTTGGCTTCAACTAATCCGTAATCAATATTTTCCCGGAGAGTATGCAAAGGAACCCTGCCTTCACGCAACTGTTCCGTTCTCGCGATATCAGCACCCGCCAAACGACCGGCACACTGGATTCGTATGCCTTCTGCTCCCATTGACATAGTTGTTTGAACTGCTTTTTTCATAGCACGACGAAAAGCAATTCTTCTTTCAAGTTGGAGGGCAACATTCTCAGCAACGAGAGAAGCAACTAAATCTGGTTTTTTAATCTCTTGAATCTCTAACCTAATGTCCTTGCCAACAGTCTTATTAAGAGAATCCTTGAGAGAATCTAATTCTTGCCCCTTTCTTCCAATGACAATTCCTGGTCTAGCCGTCCAGATTGTAACTCGTGTGCGAGTAGATGCTCTTTCAATCACGATTCTGGGAACAGAAGCATATCGCAATTTCTTTTCTAAAAAACTACGAATCTTATTATCTTCAGCCATAAAAGATGAATATTCATTCTTGTTGGCATACCAGCGAGCACTCCAATTACGTCGTACTCCGAGTCTAAAACCGATTGGATTTACTTTTTGTCCCATAATATTATTGATCGCTTAGGGTTATGCGTAAGTGGCTCATTCTTTTCTTGTATGGATGTGCGGAACCTCTTGCACATGGACGGAATCTTTTGAGTGCAGGTCCATCCTCGACAATGGCTTCCTCAATCTGTAAGTCATCCGCGTTTAAATTATTGTTGTTCTCTGCATTAGCCATTGCGGACTGTAATGTTTTACTCAACAAACGAGCTGCTTTTCGAGGAATGTATTTGAGCAAGGATAATGCTTCGCCTGCTTTCCGCCCAGGAAGTAACCGAGCAACTTCCCTAGCTTTCTTAGGGGATATTCTTGCGTACTTTGAATATGCTTTAACTTGCATGACAATTACTTTTGAGTATGTGGATTGTGCGACTTAAAAGATCGAGTTGCGGAAAATTCTCCGAGCTTATGACCAACCATATTTTCAGTTACATAGACAGGTAGAAATCCTTTCCCGTTATGAACTGTGAAGTTTAATCCAACAAAATCTGGTGTGATTGTTGATTTTCTAGACCATGTTTTTATTGGCTTACGGTCTCCACTACTTTGAGCTTTTTCCACTTTCTTCATTAAGCTAGGCTCAACATAGAATCCTTTTTTTATCGATCTTGTCATATCAAAAAATTATTTGATTCTACGACCATTTCGTCGTACTAAAATTTGAGAATTAGAAGGTTTAGATTTCTTTCTTGTTGGAAAGCCCTTTGAAAGCTGCCCCCAAGGAGAACTTGGATGTCCACCACCAGATGTTCGACCTTCACCACCTCCCATTGGATGATCAACCGGGTTCATAGCAACACCTCTAACCCTTGGGCGCTTTCCTAACCAACGGCTTCTTCCTGCTTTTCCAATTGTTGATTTTTGATGGCTACCATTACCTACCGCCCCGATAGTAGCTAAACACTTTGATTTAACTAATCTAATTTCACCACTTGGAAGTCTCAGGGAAGCATCATCTCCATCAATTGAAATGAGTCTTATAGCAGAGCCCGCAGTACGAGCAATTTTAGCACCTGCCCCTGGTAACATTTCAACACAGTGCACTTTGGTACCAAGAGGCATATGCAAAAGAGGCATAGCATTGCCGACTTTGAAATCAATTTTTTTATTAGAGCTAAGAATTTCATCACCCACACTCAAACCTTCGGGGCAAAGAATGTAGCTTTTTTCATCATCGCCATATTGAATAAGGGCTATATGCGCTGTGCGATTTGGATCATATTCAATGGATGTAACCTTAGCCAAATCTCCAAATCGATTCCTTCTGAAGTCAATTGACCTGTACAATCGCTTATGCCCTCCACCCCTACGTCGAGATGTAATTCTTCCATAAGTGTTTCGGCCCTTTTTTCGATGATGACCCTTAGTTAAAGATTTTTCGGGCCTTTTCTTAGCAAGATCAACTTTGTTTTTAAGGTAAAATCTTCCCGAAGGAGTAACCGGCTTTTGTTGTAATATTGGCATGGTACTAAGGATTTATCTTAAGCAAGGTCTATTGCGTCACCTGACTTGAGCTTTACAATTGCTTTTTTTACATGAGCAGTGTGACCAAGCTTATTTCTACGCATACGATCACGCTTACTTTTGGGTTTTAAAATAGATGTGTTAACCTTAAGGACTGTTACACCAAAAGCTACTTCGACAGCATCTTTGATATTCCTTTTCGTTGCTTTTCGATCTACCGAAAATATGTATTGATTCAGGTTTGCTGAAAGTGCGGTAGCCTTTTCAGTCAAAAGAGCTTCTTTTAGGATTGAAACTGATTCTTTCATTATGAATTTCCTAGCTTTGTAAGAAGAGATTCAATCCCCTTAACAGAAAAGATAATCTTATCAGCTTGAAAAATATCAACAGGACCTAAGTCAGGCACGCTGCTAAGCGAGGTATTGGGGAGATTGCGTCCAGCAAGAATGATATTTTCTGAATGTTGATCAGATACTAAAAGAGTCTTTGGGCTTTCAGGGACTATTTTTTTTACGAGCTGGTTAAGTTGCTTTGTCTTGGGAGCTTCTATTGTAAAATCTTCAATGAGAATTAAATTATCAGAGTCCGCTTGGTCAATGAGTGCTCTTTGAAAAGCAAGCTTTCGGACTTTTTTGTTCAGTTTTTGGGAGTAAGAACGAGGACGTGGTCCAAAAACAACCCCACCACCCCTTCTTTGAGGTGCTCGCTTGTCGCCAGCTCTTCCTACACCTAAACCTTTTTGCCGAAAAATCTTTTTTCCAGAACCTGAAACTTCTGATCGAAGTTTTGTTGATGCATTTCCTTGCCTTTTATTGGCTCGTACTGCCAAAATTACTTGGCGTAGAGCGTCAACTCCTTTTCCATCTTCAAGTTGAGGAAAATTCGATAATTCGTGCTCTCCAGCCTCAGTCCCATCGAGTTTTAAAAGTTTTAATTTCATAACTTATCTACTTAGCTAGCTTTGACTTTTTGGCGGTACGTATAGTCAGAATCGTACCCTTACTCCCAGGTACACTGCCTTTGATTAGTAGTATGTTCTTTTCTGGAAGGATTTTAACTAGTTTTAAGTTTTGAGTAGTTCTTTTTACGGTGCCAGTATGTCCGGGCATTTTCTTGTTTTTAAAAACTCTCCCTGGCCATTGGCACAGACCATATGAACCACCTCTTCTGTGAAACATAGAACCATGAGATGCTGGTCCACCTGCAAAATTCCATCTCTTTACGACACCCTGGAATCCTTTACCTTTAGTGGTTGAAATTATATCAACCATTTCAATGTCTTTGAAATTTTCGACTGTTAATGAAGAACCAATTTCATAGTCGTGATCATTATCTAGCCTCACTTCTTGAAGAATATGTTGAGGCTCTACATTGGCTTTCGACGCTTTACCTTTTTGACACTTATTCGGTTTGTTTGGAGCTTTACCTCTTGGATTAAAGCCAATTTGAATGGCTTGATATCCGTCCTTTTCTAAACTTTTTAACTGAAGTATTGGACACGGACCCGCCTCAATAATTGTTACTGGAACAAGTTGGTTGTTTTCGTCGTATACTTGGCTCATGCCAAGCTTTTTTCCTATTATTTCTAGATTCATTCTTTAAGCGGCAGGCGATAAATACTTTGAGAACCTGCTTTAAAGGGGGTTAATAAAATTTATACGTTAATATTGATTTCTACACCAGCAGGTAAATTAAGCTTTTTAAGTTCGTCAACGGTTTGAACAGTAGGCTCTAGTATATCAATTAGACGCTTATGTGTTCTTAGTTCAAATTGGTCCATGGATTTTTTATCAACATGTGGTGATCGATTTACAGTATATCTTTCAATCCTTGTTGGCATGGGTATAGGGCCAGCTACGCGAGCACCAGTGCGTTTGGCGGTATCAACTATATCAGAAGCTGATTGATCGATAACACGATAATCAAAACCACGTAGTTTTATTCGTATGCGTTGTCCGTTCATCGTATTAGTCTATGTCCTTACAGGTTCCTTAGCGTTTGTTTCTACGATACCTTGTACCAAGTTTTGCGGAACCTGCTCAAAGTGGGAAGGAGTCATTGAATAGTCTGCACGCCCAGAAGACAATGAGCGCATGTCAGTAGAATAACCAAACATATTTTCTAATGGAACAAATGAGTCAATTACACAAACATTTCCACGAGACTCCATGCCTTGTATTTGCCCGCGTCGTCGGTTCAAATCACCCATCAATTCTCCCTGGTATTCGTCAGGTGTAGAAACCTCGACTTTCATTATTGGCTCAAGGAGTATTGGGTTCGCTTTTTGCATTGCGTCCTTGAATGCGAAAATTCCTGCCATTTTGAAAGCCATTTCCGAAGAGTCAACATCGTGAAAAGAGCCATCATACAAGGTAACTTTAAAGTCGATTACCTGGAAACCAGCTACCACGCCTCCAAGTGCAGCTTCTTCGATCCCCTGAAAAGTTGGCTTAATATACTCCTTGGGAATAGAACCACCAACAATTTCGTTAACCAACTCTATACCTTTTCCTTTCTCCAAGGGCTCGAGCTTTATCAGAGCGTGACCATACTGCCCTCTACCACCAGACTGACGGATAAATTTACCTTCACCTTCGGAATTGGCAAGGATTGTTTCTCTGTAAGCAATTTGAGGTTTTCCCGCATTAGCTTCTACCTTAAATTCCCTAAATAAACGATCGCGGATAATGTCCAAGTGTAACTCACCCATACCAGAAATAATGGTTTGACCAGTTTCTTCATTAGTTGAAAGACCAAAGGTTGGGTCTTCTTCAGCTAATCTTTGTAAACCAATAGACATTTTTTCCTGGTCAGCTTTGGTAGCAGGTTCAATAGACATGGAAATTACTGGCTCAGGAAAGCTAGGTGGTTCCAGCCGCAGGTCTAACTCTTTGTCGGCGAGGGTATCACCAGTAACAACATCTTTAATACCTATAATGGCACAAATATCTCCAGAATATGCGACATCTATATCCTCCCGAGAATCAGCTTTCATAACCATCAAGCGAGAAATCCTTTCAGATTTACGAGTGCGAGGGTTATAAAGGCTAGCACCTTTATTTAAAGTTCCTTGATAAACTCTATAAAACACCAACTTTCCGACATAAGGGTCAGTCATTAGCTTGAAAGCAAGTCCAGCAACTTTTGCTGAATCATTAGGCGAAACTTCAACTTCATTTTCATCAGAATCTTGCCCCTTCATCGGAGGCAAATCTAAAGGACTTGGTAAATAGTCAACCACGGCATCCATTAACATCTGAACGCCTTTATTCTTGAAGGCACTACCCGGGATAACGCCAACAAATTTTAGTGATAAAGTTGCCTTGCGAACTCCTAGTTTGATCTCATCGATAGATAAGTCTTCACCCTCTAAGTACTTAGTTGCAATATCATCGTCAAAATCAGATATGGCTTCAATTAAAGACTCTCGGTACTCGTTGGCTTGAGCAAGCATATCATCTGGGATATCGACGACATCAAATTTTACACCAGATTCGTCTGATTCATCATAGATATATGCAACCATCTTAATCAGGTCGACAAGTCCTCTAAAATTCTCTTCCGCTCCAATTGCAAGGAAAAGGGGATGAGCATTTGCACCTAACTTTTCCTTCATAGTGTTAACGGCTGCAAGAAAATCAGATCCCATTCTATCCATTTTATTAATGAATCCTAGACGAGGGACACTATACTTGTCCATTTGACGCCAAACAGTTTCAGACTGAGGCTGAACACCTTCAACTGAAGTAAATACACCTATCGCACCATCAAGCACACGCAGTGACCTTTCAACTTCGGCAGTAAAATCAACATGACCAGGTGTATCGATAATATTGATACGATGATCAATTCCCTCAAATGGTCCGTCAGAAGTTGTCCAACCACAAGAAATAGCTGCCGAAGTGATAGTAATCCCACGCTCTCTTTCTTGCTCCATCCAATCAGTGGTAGCATTACCATCATGAACTTCACCTATTTTATGAACGACGCCCGAGTAAAAAAGTACGCGCTCGGTGCAAGTGGTTTTACCCGCATCAATGTGAGCAGCTATACCGATATTGCGAGTATGTTCCAAAACCGCAGGACGATCGGCGGAATTTGCAGAAGAAAATTGTTCCGAATTACTCATTTAAAAACCTACCAACGGAGATGAGCAAATGCACGATTTGCTTGAGCCATTTTGTGAGTTTCTTCGCGCTTCTTTACAACGCTTCCAGTGTTGTTGTAAGCATCCGTAAGTTCATTAGCTAAAGCATCTGCGATTGGAGTCCCTTTCCTTGCTGCTGCTGCCTTCACAACCCACCTAAAAGCAAGACTCTGCTGTCTTTCAAAAGGTACTTCTATAGGTACTTGATAAGTTGCTCCTCCAACACGACGACTTTTAACTTCGATTTTCGGACGAATATTTTCGAGTGCACCGAGAACAAGCTCAATTGGATTACCTTTGCCAACCTTCTCTGCCATTTTTTCTATGGCTTTGTAGACAATTCGTTGAGCAAGAGATTTTTTACCACTGAGCATTACAGCATTTACAAGGGAACCAACAAGAGGACTACCATGCAGAGGATCGGGCAAAATTGCCCGCTTTGTTGCTTTTCTTCTCCTAGACATTAACTTTTAGGTTTCTTTACGCCGTATTTAGAACGACTTCTGCGTCTTTTCTCAACACCTTGGCAGTCCAGAGTGCCACGAACAATATGGTAACGAACACCATTTAAATCCTTAACTCGTCCACCACGAAGCAATACAATGCTATGCTCCTGCAAACTGTGACCTTCGTCGGGTATGTAAGCAATTACTTCATGCCCAGTAGTAAGTCTAACTTTAGCAACTTTTCTTATCGCAGAGTTCGGCTTCTTAGGAGTACGAGTAGTTACTTGGACGCAGACACCTCGACGAAAGGGGCAAGCCTTAAGTGCTGGAGACTTAGTTTTGGTCTTCTGTAAACGACGACCTTTCCTTACTAATTGATTAATTGTAGGCATGAGGTAGGTTTTTGAGGTAAAAGCGATCTATAGTAGCTTAATTTCTAAATTGCTCAAGAATAAAATGGGGAATTATGCAGTTAGTGATTCTGTCTCTGCTGTTCCCAAGGTATCAATCTTCAACCTTCTCCATTTAGGAAGCCCGGTTCCTGCAGGTATAAGGTGACCCATGATAACATTTTCTTTAAAGCCCTTGAGGTCATCCACTTTTCCAAGTGTAGCAGCATTTGTTAAAACTCTGGTTGTTTCTTGAAATGAAGCTGCAGAAATAAAGCTGTCTGTTTCAAGAGATGCTTTAGTAATCCCCAGAAGGATAGGTTCTCCCTCAGCAGGCATTCCACCTTTTCCTGAAATTGTCTCATTAGCATCCATAAAAGCATAGCGATCAACTTGGTCTCCCCAGAAAAAATCTGTATCACCCGGATCAGTGATTCTAACTTTTAACAACATCCTGGAAATAATTATCTCCAAATGTTTGTCACTAATCGTAACTCCTTGCAAGCGGTAGACCTTTTGAATTTCTTCTATCAAATACTCTTGCACAGCTGATGGGCCAAGAATTTCGAGAATTTCATGGGGATCTTTAGCACCTTCAGTGATAAGTTGTCCTTTTTGCACAAAATCACCAGGCTGCACTAATACATGTTTTCCATGAGGTATGAGATGCTCTTCCACTTGTCCAGAGTCCTCATTAGTAACTAACAACCTTTTCTTTGATCTTAAAGTTCCAGCTTCAGATACAATACCATCAATTTTAGCCATTTGGCCGACATTACCTTCCTTGGGGCGACGAGCTTCAAATAACTCTGCAACTCTTGGCAGGCCTCCGGTAATATCCTGTGTTTTGGAGGCTTGTCTAGGAGTTTTTGCAATGATTGAGCCAGCATCAATTCTAGTTCCCTCATCAACGGCAACTTGTGCACCTGTTGGTACTGAATAAGTTGCCAATGCTTCTCCCTTAGAGTCTTTAACGATAATTTGCGGGTTCAAGTCCTCTTTATGTTCGATAACAACCATGGAGCGACCCCCAGAAGCATCTCTTTCGATTTTGGTGGTTACACCAGGAAGCATGTCTTCGAATGAAATAACTCCCTTTTTCTCGGATAAAATGGGAATATTATATGGATCCCATTGTGCAAGCAAGACTTCCTCTTCAACCTGTTCTCCATCTTTAAAATGAAGCAAGGCACCGGCAGGCGTTGGATAATCGTCAATGATTCGATCGTCCTGGTCTACAACCTGAATGGAGCCGGTTTTATTTAAGGTAACTTGTTGCCCATTTGCTAATGTAACCAATCTGAGTCCAACAAATTTTAGAGTGCCAGCTTTTCGTACATTGATAACGGGGTCTTCTCTGCCTGCGCTAGCGATACCTCCGATGTGAAATGTTCTCATGGTCAACTGTGTGCCAGGTTCACCAATAGATTGAGCTGCTATAATTCCAACCGAGGATCCCTGTTTAACCAACGAGTTTGTAGATGGATCAATACCGTATTCATAAGCAGTTAATCCATTTTTAATTCTACTAGATAAAGGAGACATCACACGAATACGAGTGATTCCCATGGCATCGATTTGATCTGCAATCTCTTCAGTTATTAAGGAGCCATTATTTAAAACTTTTTCGCTTGGATTCGATGGATTAAAAACATCATCGCTTGAATAACGGCCTATTATACGATCCCTAAGAGGAACAATCTCGTTATCCCCCTCCATAATGGCTTTTTTTACAACACCATCTCGACGACCATCGTCATCTCGAACAATTATACAATCCATTGCGACATCACATAATTTTCGAGTAAGGTAACCCGCATCAGCTGTTTTCAAAGCAGTATCAGCAAGCCCTTTTCTCGCACCGTGAGTAGACATAAAATATTCTAAAACAGACAAACCTTCCCTAAATGATGCAAGAATTGGTTGTTCAATGATTTCCCCTGAAGGCTTGGCCATCAGGCCTCTCATTCCACAAAGTTGCCTTACCTGCTGACGGTTACCTCGAGCTCCCGAATCCATCATTAAATAGACTGGATTAATGGTATCTTTGCCAAGGTTTTCATCTAGTGATTTAAAGACTTCTTTAGCAATGTCGTCAGTTGCTGCAGTCCAAACATCTATAATTTTATTATGGCGCTCGCCTCTAGTAATAATGCCTTTGCGAAATTGATCTTCAATTTTATCTATTTCTTTGCGGGCAACATCAACACGTTGCTTTTTTTCGGGAGGTATAATCATATCAAATATACCAATCGAGATGCCCGCTTTGGTAGCCATATCAAAACCCATTTCTTTCAATCTATCAAGTGCGGCAATTGTCTCTTCTTTCCCTTTAAGATTGTAAGTTTCGAGAATTAGATTTCCTAAATCACCTTTGAGTGCGGGTTCGTTAAAAAATCCTAATTCCTCTGGCCATATTGTATTAAAAAGGGCTCTACCTACAGTTGTTATTATAACACTACGCTTGGTAATTCCGAATTTAGTCTCATTTCCCTTGTCAGGGTTCTTTAATCTGATCCAGTTATGAAGATTTAAAACTCCTTCTTGCAGTGCACTTAAGGCTTCCTCCAAGGATCCAATTAACGGCAGCCCAGAATCTTCCTTTGGCATATCACTCTTGGGGTCCATGGTCAAAAAGTAGGAACCAAGAACTATATCCTGAGATGGAGTCAAAATAGGCTTTCCGCTAGAAGGAGAGAAGATATTATGGGTAGCCATCATGAGAAGCTTAGCCTCCATTATAGCTTCCACAGATAAAGGTACATGCACAGCCATTTGGTCACCGTCAAAATCTGCATTGTATGCGGTACAAACAAGAGGATGCACTCGAATTGCATTACCTTCAATTAGAACGGGCTCAAAAGCTTGAATTGACAGTCTGTGTAGGGTAGGTGCACGATTCAGTAAGACTGGGTGACCTTTTGTAACTTCTTCCAAAATATCCCAAACTTCAGGAGATCTACTTTCAATCATTTTACGTGCACCCCTGACTGTGTGGACAAATCCTAGTTCTTTAAGCCTCCGGATAATGAAAGGCTCAAATAAGATCAATGCCATTTTTTTGGGAATTCCGCATTGGTGAAGCTTCAATTCAGGCCCAATCACAATTACAGACCTTCCTGAATAATCGACTCTCTTACCTAGTAAATTTTGGCGGAACCTGCCTTGCTTTCCCTTGAGCATATCGCTCAATGATTTTAATGCACGATTGCCAGACCCAGTAATAGCACGACCGTGTCTTCCATTATCAAACAATGCATCTACGGCCTCCTGTAACATCCTCTTTTCGTTATGGATAATTACATCGGGAGTCTTAAGTTGAAGTAGGTTTTTTAAACGATTATTTCGGTTAATTACTCTCCGATACAGATCATTTAAATCACTTGTTGCAAACCTACCACCTTCAAGGGGAACAAGAGGTCGTAAATCCGGAGGAATCACAGGCACAGAATCCAATATCATCCACTCTGGTGACGCACCAGATTGTATAAAGCCTTGCGTAACTTTAAGTCGGCTTGCGAGTTTCTTTTTGATCTGCTTCGACTTAGTCTCATGCATTTGATCGTAAAGTTCTTCGAGCTCTTCCTCTAAGTTAATTCTGGCCAGTACATCCCTAATTGCTTCGGCACCCATTTTTGCTTCAAACTCATCACCGAATTCATCTTGAGCTTCCCTAAACTCTTTATCTGAAAGAAGTTGTTTTTCCTCTAGTGGCGTACTTCCTGGATCCGTTACTATATATTGCTCATAGTAAAGTACTCTTTCGAGACTTTTAGCCGTCATGTTTAATAACAATCCTAAGCGACTAGGCATGCTTTTGAGGAACCAAATGTGCGAC
>MDTE01041274.1_pt1 | contig 22001 bp, 19 predicted proteins | sample 811231 | NCBI WGS metagenome assembly MDTE01 (sample SAMN05326651, study PRJNA326480) | marine metagenome | isolation source: seawater | place: Indian Ocean: Red Sea | collected 2010 | reverse complement strand
TATAAAGTATTTTTCTGAAATTGCCGGGCTATTGCCTGATCAATTGATAAAAGTTGCAGAGAGTGGAATTAATACAAGAGATGATCTTTCATATGTGGCCGATCAAGGATATGATGCGGCCTTAATCGGTACATCACTGATGAAAACAAAAAACCCTGGGAAGGCTTTAGAGAAGCTTCTGAGAGGATAAATTTCATGATTCCAATAAAAATCTGTGGCATTACAAATATAGAGGACGCTATGTTTTCTGCAAAATCTGGCGTTTCCGCAATAGGGATGATTTTCTATAAAAAAAGCCCACGTTATGTATCAATGGATAAAGCTATTGAAATTTCCTCAAAAATTCCTCCAAGCATAGCTAGGGTGGGTGTTTTTGTTGATGATGATGAAGAAGATATCAAATATCTAATAAAAAAAATACCACTATCTATGTTGCAATTGCATGGGAGTGAGTCTCCCAATTATTGCACGAAGTTTTCTATTCCAGTAATTAAAGCCTTTCGAATTAAAGATAAAAATAGCTTATCTTCTATGAACGATTATAAAGTGTATGGGTACCTTTTTGACAAGTTCTCCCAGCATCTATTCGGAGGTACAGGAAAAACATTCGACTGGTCTATATTAAATAGGGATTTTAAATCACCCTTTATTTTATCAGGAGGACTAAATCCTGAAAATATAATAAAAGCAGTTTCCACAGTACATCCGGCAGCATTAGATATAAATAGTGGTGTAGAGAAATCTCCTGGTGTTAAGGACCATGAAAAGATTAAAAGTATGATATCTATTTTAAAAAACATTGAGGTGCCGAATGGTTTTAATTTCACATAAGCTTCCAAAAAAATATAATCTTCCAGACTCCAAAGGACATTTTCAGAAATTCGGAGGTAAATATGTTCCAGAGACACTTATTCCTGCCTTAATTGATTTAGAGAAGAACTATGAAAAGGCAAAGTTTGATTCTAGTTTTCAAAAGCAACTTAAAAATCTCCTTACAGATTTTGTTGGAAGAGAAACGCCACTTTATTTTGCAGAACGTATCTCAAGAGAACTTGGATATAATATTTGGTTAAAAAGGGAAGATCTTAGTCACACAGGAGCTCATAAAATAAATAATGCATTAGGTCAAGTTTTATTGGCGAAACTTATGGGGAAAAATAGAATTATTGCTGAAACTGGGGCTGGTCAACATGGAGTCGCAACAGCCACTGTAGCAGCAAGATTTGGTCTTAAGTGCATTGTCTACATGGGTGAGGAGGACATTGAACGTCAGAAGTTAAATGTTTTCAGAATGAATTTACTTGGAGCTGAGGTTAGGTCCGTCACATCTGGTAGTATGACTTTGAAAGATGCTACAAACGAAGCTATCAGAGATTGGGTCTCAAACGTTAACGAAACATTTTATATTATCGGTTCTTCTGTTGGGCCACACCCCTATCCAATGTTGGTTAGGGATTTTCAATCTGTGATTGGAAAAGAAACGAAATACCAGTTTAAAAACTGTACTGGGAATGATAACCCAGATATTTTACTAGCATGTGTAGGGGGTGGATCTAACGCTCTAGGATTATTTTTTCCATACCTAAATGATGATGTTAAAATGGTTGGTGTCGAGGCAGGCGGGAAAGGTTTAGATACTGGAAAACATGCGGCAACGTTAAGCAAAGGAGAGTTTGGTGTTCTTCATGGTGCTGCATCATTAATACTCCAAAATCATGATGGTCAGGTAGAACTGCCTTATTCAATCTCTGCAGGGTTAGATTACCCTGGAGTGGGACCTGAACATAGCTATTTAAAAACCATCAATCGGATTCAATATGTTACAGCAACGGATAAAGAAGCGTTAGATGCCTTCCATTGGCTATCAGAAAAGGAGGGGATTATTCCCGCGCTGGAAACAGCTCATGCCCTTGCATATCTTAGAGACAAAAAGAATAATATTAAAAAAAATCAACATGTTATTGTTAATCTTTCTGGACGAGGGGATAAAGATGTTAATACGGTCTCTAAATTCTCATTGGTAGCCAAATGAATCGAATACAATTACTTTTCCAACAATCAGATAATAAACTTATTCCTTTCATCACTGCTGGATATCCAGAAAAAAATAGTACTGAAAAATTAGTATTAGCTGCTGTTGAGGCAGGTGCAGACATGATAGAGATTGGTATCCCATATTCTGATCCTCTTGCAGATGGTCCAATAATTCAAGCCTCAAGTCAGAAAGCATTAAATAATGGAATTACACTAGATATAATTTTTGATCAAGTGAAATCCATACGTTCTAAAACAGATATACCCTTGGTAATTATGGGTTGTTATAATCCAATTCTTAAATGGGGGCACAAGAAATTTTTAAAAAGATGTAGCAATTCAGGTGTTGATGGATTAATTCTCCCGGATCTTCCACTTGATGAAGCAGAGGAGTTTTGTTTACTTTCCAAATCCATGAAAATAGCACCAATACTTTTAGTCGCTCCAAATACCTCGAATGATAGAATCAAAAAAATATCTAAACTCTCTGGAACTTTAATTTATGCAGTAAGCATATTGGGTATTACAGGCAGTAAGCTGGAAAATAAAAAGAACCTTCAAAATTATCTTGATCGTGTGCGTAACTTTAGCCATACCCCGTTTATTGTAGGTTTTGGTATCTCCACACGCGACGATGTTACTTGGGTAAATAAGTTTTCTGATGGTGCGGTGGTTGGGTCAGCCATTATCAAGATATTAGAGAAATCGAATAACCCAATCCATGAAACAAAACAGTTTATCAAACAGCTAAGGGGGTTAAAATGATTAAAATAGGTATTCAAGGCGGCGAGGGAAGTTTTTCAGAGCAAGCAGCAAATCTGTTTAAGAAGAATCATCAACTTAAAGATGCTAAAATTAGATACCTTATTTCATCTTCCTCGGTCCTTGAGAGCGTTGAGAGGGAGGCTGTAGAATATGGTATTTTTGCTATGGAAAATGCGCAAGGAGGTGTAGTGATTGAAAGCGTAGAAGCGTTAGCAAAATATAGATGTTTAATTATTGAGATGTTTCATATTGCTGTAGATCAAAATCTATTAGCATTGCCTGGTACTAAAATTGGTGATATTAAAGAAATTCATTCTCATCAACAGGCACTTCGCCAATGCAAGGATTATTTGACTGAGAATTTTTGGACAAGGCCTTTAATTGAAGAAGATGATACAGCAGAGGCTGCAAGGCGTCTATCAGAAGGTAAGCTAGAGCCGTATGTAGGTGTCATTGCAAATAAATCATGTGCAGATCTATATAACCTTGAAATTTTGGCAAAAAGCATTCATGACTTAAAAAATAATCTAACATTATTCCTTGCAGTAGAAAAAATTAAGAATTAATGAAAAGTGTAGGGATAATTGGGTTTGGACGTTTTGGAAAAGTATTAGCCAATATTTTGCAAAAAGGTTTCATTATTAAAGCATATGATCCAGATGATAATGAAAATATTTCAGGAGTTAGAATGCTTAGTTTGGACGAGGTCTTAAAAGAGAGTGCAATTTTTATCGCTGTCCCAATTAGAAAATTTCATCATTTAATTGAAGAGATTGCCCCAGAATTAATTAAGGGAACTACAATCATAGATGTCTGTTCTGTTAAACAATATCCAATTGAAATAATGAAAAAAAATCTTCCTCAAAATATTGGAATTATAGGTACTCATCCAATGTTTGGTCCAGATTCATTTTTTTCAAATAACCATTTAAAAATGATGATGAATAACGCACGGGACATTAATGGGCAATTCAGTTTTTGGGTACAATATTTCTCTGACCAAGGTATAGAGATAGTACAGATGTCTCCAGAGGAACATGATGAGCTTGCTGCAGAAACGCAAGGCGTGACTCATTATCTAGGTAGAATGCTTAAAGAATATGGAATTCAAAAAACAAAGATTGATACAAAGGGTTTTCGTGACCTTCTAGATCTTGTGGATCAAACATGTAATGATACTTGGGATCTTTATAATGATCTGCAATCTTATAATCCATATACAAAACAAATGATAAATAAACTTAAAACTGCTACCAATAAACTTGATAAAAGACTTGAGGATCAAAAAAATGTGGAAAATTGATAGTTGGAAGAATTACACCGCAAAGCACATACCAAATTATCCAGACCCAGATGATCTATCTAGAATTGTAGAAACACTTAAGGGTTTTCCGCCCCTTGTTTTCGCTGGGGAAGTGAGATCATTGAAAACTGCACTTGGGGAGGTGGCAGAGGGAAATGGCTTCTTATTACAGGGTGGAGATTGTGCAGAGAGTTTTTCTGAATTTCATGCGGATAATATTAGAGACTCCTTTAGAGTAATTTTACAAATGGCTGTAATTCTTACATCCGGTGCTAATTTACCTGTGATTAAAGTAGGTCGAATGGCTGGGCAGTTTGCCAAGCCCAGAAGTAATCCAACAGAGAGAGTAGGTAATAACGAATACAATAGTTATTGTGGTGATATTATTAATGACATAGAGTTTAGTGAAACTCAGCGTTTGCCTGATCCTCAGAGGATGTTAAAGGCCTATTCCCAAGCGGCGTCCACTTTAAATTTAATTAGAGCTTTTGCTGATGGTGGTTACGCTGATTTAAAACATGTTAATTCATGGAATATGGGTTTTGTCAAGAGTGGTCCGCAAGGAGAAAGATATCGATATCTAGCAAATAAAATTCAAGAAAGTTTAAATTTTATGGAAGCTCTTGGAGTTAGCTCACTAAATACGCCTCAACTTCGTCAGGTAGATTTTTATACAAGCCATGAATCCTTATTATTGCCTTATGAAGAAGCTCTCACTAGAATGGATTCAACATCCGGGGATATTTACAATACATCAGCTCATTTTTTATGGATTGGAGATCGCACCCGATTCAAAGATAGTGCACATGTAGAATTTTGTCGTGGAATAAATAACCCTATTGGTATAAAGTGTGGACCAAGCCTTGATCCAGTTGAATTAATTGAATTGCTGGATATTTTAAATCCGGACGATGAAGCAGGCAGAATCACGTTAATAACCAGATTCGGAGAAAAGAAGATTGATCGTTTTTTGCCAAAATTGATAAAACGAATAATTTCAGAGGGTAGAACTGTAGTATGGTCTTGTGACCCAATGCATGGAAACACAATCAAGAGTAAAAATGGGATAAAAACACGACCTTTTGAATCTATTTTGAATGAAGTAAGAAAAAATATTCAAATCCACCAGGCTGAAGGCTCCCGAGCAGGTGGCATTCATCTTGAAATGACAGGTCAAAATGTCACCGAATGTACTGGAGGAATGGATGATATATCTGAAAATAATTTAGCTGATAGGTATAGAACTCATTGCGACCCCAGATTAAACGCAAATCAGGCAATTGAATTAGCCTTTTTAATTGCAGATGAAATACAAGAAAATGGTAATTAAAGGAACAATTAGTTTTCCAGGTGATAAGTCTTTATCTCATCGAGCTCTAATACTTGCTAGTTTGTGTAAAGGCGAAAGCTCTTTTTCGAATTTATCAACAGGCATGGATGTGTCTTCGACCAAAGAATGCTTAATAGCTTGCGGGATAAATATAATTTCAGAAAAAAATAAAACTATTGTAAAAGGGGGAACTTTTAATGACCCAAATCAAAAGCTAGATTGCGGAAATTCAGGGACTACTACGCGGCTTCTGGTTGGTTTATTAGCTGGACGCAAGATAAGCGCCACCTTTATCGGTGATGCTTCCCTATCATCCCGACCAATGAATCGGATATTATTACCTCTTGCTAAAATGGGACTTAAATTCAAGAGCGAAAATAAAAGATTACCCATAAGGATTTTAAAAAGTGAGTTGACAGGTTTAGATTACAAATCGCCAATTGCCAGTGCTCAGGTTAAATCATCAGTATTACTAGCTACTTTAGGTGCAAATGAGGAAACCTGTTTTAAGGAACCCATTCTTTCCCGAGATCACACTGAACGTATGTTAAAATATATAGGCGCGGATATTTATTTTAAAAATAATAAAACCATTTTAAAGCCCTTATCATTTTCCTTATCCCCATTTGATTTTAATATTCCTGGCGATCCATCAACAGCTGCATTCTTCGCAGGAGCTGCCTCTGTAATATCAGGATCAAATATTACAGTTAATAGGGTCTTAATTAATCCAACACGAATAGGGTTTTTTAGAATTCTTGAAAGAATGGGTGCTAGTGTAAAATATTTAGAAAAGAAGGAAGAAGTAGGAGAGTTAATTGGAAATATTAATATTACACAGAGAAGATTGGATGGGGTAAGAATTTCAGCCAAAGAAATTCCAGATATAATTGATGAATTACCGATCATTGCAATTATTGCAACTCAAGCAGAGGGGATTACTAAAGTAACTGGAGCAAAAGAATTGCGAATGAAAGAATGTGATCGAATTCATGCAATATCTAAAAATTTGACTAAAATGGGTGCTAAAATAAAGGAACTTGACGATGGCTTTATAATTCAAGGGCCTACGGTGTTAAAGGGCGCTAAAATAGAAACATTCAAGGACCATCGAATTGCAATGGCATTTTCTATTGCTGGGCTTATTGCAGATGGTGCTATACTTCTTGATCACCCCGAATGTGTGAAAATATCTTACCCTGACTTTTTTGTACAGCTAAGTAGGGTTTGCAAATGAAAAATTTTGCTGTGATTGGTGATCCGATTGAGCATAGTCTTAGTCCTATTTTGCATAATGCAATTAATAAGCAAATGGGTTTTAATGTACGTTATGAGAAAATTTTGGTCAAATCAGACACTTTATCATCATTTATGAATAATAAAAAAGTAGCGAGTTTTAATGTAACAATACCTCACAAGCAATCTGTTATCCCATTTTTAGATAGGGTTGATGAGGCTGCTAGAAAAATTGGAGCGGTAAACTGTATTCATCATAAAGTAGGCTATAACACAGACTGGCTTGGTTTTCTGTATTTAATGAAAAAAAATAGTATTACTGTAAAAGGAAAAGATTGTTTAATCTTAGGTTCAGGTGGCGCAGCTAAAGCAGTTGCTTATGGATTAGTAACTGGTAATGTTAATTCTATTTCTGTGAAAAATCGAACAAAATTACATTCTGATCAGTTTATTGATTGGGTGCGATCAATTTCTCCAGATTTGATTTCTAATAAAATTCCGCACCTTATCATTAACTGTACTCCAATAGGGATGTGGCCTAAAATAACTGAAAATCCTGCAGTAGAGACTTTTGAGGAGCAAACTTTGATTGATACAATTTATAATCCAATAGAAACAAAATGGATAAAATTAAACAAAAGAAAAGTAAATAAAGTTGTTGGAGGTCTTGACATGTTTATCGCGCAAGGGTTAGCATCTGCTGATATTTGGTATGGAGATAACATATCAGAAAAAATTGATTTAGAACCAATAAAAGAGGAATTAAAGTCAAAGTTATGCTAGAAAAATTAAAATTTCTCACTGCTGGTGAATCCCATGGCAAAGGATTGCTTGGTATAATAGATGGTATCCCTGCGGGATTAGAAATATCAGAAAAATTCATTGGAGTTCAGTTAGCAAGAAGACAAATGGGACATGGTAGAGGTGGTAGAATGAAAATTGAAAAAGACTGGGCAGAAATTTGGTGCGGTGTTCGCCATGGAAAAACTCTTGGGTCCCCTGTAGGTTTATTAGTAAAAAATAAAGATTGGGAAAATTGGACAAAAAAAATGTCGATTCTGCCTACAGATGATAAGATTAAAAAAGTTACTCTCCCAAGACCCGGTCATGCAGATTTAGCAGGCGTTCAAAAGTATGATTCTAAGGATATAAGGAATATATTAGAACGATCAAGTGCAAGAGAGACGACTATGAGAGTGGCCTTGGGGACAATATGCAGGAAATTAATTGAGGATTTTGGTATTGAAGTTGGAAGTCGCGTAACTCAGATTCATGATGTTATAGACTCAACTTCTATTTCTGAAAACTTTATGCCAAATGAACTTAGTTCTTTAGCAGATAAATCACCTGTAAGATGCCTCGATAAACAAAAAGAAAATCAAATGATAGAAGTAATAGACAAGGCAAAAACTTCTGGAGATTCTGTTGGAGGTGTTTTTGAAGTAATTGCAACTGGACTTCCTTACGGACTAGGCTCTCCGATGCAATGGGACCGTAAGCTTCAAGCAAAGATTTCTGCTATGATGATGAGCGTGAATGCATTTAAGGGTGTTGAAATTGGTGGTGGCTTTGGTAAATCAGAGAAATTTGGTAGCGAAGTTCATGATGAAATAGGTTGGGATGGAAAAAGATTTATCAGATATACAAATAATGCAGGAGGAATTGAAGGAGGAATGAGTAATGCTCAACCAATTATCGTTTCAATGGCGATGAAACCAATAGCTACTCTTATAAAACCACTAAGATCAGTTGATATAAATACTAAAGAATCAAAACTAGCGCATAAAGAACGTACAGATAGCTGTGCGGTTCCTGCAGCCTCAATTATCGCAGAGAGCATGCTTTGTATAGTTTTGGCTGATTCGCTTTTAGAAAAATTTGGAGGTGACACAGTCCAACAGCTAAGGTCTCATATGAAATCATCAGCAAAATATTAATGAATATTTACTTGATTGGTATGATGGGTGTAGGAAAATCAACAATTGGAAATATTTTATCAAAAAAATTAGAAATGCCATTTATCGATCTTGATCATGAAATAGAAAAGAGCGCTGGAAGTTCTATTGGGAAAATTTTTCGTTCGCATGGAGAGGAATTTTTTCGAAATCTTGAGTCAATTGCATTAAAAAATTATTTTAACTCTGTGATTTCCTGTGGGGGAGGTATCATCCTTTCAAAACAAAACAGATCTTTTATCAAAAAAAATGGTAAATCAGTTTTACTAATGGCGACAATTGATGAATTGATTAAACGATTATCAAAATCAAATAACAGACCAATCTTGAGAAGAGGATCTTCGGAAGACATATTGCACGAACTTTGGGAGGGAAGGAAAAACTTATATAAACAGACTGCCGATTTTTCAGTTGAAACTGAAAATAAAACTCCGATACAAATTGTTGAAGAAATTAATATTCATCTAAGATTATGAAAGATGTAAAGGTTGACTTAGGGCAAAGGTCCTACAGCATAGTTATTGATTCAGGTCTGCTTAAGGATTTACCCTCAGTTTTTTCAGATTTGAATCGAGGGCAAAAATGGATTGTTATTTCGCAAGAATCCATAATGAAACTGTATGGATATAAACTACTAATGGATATGGAAAAGGAAGGATATAATATTGATTATATTTTGTTGCCTATTGGAGAGGCAGCAAAAAGCTTTGATGAGTACCAAAGCATTATTAATCAAATGATTGATCTTGGATGTGATCGATCCACAACAATTATATCACTGGGAGGTGGGGTGGTCGGCGATGTTTCAGGCTTTGTTGCGGCTACATTTCTTAGGGGTATAAAATACGTTCAAATCCCCACAACGCTTCTTGCAATGGTTGATTCATCAATTGGAGGTAAAACTGGACTGAACATAATAAAGGGAAAAAATCTCGTGGGGGCTATTTACCAACCAAAATTGGTTCTTGTAGACCCTATATTTTTAAATTCATTACCTAAAAAAGAGGTGATTTCAGGTATTGGAGAAATAATTAAGTATGGTGCTATTTTTGATGCGGTTTTCCTTGAAAAAATTTCAAAATGGTTAGATGAAATAGAAAGTTTTCCTTTTTTAGATGCTATTTCGCGGTCAGTAGAGATCAAGGCAGAAATTGTTTCTAGGGATGAGCAAGAATCAGGCCTACGCAGAATTCTGAATTTTGGCCATACGATTGGTCATGCAATTGAGGCCCATTTAGGCTACGGGAAAATTAGGCATGGTGAAGCTATCGCACTTGGAATGAAATGTTCTGGATGGATCTCAAATAAACTTGGATTGTTAAGTAAATATGAAAAAGAAACATTGAATAATATAATAAATAAATTGCCGATTGCTAATATTGGACAAATTCAGGCAGATAAACTGATGCCGTATATTAAGCGTGATAAAAAATCGGACAGGGGAGTTTTAAAATTTGTAGTTTTATCAAAACTTGGCGCTGCTAAAGTAACAACTAATGTGAGTAAAGAATTAATTCAAAGCTCCTTAAGGGTAATTAATTGAACATTTTAATCGTGAATGGGCCCAACTTAAACCTACTTGGATCTAGGGAACTAAGTATTTACGGCAATCAAACATTATTAGATATAGAACTTTGGCTCAACAATCAGCCAGAATCCTTGAAACACAAAATAGTATGGTTTCAATCAAATCATGAGGGAATTATAATAGAAAAACTGCATGATTCAATTGGCAAGATTAATGGTATCATAATTAACCCGGGTGCATTGACCCACTATTCTTACGCAATTCGTGATGCGATTTCATCAATTAAGATTCCTGTTGTTGAGGTACACTTAAGTGATGTAGAAAAAAGAGAAGATTTCAGAAAAATCTCCGTTATTAAAGATGTTTGCATTGGTCGTTTTTATGGTTTGGGCAAACTTGTTTACTTAGAAGCTCTCAAGTTATTAGCGGAAGGCCAATTAACATAAAAAAGATTTGTACTAAAATAGTAATTTTTTTCCTTTCCTTTATTCATGCACAGAATCTTCAGATATGCAAAGATAGTTACCTAGAAATTGATGTTCCTATAGTTGGGAAAATAAATATCATTAAGAGTGAAACTGTGGCTGATGGATTTTATAAGTTGGAAGAAAAAACAAAAGCAAAAAGGGTCCCTTTTCGATGGACTATGAGTGATTTCAATGGTGAGATTATGATCTCAGGAACCGAAAAAATTTTAAAATATAATGTAGATAATCAAGAGTATTGGATAGAAAACAGACAAGAGTATTTTAAAAAACTAGGGCAAGAAAAAGACAATGTTAATTCAATTTACTTAGATTTAGATGACGGAGTAGATAAACCTTTAATAGATCGTTACAGTGAAAAAAACATTGTACACTTGCATGGTTATGAATCTACAAAATGGACAACATCATTTACAAATAGCGATGGGAAAATAGTCATCGAAGAATGGTTTGTAGATAAATTTCCTCTTTTGAAAATGCATGATTCACTTAAAGCATCAGTTTTAACATCTTTCCATCCTGACGGTTATTATACAGATGAAAACTTATTAGAATTTAAATCTGATTTAGTTATACAAGAAATTGATGGCACAAGGGCATTAGATCCAATACCAGGTTACCCAATTAAAATAAGCTTTTCTGTTTTTGATAAAAATTCAAAGAGGAAGTTTAATTTGAACTATGAGATTTCACAATTATATGCAGAGGCAGTGGACACTTCATTTTTTACAGTTCCTGAGCAATATAAAAGAATAATAAAAAGATCCGAATTTTAATTATCCTTTTTGTTTATCAAAACTAGCGGAAAGCTAATTTCCCCTAATCGATTTTTGATTTATAAAGACTTAACTTTTTTATTAAGCCTTTAAATTAGTAAGTTATACCCTGCCTAAATCATCCAAATTCAAATCCGTACGGGAGGTATATGTCAAACTGGGATAGAGTTCTGTTCGTTAATCACATGCGAGACAATTGTAATAGAGAAATAGCTAAAATAGGTCTTTCAATCATAGAATTTTCCGAGGCGTATGGCACAGACCTTTCTTGGGGACGTGGAACTGACCATGGAACCCTGACATATCGATGTGATTCAGATATTGGTCCTTTGCCTCTTTTTCATATGACATCTAAAGGACAATTAAACTTACAAATAAATTTTATGAGAAATAGAGAAATTCCGCCCATGGTTATACAAGATATAGTTCTCAAGCTAGAATCAAACTTTTTGCGTGATTACGATATAGAAGGATATCCTAGTGATGTTTTTGTTCCTATGGAGGAATTATTTCACACCCAGAGTCAAGTGGACAAGTTTTTGAAAGCAATGGAAGGTGCAACTTACCGTTTAAAACAATAATTAAGATATGACAAGCACACTAAAAATAATTATCCAAATAATATACTATCTTACACAATTTATTTTTTCCGACTAAATTCTCTATTACCTTATTTGGTTGATTTTTTTTTTCAAAAGAAAAAAATCGTATTGTTATTTATTCTTTCCATTTCTTATGGTCATAACTTAAACAATGAATCCCTGCCCAAAGGTTTTGATAAGAACGAAATAAATAGAGTTCATGAGATATATCATATGAGGAGAGATACGCCTCCCCCAATACATCCAATAAGAAATATAGCCGAATTTGAAAGGATGCAAGGTGCTCTGGTAAGATATCCATTCGGCGTTTCTACTGAAATAATTGCGGAGATGTCTGAGGATATTATAATTTATTGTTTAATTGACAGTTCTGATCAAGGTTTAGCTTTTAGCATGATGGAAAACGAAGGATTAGATATGCGGAATATTGAATTTATTTATGCGGATACGGATAGTTATTGGACAAGAGATTATGGTCCATGGTGGATTGTGAATGGCCAAAATGAGGTGAGCATTGTCGACTTTACATATAACCGGCCAAGAATAAATGATAATCTAGTTCCTTTCAAAATCTCACAATATTTTGATGTACCATATTTTGCAACTGATATCATACATGCAGGTGGTAATTATATGACTGATGGTTATGGAATATCAATGTCATCAAATTTGGTGATGGAGGAAAATAATCTTTCTTATGATTCATTATTGCAAATAATGTCCAATTATTTTGGCATAGACGCATACCATTTATTAGATGACCCGAATAATAACTATATTAATCACATAGATTGCTGGGCTAAGATTCTCAGCCCCACTGATATTTTAATCAGATCAGTACCTCCAAATCATGATCAGTTTAATGAGATTGAAGAAGTTGTACAATACTTTGAAAATATTGTAAATAATTGGGGAAAACCTTGGAGGGTCCATAGAATTTGGACACCGAACGATGAACCATATACTAATTCATTAATTTTGAATGGAAAAGTGTTCGTACCGCTAATGGGCAACGATTGGGATGATGATGCACTAGATACTTACCAATCCGTAATGAATGGATACGAGGTCATTGGTTTTACTGGATCATGGGAGTCAACGGATGCTCTACATTGTCGCATTAAAGGTATACCAGATTTGAATTTGTTACAAATTTTTCATGAACCAATAGATGACTTTACCCAAGAATCGATATCTGGTTTTGATGTCAATGTCAAAATTGACAATTTGAACGGAATTGGACTAATTGAAGATTCAAGTAGGATTTTTTGGAAAATCGAAAGTGAAATGAGTTGGAACGTCACCGTTATGCAGACGGTAGGTATTAATGAGAATGTTAATTTTCAAAAAGGATGGATTCCCGGCGTATCAGATACAGTTTTAGTGAATTACTTTATTAGTATAACTGATTCATCTGGCAAAAACGAGAAAAATCCATTGGTTGGTTACCACGAATTCATAGGTATCCCTTATGATATTTGTAATGAATGGATCATTGGGGATTTAGATAATTCTGGATATTTAGGAATCATTGATTTATTATTACTTTTAGATCAGACAGTCTACCAAATAAATTTTGGTAATTGCGTAAACTCTGTTTCTGATATTAATGGAGATGGAGCAATTAACATGATGGATTTTTTTGAGTTGAAAGAAAAAATTTTGAATCCATGATTATTTTATAAATGAATTATTTATTCATTATGTATTTAAGACTTTAAATTCCCAGCCCTATTCAAGGAGTGATGTTGAAAGTTAAAACAAATAAAATCAATGATTATACTATTGAAATTGATGTAGAAGTTTCTTGGGAAGAGGCCAAGATCGATTTTTCTGATGCTCTCAAAAAATTTGGAAAAAAAATAAAGATGCCCGGGTTCAGGCCAGGTAAGGTACCAAGAGAAAGGTTGCTCCAACAGTTTCAACCAAATATTGAAGCTGATTTCATGGAGAAAAATTTTCAAAAGTATTACATTGCTGCTGTTGAGCAAGAAGATTTAATTCCTGTCAATAAGGCGGAAATTAGTGATGTGAAATTCAAAATGAATGAACCTTTTAATTTTAAAGCAAAGTTTGAAGTACAACCAGATAATAAATTACCTAAATTCAAAAAAAATATGATGACTGTCCAAAAGACAAACTATATACATGATGAAAATGATATCGATGATGCTATCACACAGTTGAGGAAATCTCATGCGACAGTTTTAACAATTGAGGATGGTGCAATTGAGGGTGACTTTATTGTTTGCAATTTGCAAAAATTAGATGAAAGTGGTCTACCAATCATAGGGAAAAAATTTGAAAATCAATACTTGAAAGTTGGCAATGGTTCTTTCACTGATGACCAAAAAGAAAAACTCATCGGGCTAAAGAGGGGAGATTTAGCTAGATTAACTATCCCACTAAGTAAAAATGAGGATGACGCAGAATATGAAATCGATGTAAAAAATGTTGAGAGAGAGCAACTCCCGGACCTAAATGAAGATTTTTTAAAGTTAATTAATCCAGAACTGGAATCTTTAGATGCCCTAAGGAATGATGTAAGCCAAAAAATAAACTCAAATTTTAAGGAACGTTCCCAAAATGAATTTGAAGATAATCTTAAAAATGAGTTTGTAAAAATTGTTGATCCTGTTATTCCACCTAGTATGGTTGAAAATTACCTTGAAAGTATTTTAGAAGATTTGAAAAAGAAGAATCCGAATGAAAACCTTGACACAGAGAAAGTAAAAGAACAATATAGATCTACTGCTGAAAGAAATATAAAATGGCTCTCATTACGCAAATTAATATTAAACCAAGAAAAACTTTCCGTAGGTAAAGAAGAAACTGAATCTAAATTAGAAGAATTAATTTTGAATTCCCCTGGCGCTGAAAAAGAAATAAAAAAATATTACAAGAAACCAAGCAATAGATCTCAACTTGAACAAGAAATATTAGATAAAAAACTTTTTAACTTTCTAAATCAGTTTGCAAAAGTTAAAGAGATAGAACTTGAAACAAGAAATTTACGTGGTAAATAAATATGGATAATGACAATAAAATTCTCGGTCAGCTTGTCCCAATCGTTGTGGAGCAAACAGGAAGATCTGAAAGAGCTTTTGATATATACTCCCGTCTCCTTAAGGAGCGTATTATTTTTTTGGGTACTCCTATTGATGATTCCATTGCTTCTCTTGTGATTGCCCAACTCCTATTTCTTGAGGCAGAAGATAATAAAAAAGATATTAATCTATATATTAATTCTCCAGGAGGGATTATAACATCAGGCTTGGGGATTTATGATACAATGCAATACATTAAACCTGATGTAGCTACGATATGTTTAGGTCAGTCCGCCAGCATGGGTGCATTTCTTCTAGCTGGAGGTGCTAAAGGTAAAAGATCAGCACTGCCTAATTCACGAATCATGCTCCATCAGCCACTTGGTGGTGCAGAGGGTCAGGCAATAGATATTAAAATTCAATCAGATGAAATTTTAAGGATGAAAAAACAACTAAATACGATCTTATCTAGAAATACAGGTCAGCCTCTTAAAAAAATTGAAGCGGATACTGATAGAGATAATTTCATGACTTCTGCTCAAGCAAAATCGTATGGTATTATTGATACAGTTCTAACAAAAAGAAAATGACGAAATACGTAGGTAGAGGGAAAAAGCTTAAAATAAATTTGGATTCTGAAACTGAAAAACCAGATTCTGGTTTTAAGGTAACTCTTCAAAAGCCAGGTAAAATAAAATCCTTCTTAGACCATCATGTAATCGGTCAAAACAGCGCTAAAAAATCAATATCAGTTTCAGTATACAATCATTATAAACGCATTATTCACCAATCTTATTTTTCCGATGTAGAATTGGATAAAAGCAACATATTAATGATTGGAGGAACTGGAACAGGAAAAACATTAATTGCTCAAACCTTAGCTAAATTTTTATCAGTTCCATTCACAATTGCAGATGCAACTACCTTAACTGAAGCTGGTTATGTTGGTGAAGACGTTGAAAATATTTTAGTAAGGCTATTGCAGGTAGCAAATTATAATATATCAGCAGCCGAAAGAGGCATAATATTTATTGACGAAATTGATAAAATTGGTCGAAAAGCATCCAGTGCATCGATTACAAGAGATGTGAGCGGTGAGGGCGTTCAACAGGCCTTATTGAAAATTATTGAGGGTACGGTCGCAAGCATTCCACCCAAAGGTGGACGTAAGCATCCTGAGCAAAATTTAATTTCAATTAATACATCAAACATTTTGTTCATATGTGGAGGCTCTTTCACAGGCTTAGATCAAATAATATCAAGTAGATTAGGAAAAGGATCCTTGGGTTTTGGCGTAAAAAAAGAAATAACAGAAACTGACACTCTTAATATACTTAATAAAGCTAGGCACGAAGATTTGATAGAATTTGGGATAATTCCTGAGCTAGTCGGGCGTCTTCCCATTATAAGCGCACTTCAAAATTTATCAAAAAATGATATGCTTAGAATATTAACAGAACCTAAAAATGCTCTTGTCAAACAATATAAAAAATTATTTATCCTTGAGGGCATTCAACTTGATTTTAAGAAATCTGCATTATCAAAAATTGTAGATCTTGCATTAGAACGTGATACCGGAGCAAGAGCGCTTCGGTCTGTTATGGAGGAGCAACTATTAGATACAATGTATGAGATACCCCAAATGGATGGAGTAGAACATGTGTTGATTACAAAGGAATGTATTGAGGGTGTTGGGAAACCAGTTCTCAACTCAAAAATAAATAAAAAATCAGCATAAAGTCAGCCTCCATTTTTTTTCCGGATAATTAACTAAAATGAATATTTAGTCTCTTGCATAATTTTGATGGAAAACGTTAATTGTAATAAGAATGTCTAAGTAATTGAGATTTCTTAAGAACTTTTTTTAAAAAATCATTGAAGATTTTATTCCTACATTGCCTGTCCTCTTTTTGCTTATGGCCACAGAACTGGATGGTATAGATTTGGATAGTTTATTTAAATTAAATTCTGCAGCACGATAAAAAATTGGCTATCAATTACATGAAAAAGAATAAGTTTATCATATCTTCTCTAAGTATTTTTTTATGCATAGTGCATCTTTGTTGCGATACGCCTGAAGGCGAAGTCAGTATCCATTCTGGTTTCAAAAATACGCTTGGTGATGAATCTACTGGAGATGGTAGTAGCGGTAAAATTGAAAACTATTTTTATAATTTTGATGAAGACATTAATGCCAGTTTTTTTAGATATCCTCAGTCTCTTTTTGGCTATGATTACGGTAAATATTATAATCAGTTTCAGATGAATCCACCATTATTGACTTACAAGACCTTCCCAGAGTTTTTACTTTCAATGAAGCCAGAAGATAAAATAGAATTCACCAAAAGGCATTATTTAGACTCTCTGTCTGTAAAAGATAGTACGATAGAGGACTCTATAACGATCACCTCCTCTCAATTTAAAAATTTAGAATCTTTGGAATGGGATCTTGACGCTGAACCATCCCAACAAAGGTATAAATTGAAAAATTCAAACTGGATTCAAGGGGATACAGTTATTCGTTACGATGATATTTTTGATGTGAAAGCTTATAGAGCGGTGGTAGACACGCCATTTATTGAAACCGGAGTTTTATTTGTTGATTCCTCTGAATGGAGAGATACAAACTATACGTTTTTGTCAGAGGACAAAATGAAATTCACCTCAACTTTTCAATTCAAAAGAAAACAATTAAGTGCTGACTCACTTGTTTTTCGTGAAAATACTGATTGTAACGATAACGGCATTTGGGACCAGGAAGAAATTATTATAAGCGATTATAACAACAATGGTAAATACGAAATTCTGTTCGAATTCTCGGATGAAAATAATAATGGTTCATACGATGTTGATATAGACACTCCAATTGAGGATTATAATAGTGATGGTAGATACGGTGTATTAGTTGAGTATGAAGATAGGGCTAATGGCATTTGGGATCCCGCGGAGGCATGGTATGATATTAATCAGGATGGAAAATACGATCTGAATGAACCATATGAAGATAGAAACTGCAACGATAAATGGGATGATGCTGAAATGTTTGATGATACTACTGGGAATGGTTTTTACGATTTTGGTGAGCCTTTTGAGGATAAAGGAAACGGGATTTATGATAACACTGAGGAATTCATTCTAAGAGATTTAAATGGGGATGGGAACCAAGAAAAACTATTATACACTTTGCATAATAAGCCATCTAAACTACTTTTTGATTGGTCAGATCGACTAAATCCAGTAGCCCTACTGGAAGTTTCTCAAGACGACAGTCTTGTTGACGTACGTGGTAATGTCTATAAAAATATAATTGAAGAAGTAGATTTTGTGGATTATCAAGAGAAATATATTAATGATGTTGACTCTATTGTCACCCTTTACACCAGGGAACCTGTTGGTCATGTGGTTGAAGATAGTCGATCACCCCAAGAATATTTCATTACCAAATCAGAGTGGGACCAAAGCTCTATTAATAATCAGAGGGGCTATAATTATCATATTTTTTTTATAAATACTCATGTCAACCAACTAGTTTATCCATCCTATTTTTTGCCAGAAGGGTTTTATTACAGGCCTGACAAAATAGACGACGGTTTTTGGCATAAGAACAGGCTTGAGAATGAGGTTATTTATTTCACATCCGGTGGAATTCTAAGAGATGGGGAACAGGTTGATACCGCCTATTATGATACCACAGAGGTCGCAGTATACTTTATTGAAAAGTCATACACGGTTAAGGGTTCTAGCGTCACGGTACCAGCGGCAAAAAAAAGATATGATTCTAATGGCGTAAATTCCTACAACTGCCTCTACAACAATACTATAGTAAGCGATCCTTCTGAATGTCCTGCCGTTGACACTACATTTAGCGATTGCTTTGAGATCACGCGGCACCTGACAATGACCATGATTGGTAGTGGTGTTGAGTTTGGACAGAGAACAAAAACCTGGTTAGCCAGAAACCATGGAGTTGTTAAGAGCGAGGTTCACGTTCGTTGGACTGAGCATCCTTTTAATAGCGATTGGACAAAAGATGGAGTTCCAGACAGTTTAAATGAGGCCTGGGTTGGCTTAAGTAGGCTGGAATTAAATTCGATAGAAGTTTCCAACAAAAACGGGATTTTAGGAAGGCTTTTAAATCCAAAGAAAAAAATTGATATAAAAGAAATAGATAATATTCCCGATTTTAATTTTGACTCCCTTAGGGTCAGCACGCAATCTGGTTTGAATACAATAGACTTAAAAGAGTTTAAGTAATGAAAACAAAACTAATACCTACATTTTTCATCATAATTTATTCAATCGTATTAGCTGGCACAGATGGTACAATTAGGGGGAAAGTCACTGATCTAAATGGGGAGCCTCTCCCGGGGGCAAATGTTTTTATACCATCCATAAATATTGGAGCGGCTGCCGATGTTAAAGGAAACTACATTATATTGAATGTTCCCGTTGATGATTATGATGTTGTTGTACAGATGATGGGTTACCAAAAACAAACGATGAAAGAAGTTAGGGTAATGATGGACCAGACGGTATGGCTTAACTTCAAGCTACCTCTTGAACAGTTGGAAGGAGACGAAGTTATTGTGATTGGAGAGAGACCGCTTGTTGAAAAAGGAACAACATCAAAAAAAGTGACAGTTGGAAAAGAAGCTATCCAAGCCTTGCCGATAAGAGACCTTAATGAACTCTATACATTACAATCAGGGGTAGTTAAGGTTGAAAGTCGCACCAGAGGGGTACCCGACAATGAGGAAAGGGGTCTTGAAGAAATTCACGTAAGAGGAGGGAGGTCTGGACAGACTGCCCACATGATGGACGGAACTTATCTTAGAAATCCAATATATGGGGGCATAGGTTCAGGTACTAGATTAAACATGTTGGCAGTTAAAGAGTGGGATTTTTTGCAAGGAGGTTTCAACGCTGAATATGGTGATGCTCAGGCTGCTGTTTCTAATTATCATACTAACTCAGGTGGTAATGAAATTGAATATCACTTTCGCTATGAAACCAGTCAGCTTGGATCAATAATAAATGTTCTAAGAGACTCCAAAAATAAGGATAAGACAAGAAATTTTGATAAAATACGAGGTTATGATGACTATATGTTCGGTGTTGGTGGACCAATATTGGGCCTTCCAAAGATGTTTTTTTGGATCTCTGGTCAATACACTAATGAGGATTATTATAGTGTGTATCAGTTTGATGATAAAATATATCAAGGAAGAAAAGTTTTCTTGGATAGATCAACTGTAAACTTGGACACGTTGCGGATGAATAAGAGTAATCTTGTGAACCCTTGGGATGATGTCGCTGGATTTCGTGGATTTGGCTTTGAAAAGACATGGGATATTTTCGTTAAGCTGACATATAAATTTTCAAATAAACTTCGAGTTCAAGGAAATTATTGGCAGGTTGGTAATCATCGACAGTCATTCAATCCAAGATATTTATACTGGAACGAGGGACAGCAGGAGCTTTTCAGAGATACCTACAGGTATAATTTTGAGTTAAATCACTCACTCACTCCCAGAACATTTTATACTATTAGATTTTCAAATTTCATTCAAGATCAATTTCAAGGCGTACGTTGGCGAGATAATGACCTAGATGGTTTCCCTAATTGGTTTGAGTGGAGGCATCCAGCAGGTTATAATCAAATTTCGGACCCAAGTAACCCAGAGGTAGTCCCATTTAGTATTGGCGAGGATGGAGATACCCTGAGGTATACAAAGATAGACCCTAGGAGCGGTTGGTATCATGGAGCAATTCCTGGAAAATATAATTGGGATTTTGCAGAAGACTGGGATGATAGAAATGGTAATGGAATATGCGATTATTGTGATGATCCTGGTAATTCTTTTTCTGAGTTTAAGCCAACAGAGCATGATCAAAACGGTAATGGTATATGGGATGGACCAAAGTTAATTGAAAAGGCAATTTACAGAGACGGTAGTTATTGGCTATACCCTGAAATGTACGAAAATTATGAGAATTTCATTGATTCAGATCACATAACCTTGCAATACGAAAATGTACCTGGATATAATCGATCTCCTACATATTCAGGCAGGTCAGATGATCCGTTTTATTATATGCCAAATATATTCGGAGATTTTTGGGATGAAGGAAGTGCTTTTGGAGGTCATGATAATTTTTTTGCAGAGTCCCGCGCAATTACAGATGAGATACGATTTGATATAACGTCGCAAATAACCGATAACTGGAAAATAAGATCAGGATGGGATTACAAGTACCATAAACTTAATTTTTATGAAGTGAAATACCCTTGGCTTGGTCCTGGTGCTTTTGTTCAGACTTTTGCTGAATACTGGAATGACTCAGGGCCAGATGGATTAATCTTAGGAGATGATGGCTACACAGAAGCAGACCCTGGAGAGGGTAATAATTTATGGGATGAAGGGGAGGTTTTTACCGATGCAAATGGAAATGGGAAATGGGATAATTTTCGGCAGCCAATAGAGTTTAATGTTTACCTGCAAAACACATATGAAGTGCCATGGATGGTAATTAATTATGGGATCCGGGCTGATTTTGTTAATTATAATACCCAAATTTGGGCAGATTCCTCAGGGAACTACAGTCCCGGTCGACCTTGGTTTTATTCAGATTTAAACAATAATAACCGATGGGATTCAGGAGAAGAAGCATCAAATCTTGCTGGTCTCCCAAGGCAAAAAGTTTTCCTCAAAGATTCAGGGTGGAAATACAAGATTAGTCCCAGAATTGGTTTTAGCCATGTAATCACAGACAAGTCAACTTTTGTTTTTAGTTACGGATTATACTTTCAAAACCCAGTATACCAGGATGTTTATTTAAACACGAATAGGCTTGATGATCCAGAGGAATTATTTGAGGAGAGCGAACAAAGCGTGGTGGGGAATGCTACTGTCGGTGCAGAAAAAACACAGGAATATTC
>MDTE01176269.1_pt1 | contig 22004 bp, 21 predicted proteins | sample 811231 | NCBI WGS metagenome assembly MDTE01 (sample SAMN05326651, study PRJNA326480) | marine metagenome | isolation source: seawater | place: Indian Ocean: Red Sea | collected 2010 | reverse complement strand
CCAAGACTTTAGCTTGAGTGTTATATTGACAATGCTTTCACTCATATGGATATTTTCAGAAAAAAAATACAATTCAATTATTTTAAATTATAGTTGTTTAATTTTTGGTATTTTATTTGGTATTTCAATATTGCCTATTTTATACAATATATTCAATCATGATTTTAATTTTACTTATGTTGGACTAGTTACTGAAGCTTACTTATCGGGTTACGGATCAAAAAAGATGCTGCCTGGACCAGTTTTTTTAATTTTTCCTTTATTGATATCTTTGGTGGTTAGCCATTTATATATGTTTTCCAGATTGAAATATATTAAAAGTTTTGAGTTTAAACAAATGAAGCAGAATAGTATTTTAGGGATTATATTTGGGTCTTGGAGTGCATTAGGGTTTGTTTATTATTTGAATTTATCATCAACAAGTATTCAGCTACAAATAATATTATTGCCACTATCAGTTGCCCTAGGTGCATTTATTGGAAATCTAGTTCTTATGGATCAAAATATGACTAATCTATCAGTCTTAAATCTTCTTAAAGAGAAAAGGTTTTATTTTAATAATAAATTTTACAAATCAGTTTTTATTTCCTTAATAATTGCCTTTCCTTTTAGTACAATTCTTTCAATATCTAATCCAATTAATGAATTTATCAGAATATCAGAAAGTCAAAATATTCCAAGGTGGCCGACGCAAACTTTGAATAAAAATATAGAAAATGTTCTAATTGCAAAAGATTATGCTGAGGACAATAATGGAAAATTAGTTTATTTTGGATATTTAGGAAATTATTTATCTTTAAAAACTGGAGTTCAATCTGGGATTTTATTTAACAATCCAAAAGAAATTCTTGTTGGAGGATTAGAAAATAGAGAAGATATTTCATGTAGCTACTTAAAAGAAATAAATCCTGAATATATAGTTATTGATGATTTATTTGATGGGTTTAGTTCTGGTAATAATACTCCTTACCGTCTTATTGATATTGGGGAAACAGGTTTGTGTGGAGAATATTTTATATTTGAGATAAATAAATTGCAGAATGGCTACTTTCTCAAAAAGTTACAAAATGAAAGTTAGTATTTCCTTCATTTGAAAAATAGTAAATAAACGAAGCAATTTTAGAAACTCAAAAGTATTTTTTCATTTTTCGAGTTTTTTTGTTATTTATAAAAGATTCATAATTTATTAGTAAAAATGAATTAATTTTTAAAATTAATTTAATTAAAAGATTTTTTTCTTTCTTAGGATAAAGATTTTTTTCAATATTATTTAAATAATTTATGATTTTATTAAAACCGGAATTATAAAAACGGTAATCCTCAAAATTAAAAGTCTTAGACTCATTTGATGTTGGCTTACTGTCATATGATTTATCTTTATCTATTTTAAAGACAACTATTGATTCAAAAAACTCAATCGAATGTATCGTATTTTTGTATATAGGATTTGATATTAAAACTTCTTCAGAACGACTATTTATATTATCAATTATTTTTTTTGACCAATTGACAAATGTGAATTTAGTCGGGTATCCAAATTTTTTAAAATAACTTGTGTGTGTATCTTCTATAATTATCATTCCATTATTTTTTATAAAATCTATTGCTGATACAACAGTAATAATTTGTTGCTCGTAAGTATGCCCACCATCATCAATCAAAATATCAATATTCCCTACTTCATAAAAAAAATTTTTCCAGAATTTCTTATCTGATTGATCCCCAATAAATATTTCAAATCCATATTTTTCAAATTCTTTTGCTTTTGGATTAAGATCAATACCAATAATTCTTGCACTGTCACCTAAAAATTCTCTCCACATAAATAATGAACCACCATTATGTATACCAATTTCCACAAATGTAATTTTTTTGTTAATATAATTTTTCAAGACGTCCTCATAAACTTGAAAATAACCAGAATGTTTTACAGATCTATAAGGTGAATTTAAATAAAACTTATAAAGACTCGATTCTTTATAGTTGTCAGTCATTTTACCTAACTCTTTCATTCAAATTTTTATAACCCACTATAAAATATAACAACATTGAAACCACAGATAGAAAAAATACTGGGTTGATAATAATTACATTTTCATAATTCCAATGATTAATATACAAAAAGTAAGAGGTGATGGAGGTTAAAAACAAAAACTTTTCTAAGTAATGTCGTAAATTTAAAAATTGTATTGATAATATTATGACAATACCATTTCCTATACTGTACAAATTAAATCTAAGAGGTGGATACCAACCTATAAATGACCAAAATACAAATAAAATACTTACAATCATGAATAAGTTTTTTAGTTTCTTTTTTTGTTCATTACTTATAGTTTTATTTAATAAAAAGCTACCTGTAGCTAAAATAATCGGGATTGATAAATAATATAGTGTGTTGATAGTATCTCTAAAATAACATAGAAAATTTTCAGGTATTGTCTGGCAGTACCATTCTCCTGAATGTTTGACTATTCCAACCAAAAAATAGGCAACCCAAATAAATTGTCCCCAATATTCGGTAGCTGCATCATAGGGTTCGTAGCCAAGAAGTCTTATATAAATTGTATAAAAAATATATGGTAGTAAAAATAAAAAGACAAATTTAAAATTATTTAAAATGAATAAGAGCCTTTTTTTTTGTAAAAATATTTCTTTTAGAACATAGATTAAATAAATAAGTAAAAAAGCTCTATGAGCCATAAATAAGAATCCAAAAATTATAGACACCCAAAATAAAGAAAAACTATTATTTGAACTTAAAATATACATACCTGATGCTATTACTACGAAAGTAAGAAGTTGGTGAGATGGCGTAAATATTCCCCACTTAACTATCGGATTAAGGAAGAAAATAAAACATAATATCATTAACTTTAAAAAATTTAATTCATGTATGTCAAAAGATTTAATAATTAAATAAATTCCTGAAGAAACTATAAAAAGTTGAACAAGAAATGTTGATAACTGAAATAAAAAATTTATCTCTAAACCAGACAATACAAAAACAAAATTTAGAATTTTTGAAAAAATAGAAACAAAAAAAATATATAATGGTCTATTTTGATATGGATGCTTATCTGATGTAATAATATTATTCATATTTTCAAAGCCTTGATAATAATTTATCTGGTCACAACTAACTGGATAGGTAAATTTAAATTTAAAATTATTTATGAAAAAATCTAAATTTTTTATTTCAACGCAAATATAATAACTGGAATTAGTGGATAATAATTGAAATACTATGTAATAAATAAATGGCCCAATGATTAGGGAACTTAGATATATATTTCTAAAAAGCTTAGTATTACTTTTCACGATATTAAATCACTATTAGCCTTTCAATCACATCAGCAATAATTTTGGTAGAACTTTCATTAATTTGAGTTTTTGTTTTTTTTCTACCATCTATTGAGTTAATAAACGAAAGGGTGTTTTTAAAGTTATAATTTGAGACTAAAACGTTTTTGTTATCTTGATATTGATGATCTGTTTTTATTTTTGTTCTCCAAATAATAAGTGGTACTCCCAAGAATGAGGCTTCTTGGGCCACACCTCCTCCGTCAGTCAAGACACATTTTGAATTATTAACAACATTTATAAATTCGTAATGAGTTAACAGTGTTTCTATATTTATATCTAATTCTTTAAGTATTTTTTCATAGTTATTTTTTCTCAAAATTTGTAGTGTAGGTTTGTGACAGAACCAAACAATTTCGTCAAAAAAATCTTTATTTTTAATAATTTCAATAATATCAATTAAGTTACTGAGATTTTTTTTGTTGTATATGTTTTCCGTTCTGTGAATTGTAATTATTAGTTTATTTAAATTTACATCTTTGTTTTTCTTAATATTATTCAACAATGTGTCATAAATGGTGTTTTCTTTAATAGGTATAATTCTCTTTGATAATGAATACTTATCTAAATTTCTTAATTGAACTTCCCCATCAGGTACAAGAATATCGGAAAATTTTTCTGATATCTGTCGGATAATTTCTTCAGGAAATGGTTTAAATATTTTTTCTGATCTCCATCCTGACTCGATATGAAGAATTTTTGAATTATTCTTTTTCCCCCATATAATACCCAGCAATGTGCTCGCTGTATCACCATGAATTATGCAAATATTGCTTTCCTGATCTTTTTTGGAAAATAAAATTTTAAAAATAGATTTTAAAAACCAAGGGATCATCTCTTTGATTGATGATATATCTGTTTTGTTTTGACCAAGTTTTTTATACTTAAAATCAAAATTTAGCTTCGTAATTTCTTTTGATATTGTTGTGGTGTGTTGACCTGTATCAACCAACTCCACAATTACATTTTTACTATTTAATGTATTTAAGAGATGATACGTTTTGATAAATTGTCCCTTTGTTCCAAAAAAAAAGACTACTTTTGAATATTTATCCACTATGTTATTAAGTTTATATTTTGTGATTAGTTAAATCTTCTGTAAACAACTATTTATTTTGTTTAGAATCAAGCATATGATTAAAGAAAAAAAATACAATATTTGTATTTTTGGATCAGGAGAAACTGTTGATGGTTTGATTTTGAATTTCAAGAATAATGAATCATTTAATGTATCACTGCATATTCCAGATCCAGTAATAAATAAAAAAAAATTTGATAAAGAAATAAAAAAATTTAAGAAATTAAATGATATAGATTTATGTATTGTTAGCGATTATCGTAAAAAAATTGACTTTTTTAACAATAATTCAATTTGGTTAAACATTCATGCTGGATTACTCCCATTTTACAGAGGCTTTAGCTCAAACTCTTGGGCAATTTTAAACAATGAAAAAGAAGTGGGCTTTACCATTCACGAATTAACAAAAGAATTTGACGAAGGACCAATTTTTTTCCAAAAAAAGTATCAAATTAATGAAACTGCACTGTATCAAGATATTCGTCCAGAAATAATTAACGATATCATGAATGAAACTCCAACTGTGTGTTTAGATATTTTGGAGGGAAATATTAAAAGTAAAGAACAAAATCATGAGTTAGCAAAGTATTGTGGAAAGATTAAACCTGAAGATGGGTATATCAATAATTTTGATGAAACAACTAATCACTTTTTTAATTTGTACAGAATATTTGCCAAACCACTTGGTACAGGTATGTATTTAATAAAAAACAAAGAAAAAATTGAAATTGAAGAATTAATACTTCCTCAAATTAATCATAATTATAAAGGAATAACAGGCATTGTTGTTTACAAAGAAAGCAATATACATTGGGTTAAAACATTAGATAACATAATTGGTATAAAATTTAAAAACTTAGAAAAAAAAATTGGTAGCCGTTTAGGATGAGTTTAAATTTGTGAGGTTATTATCGTAAGTAAAATAAATTTTGCTGTTATTGGGTTAGGATATTGGGGTCCTAATTTATTAAGAACTATTAATGCAAATCCTAAATGCAACTTAAAATACGGAATTGATTTAGATTCGGAAAAATTAAATAAGTATATAGACATTTATGAAAAAACAATGTTCAGCAATGATATGCTAAAACCAATAAATGACAAATCCGTTGATTTTATTGCAATTGCAACACCACCTGAAACACATTTTGAAATCGCTAAAATATCCCTCAATAATAAAAAAAATATATTGATTACTAAACCATTATGTTTAAACATTTCTGAAGCTAATGAGCTATTAGAAATTAGTAAGAAGAAAAATTGTAACGTCTACATTGATGAAACATTTATTTTTAGTAATCAAGTTATTGAGTTGAAAAAAATAATAAAAAATAAAAAAGAATTTGGGGATCTAACATTTATAAACTCCAACAGAGTAAATTTGGGTTTATTTCAACAAAAAACAAATGTTATCTGGGACTTAGCACCTCATGATATAGCAATAACGAGTTACATTCTTGAAGAGTATCCAAAAAAAGTTAGGTCTACAGCTATCAACCCATTTAAAGATAAAATGCTTTATGAGAGCTATGCAAATTGTGAATACCATTTTTTAAATCATGATATTTTGTTCACATCACAAATAAGTTGGCTTTCACCAGTCAAGACCAGAAGAATGGTTTTTGGTGGAACCAAGCAAACAGTTATATATGACCACTTAGATCTTGAAGCACCATTAAAGGTCTTTAATCAACAAATTCTTACAAATACTACCGATGGGGTAACAAATTATGATTACGTAGTTGGTTCTCAATTTATTCCAAATGTACGGATCAAAGAAGCTTTAGTAAATGAGATAGACAATTTAGTTGATTCCCATTTAGATAATAAACCATTTTTTGCTGATATTGTACATGGTGTAAATTCAGTATCCATTCTTCAGTCTCTAGAAGAGTCTTCAAAGTTAGATGGAAAACTTGTTGATGTAGAAATACTTACCTAATTAGAAACGATTAGTAATTTCATTGCCGAGTAGTCATTTATTTTTGGTGCTAATTGATTGAGTTTTTCAACTATTTTTTTATCAAGCTTTTCCATTACTTCATTTGGATATGGCTTAAAACAAATTCCAACAACCTCAGTTACCTCAAGATTGTTTTTTACTAATATTTCTTTAATGATATCTTCTTTTATCATTTTCAATGTTCCTAAGTTTTTTGCTCTATCTGAGATTGAATCACTTGAATTATCAATCAACGACATCTTTTCTCCTGCTAATCTATGAAGACTTTGGGGATTAGGAAAGGAAATAAATATTTTGCCATTAGTGTCTAATAACTTTCTTGCTTTTTCAATAATTAAATGAGTGTTCTCTTGCTCATGTATGAAATTTAAGATAAATATATTATCAAATTTTTTATCAATATTTAGGTCTAAAAATTTCCCTTGCATAATATTTTCCAAATTCACTTTTTTTGATGCAATTTCTAAATATTTTTTTGATTGATCAAGAAGAGTTATTTTGTTTGACCTAAATCTTGATGATACTCTTCCTGTTCCACAACCAACATCTAGAATTGAAGTACCCTTTTCAACATATTTTTCAATAGTTTTGGCTGTTTCATCTGATATTATTGCGTCATATCCAAAATCTGGATCATAGAAATCACTATAATCTAACATTTAATCATCACTGTTTTCCTATATGTATGTATTCCTCCAAAACCCTCTTTAAATAGTTTTAGACTTATATTTGGTTCTTCACCATGTTTACTATCTACCCCAAAATTAACAAATTTAAAATTGTTATTTTTAGCATTTAACATAGACATCCAATATATATACTTTATTGCCCCCTTGTGTTCAAAATTATAATCAACTGAACCATAAAAATAATGTAAAACGCTTTTATTCATTTTGAAACAAAATAATCCTGCAATTATTTTTTCATCAAAAGTTAACACGTCTAGCCATATTTCGTTTTTAAAATTATCAATTAGCCATCTCATTTCCTCTTTACTGTGAGTAGGGGCTACATTATGTTTCTTTAAATTTTCAAGCAAAATTATATAATAATTATCCAGATCTTCCTCTGTGTTAGCTTTTCTAAAATTTAAATGATCATTAAGTTCAATGGTTTTATTTATATCTCTGATGTGATTTCTTCTAAATCCTGATGATTTAATATCACTAAAATTATTTTTCCTAAGATCAACATATGTTTCTTCCTCTTGGAAGAGTTCTTTTTTTTCTTCTATTGCATCAAAAAAAGAATATTCTGTATCTCCATTAAATTCTCTAGGGGGCATTCTTAAAGTTAAATTATCAATATTTTCAGATTTTAAAAATGCTATCAACTTTTGATATATGATCTGATGATTTAACTTATCAAATTTCAAAAATTGAATAATTCCACCATAAGTAGATCCTTTGTGGGAAAACAGGGTATTCTTATCTTTGGTACATGGAATAATTAGAAATAATTTACCATCTATAAACACGTATATGTTGTATTCAGTAAATCTGTCTTTTGGATGGTATTGTAAGAACTTTTTTGATAAAAATATTGAATGCTGATTTTTTTTAAATATGAAATTATTCCAAACGGTATCTAAATTTTCATTTATTTTAATTTCAATCTTCATTACCGTATTTTAAACTCATATATAATCTTTTAAAGGATTAAAGAAAGCTTAAAATTAATCATTACACTTATAAAAAGTGGTAAAAAATATTTTCAAAAAGCAGAACACAACATTTTTAGTTGTCATAACTTTATTAACTTATTTTTTATGGGAAATTGATGGAAAATATGGATTTAATCCATCAGATGAAGCAAGAGTTTTAGGTATGGTTCAAAGAATTTTCAATGGTGAAGTGCCCCATAAAGATTTTATGTATCAGACTTTGGTGGGTTCAGCCTATTTACATTTCTTTCACTATTTTATACCTGCATTTAATCTTCAATTCCAACGAATAGTTGTTATTTTAATGTTTCAAATTTATTCCTTAGCTCTTTTAAATCTTTCAGATAAATTTAAAGATTTAAATCTTCCTACGAGGGTATTGATTTTTTCTGTGTCAACAATTCTCAATATGCATTATTTTGAATTTACAATATGGCCTACAGTTGATGGGATTTTCGTTCTAGCAATTGGATCTTACTTTATATTTAAGTCGAAAAAATATACAAATTTAGGTTTTTTATTAATAGGTCTGGCACCTCTAATGAAAACACCGTTTCTATTTTCAACCATATTTATTGTAATATTTACAACAACAATTATTAATAAATTTACTTTAATAAACTTTTTAAAGAAAAGTTTAATTTCAGCTATTCCATCAAATTTATATCTACTTTATATTTATCTGAATGGAGGGTTTTCAAATTTTCTTGAGGAAACACTAAATCAACCTTCAAACTCATTTGAACTTGTAAATAGCTGGATCCATCATCTTGGTTTTTACGAAAAAACGCTTATACCTATAAGTTTTGTTTTAGTGTTAATTTTTACATTTAAACCAAACAATAGGAAGGTTTATCTTTATCTAAATTTAGCTTCATTTGTAATAATTGGGACTTTGATAAATAGTATGGATTTTGCATCGATGACGTATAAGCCAATAATAAATTTATTAAATCTTTTTTTTGTATTTATATTTTTTGTAAAGTTTTATAAGAAAAAATTTCCCGACACATTCATCCCTTTTTTTGTATGTTACGTTATTGAATTTGCCGCAATAATGTCAATTGGCTGGAGATGGGGATTATTCGTTTCAGGAACCGTTTTAGCATTAATTTTTATCACATTGTATGAAAGCGGTCTCTATAACGATATGATTAGATTCACAGTTCTAAAAAAATTTAATGTGAACTTAATAAGTTTTGTTTACTTTATATTAATTTTATTTTCATTCGCTATTCCAGTTCAAAATTTATTATCATTTAAATCTGACTACATTTATTTAGATAAACCCAAAGAAGAACTTAATTACAATTTAAATAATTTAAATACAAGATACGGAAATGTTTATACCTCAGACACTGTTTATAAATACCTGGAAAGTATCCAATTTTGCCTTGACAAATATAATTCAAAAAAGGTTTCTATATTTCCAGATAATCCAGCATTGTATTTTATCTACGATTTAGAAAACCCAATACCAGTTGATTGGTATACGGCTGGAGTTGAAGGAAAGGTGAAATATGATGATGTAAGAATAAAAGAGAAAATGAAAAATGAAAGGTACAAAAATAGTTTTGTTTTTTTACAGTCATACAAAGTCAGTAGATTGATGAAATTAGATATTAATGAGATTAACTCATTAAAGGTTGATCCTTTTCCAGAATATGTTCAAGGATTCTATGAAAATATCTATGACTATCTAAAAGACACAGAATCCACCACTGTAGATTACTGTCAATCATTTACAGTGTTAGTAAATAAATAAATTAACTAAAAAAAATTTACTTAAGAATTAGAATAAAAATATGAATAAAGCCGGTTTTGATTCAATACCTGAGTTTCCAGAAGCTGAAAGTGTAGGCCCTAGACAGTGGGGTGAGGAAATACTTGTTTCTTTAGTTCCTGAAAAATTTATGATGAAAAAACTGTATATTAATAAAGGTAGCAAGGGAAATCTTCAATACCATAGAAAAAAAGATGAAGTTCATATTATGATTCACGGAAAAATGAAAATTACCTTTGATGATGGTAAAGGTAACCTTGTGGATAGAATTCTAGAAGCTGGAGATGTTGCACACTATCCTCCTGGTGCAATTCACCAAGAAGAGGCGCTTGAAGATTGCTTAATAATTGAAGCATCAACAAATCATTTCAATGATAGAGTGCGTTGCGAAGAGTTATATGGTCAAGATCCTCTTGAAGGTTTGCCAACTACTTCTGAAGAAGAAATTATTGAAAAATAAAAAAACAATGCGATCAATAAAACTAGGTGATTATCAAATTAATGATGAATCTTTACCATTTTTTATATCTGAGGTTGGATCAAATCATCAAGGTGATACTGAAAAATGTAAAGAATTAATTCTTGAATCAAAAGCATCTGGAGCATCAGCAGTAAAACTACAAAAAAGAGATAATAAATCTTTTTATACTAAAAATCTTTTTAACGAGCCTTACAACAATCCGAATAGTTTTGCCTCAACTTATGGTGAACACAGAGAGTATTTAGATTTAAAACCTGATCAGTGGAAAGAAGTTATTGATTTTGCAGCTGAAAACGAGATTACTTTATTTTCCACTGCATTTGATATACCAAGTGCAGAATTTTTAGAAGATTTAAATATGCCAATTTATAAAATTCCATCAGGTGGACTTAAAAATATACCTTTGATCAAACATGTTGCATCTTTTAACAAACCTGTGATTGTTTCTACAGGAGGTGGAACAATTGATGATGTTGAAAGAGTCATAGAAGAGACAAGAAAATATAAAGATAATATTGTCATTCTTCAATGTACTGCTGGATATCCAGTATCTTGGGAAGATTTAAACCTTAAAGTCATTGAAACATATCGAAATAAATTTAAAGATAATGTCATTGGTTTATCTTCACATGATAATGGAATAGCTATGACTTTAGTTGCTTATCTTCTTGGAGCAAGAGTCATAGAAAAACATTTTACATTAAATAGGGGTAACAAAGGAACCGATAATGCATTTTCACTTGAACCACAAGGTTTCAAAAAAATGGTGAGAGATATTTCTAGAGCAAAAGTAGCTATTGGAGATGGAATCAAAAAGCAATATGATAGTGAAATAGAGCCATTAAGAAAAATGGCGACTAGTATCAGGGCTGCAAAAAATCTCGAAAAAGGTCACGTTTTAAAAATGGAAGACATTGTATTCAAAGCTCCTGATGATGGCTTACCGCCTTATGAAATAGAAAATCTCATTGGGAAAAAAATAAATACAAGTATTAAAGAAGAGGAAAATATAAAATTTAAACATTTTGATTAAATATTTAATTAATAAAGATTATTTAAGTATTTTTTTTGCTGTTTCAAAATCTTCTTCATAGTCTATTGAAAAGGAATTCAAATAATCTGAAAAAATAGGTAAAACTTTCTTACCAGACAACGTACCATTTTTTATTAATGATTTTGTTCTCAAAATTTCTAAACTGCTTGTTTGGACGTAAACTTTTCTTAGACTTTTATACTGCATTGAATGAAAATCTTCGCCTGTTTTGTTAAATCCACCAAGTGGGATTATTTTTTCTCCATCTTTAAGCCACATTTTATCTGGGTGTTCTTTTACGATTCTAACTGCTCTTGCTGAATCATAATCTTTTTTAGTTAATAGCTTTTTTATTGATATATCAATAAATTTTGAGGATCTAAAAGGACTTGTTGGTCTTAATAGCACGATTAAATCAGGTTTGTCATCTTTAATTTTTTTTAACAAATGTAATATCCAGTCGATATCTAATGATGTATTTTTTGAAATATTTTTGGGTCTATTTATAACTTTTATATCTTCATTAATGTCAATTTTGCTATTGAGGTTCTTGTAGTCTGTAGAAATATATGTTTTTGTGATAAGTTGCGAGGATTTAGCTTGATCAATTGTGTATTCAATAAGTGGTTTACCATTTAGTAACTTAATATTCTTATTTTTTACTCTTTCTGAGCCAGACCTTGCAGGTATAAATGCATAAATTTTTGGCATAATTTAAATATTCTAATAACAAGTATAAATACTGAGGTTAGTATTGAAATTAATGAAATTTAATCGAAAAAACCCTTCTCATTATTTAAAAATATCAATATTCTCTTTCGTTTTTTTAACAACATTTTTTATTTCACTTTTTATTAAAACAAAAAATGAAACTATTTTTCTACTTGGTCACCATTTCAACGGAAACTTGGAAGGTTTTTACAACAAGGCTGTAGAGAGTAAATCAGTAAAATATTTAACGTTTAACTACAAATTGTCACAAAAATTTAAAGATTTTGAATATATATTTTTTCCTAACAATATTTTCAATCTTTTGAATTCTAAAATAGTTATAACTTCACATGGAATATTATTTCACAGATTATTAAATTTGAAGAAAATAAAAACATACCATATTGGCCATGGTGTACAAACTTCAATTACAGATTTCAATAAATCAGAGTATTATCTTTTTGATGAAATATGGTTGAGTTCAGATATGGACAGAAATATTCTTATAAATGATTGTAACTATAAATCTGATAATTTATTTACAACAGGTTTTATAAGGATCGAAAATACAAAGAGAAATGAGATAAACAGAGAAAAAATGAAAAGAAATTTAGGATTAAATTTAAATTATTGTCTTTATGCTCCTACGGCAACAGGAAAAGTAGAAAGTGAATCTTTAAATAATTTCCAATTTAAAAATTTATCCTTTTTAAAAGAGCTAAATAGGTTATCTGGGCAAATTGACGTAAAAACAATTATAAAACTTCATTACAATGATCATGTTTATAACAAAGTAGATAAAAAAATAATCGACTTCATTAAAAACTCTGAAAATCTTATCTATTTTAAAAATTTAAATTTAGAGAACAATCAAGATTTGCTAAATATAGTTGATTTTCTAATAACTGACTGGTCCTCTATTTACATTGATTTTCTACCATTAAAAAAGCCAATTATTTTTTTAGATGCTCCCCTTAGAAGAAAAAACAATCAACTATCTCAATTTATGATTAATAGAAATATTCAAAGAATTTCAACAATAGATGCGCTGGAAGAAAAGTTGTTCAACATTTACTTAGAAGATAGTCAAAATATGAATGAATTAGAATTAGAAATATTTGAAAATAAGTATGATGAAAATATTTTTTCAAGGTACGAATCAAGACTTTGGAATGATTAGATGAATAAGCGTTTTAAAGGAATAGTTAGTTTCTCTATATTGTCTGTTTTTATATATTATTTTACAACTTATGTTCAAGAAAATAACGAAATTATATCTTCATTTAAAGATATAAGCTTATTCATGATCCTAATTTTTCTTGCATTCACTTTAATATCTTATGTTATTAGAACTTTGATAAATATTTTTTTATTCAAAAGTATGAAAATAGATCTAAAATTTTTTGAAGCTTTTTATCTTGTTTACATGAATACTTTAGGAAATTTGCTTGGGCCACTAAAAGCTGGATCAGGTTATAAACTACACTACCTTTATAAGAATTATGATTTGAAAATTTCACAGTATATATCCTTAAATACAGCTTATGCAATTATGTCAATATTCTTAAATTTTTTCATTGTTGCAATGTTGTTGCCACTAAATGACAATGGCTTTCAAACATCTTATATTTTATCAAGTTTACTTGTCCTTATTGTTGGATTAGTTTTTCTTATAGTATTTAAATTAAGTAAAAGATTAGAAGATAAGACTAAATATCAGACTTTAAACAATTTTGTAATTGGTTTTAATTCTCTTGTCCAAGACAAAAAAAACTTTGGTATTCTCTTATTTCTAGGTTTGGTTCAAATATTATATTCAGTAATACTTATATTTTTATGTTTTTATTTTTTTAACTTTGAAATAGATTTACTGAGCTTAATTTTTTATGTAGGAATAGGTTCATTAAGTGGAATCTTTAAATTTACTCCAGGAAATATAGGTACATATGAAATAATTATGATATTTACTCAAGGATTCCATAATGTAGACACATTATCAATAATTACAACAAGTGTTTTCTTGAGATTGATAAGTTATTTGACTCTAGGGATAATTGGAATAAATAAAGGGATTAAAAAATTAAAGAAGACTCTTTAGTAAATTTTCTAATTTATTTGGATTAATTACTATATTTGAATTAAAGTCTTCACGTTCCATATAATAATATTTTAAATCTAACTCAGAAGATAATGTAAAAAACGCATTTTTGATGTTATCATTAGGATCTCTAATATCGATAATACTTGCTCCCTTGTTCATAAACAGCATATTTGATAAACCAGAACTATGTGATCCCATTAAGATTTCAGTATTATGGAGAAGTTCAATTTTTTGATTTATTGATAAATCTTCAAAAACTACTTCTTCAAAATTATATTTTTTAAGAATTGGTTGTATTTCGAACATGTTTTCAATAGGCCTTCTATGTTTTTTCATATCAATCCAAATTCTTTTTTTATTTGTAATATACTCATATTCGCTGTCATAATTTTTTATAAACTGGTTTCTTAAATCGATGAGAATTTCCTTATTGAAATTTCCAGATGGAGCTGTGTAGCTTGGAATGTATAATTTTTTAACTTTAACTTTACAATTAGGTTCTAAAACAAAATAATCAATTTTCAAATATTCTAAAAATTCAATGATCCAATCAATACAATATTCCTTAGGTAAAATAATTTGATTTTTTTTAATCTCATTTGGTAAGTTAATAAACTTCATGAGTGCATCAAAGAGCCAATGAAAATAAACGGAGCTTTTATCATCACAAATCCATATTGCCTCCTTAATAATTATCGAGCTTTTTCTAGATCTAAATAAGTTTTTATATGTATCTTTTAAAAATCTTGAAAATTTTGGTTTGCTAAAGTATGTATATTTTGTAAAAAAGGAAAGATTTTTTAATAAATAGACAAACCTGTTGACAATAATTGAATTGTAAATAACCAAATAGTAAGAGCTATTAAATTGTTTTTTATACTCATGTTTAAATAGATGTTCATCTTCATCTTTAATATTTTGTGGTTTACTTCTTTCACTTATAAAGGGGTCTTTTAGAATAATTTTTTTCATAAACTAATCTTCTACTTTAATTAATGTTGATAGTTTTTCGATAATATCTGATTCTTTGAAATTTTTATTTAGTTGTGGAATATTGTTATCTAATTCGTATTGTGAAAGCTTTGAATCAAGCAATGATTTGTTAATTTGTCCTGTTTCATTCAAAAATTTTAAAAAATTGTAAATTGAATTGATTTTTAAATCTATTTTTGAAGTAACTCTTGAAATAGAATATTTTGTATTAAAGATTTCATTAGACAAACAATTAACCAAATCTTCTCCGTAAACTAAGTTAATGTATTTGTCTTTATTTTGTACTGGACTTTTCTTGTTTTCGAGGACAGAGCTAACTATCAATGGAGTCACTTTTTTTCTTTCATCATTAAAATGAAATGTATCAGAGAGGAATATTTCTGAAATCTTGTCATTATTAATAGTGTTAGTTAAATTATCTGAAAATATTTTTTTGGATTTTGTATAGTAGTGATTTGATTCATTTTCATCAAAAACAAACATAGTATTTGTATATAAAAAATTTATAAGATTTAAATCTTTGACAAAGTTAAGAATATTCATTGAAAAATTAAACGCGGAATTAATATTTTCACGATCTTTATCTGATTTGCTATAAAAAGTCGCTAGGTGTAAAACAAATATTTCATGACCCTCTTCTTTGTATGTATTTGAAAATTTTTCAAAAGTAATCTGATTATATTTTTTGTTTATTTCTTTGTTTTCACTTCCAACGCAAATAATGTCAATATTTTTGAGCGAATTTTTAGTTAAAAATAAATTACCTAAAAATCCAGTACTTCCAGTTATTATAAGTTTTTTTTTCATTTCCAAGGACTAGTAAAATCCTTAAAAGAAATTAATGACTTGTCCTTATCTGATAATATCGGCGTATCAATCTTCCAATCATATCCAATACTGTCATAAAGGATACCTGTATCATTATCTTGATTAAATGGTCCTGATTGTACATATAAAACTGTAGCTTTTTCAGATAAAACACTAAATCCATGTCCAAAACCTTTGGGTACAAATAATGAAATTGGGTTAGAGGAAGTCAATTTTATTGATTCATATACACCATAGCTTTTACTATTCATTCTTAAATCAACAAAAACATCATCTATTTCTCCATCCAAGCAATGTATAAGTTTATGTACATCATAAGGAGGTAATTGAAAGTGAAGACCTCGAACTGTATTTTTGATTGATTTTGAATACATTACTTCACTTATACCTCCGAACTCATCATCTAATATATCTCCATAAAAAGGTTTAGAAAATTGACCTCTATTATCTGCAAATAATTTTCCTTCAAATATCTTGACGTCTACAAAATTTTTGGAATTTCCCACTAATTTCATTTTTACAAATTCTCTTTATACCAATTAATGGTCATTTCAAGCGCAGTGTCTATCTCAAATTCTGATTTTATTCCTAATTCGTTAAGTATTTTTTCTGAGCTTAAATATTGATCCTTTATTTCAAGATTTGCTTTGTCTTCAATAATTGGTTCTACATATTTTCCAAGATGTATTTCATTAATTTTTTCATAAACTTCCATAACACTTAAGTAGTCTGTACTTGAAAAATTATATGAGTCAGAAACATTAAGTCTATTTTCAACCAAAGCATTTGTAACTTTTAAATAAGCATTTACAACATCCTCTACGTAAACCCAGTCTCTTTTGTAATTACCATCCGAACGTAATACTGGAGTTTCATTATTAATTAACCATTTGATAACACCTGGGATGAGCCTGTCCCAGTTTAAATCACCACCACCATAGATATTTCCGCATCTAAGAACTGTAACTGGTAAATCATATGTAGTTCTATAAGTTTTACACATCATATCAGTTGCTGACTTAGAAAACTCATATGGATAAATTCCATTTAATGGAAAATTTTCTTCATAAGGAAGTACCTCAGAATCTCCATAAGCTTTATCAGATGATGCAACAACTATAGGCAAATTTTTTCTCATTGCAGAATCAACGAGGTTCCATGTACCTTGTATATTTGATTTAAAAGTACGGATTGGGTCTTCTATAGCTTCAATCACTTGGGTTTGAGCAGCTAAGTGTACAATTGCATCAAAATCATTATTTTTTAAATAATCATCAACAGAGGTTTTATCAGCAATATCAAGATATTTAATTTCAAATTCATTTAATAATCCTTTTGATTTAAGTAGAAAATTTAAATCTTGATTTAAAGCAACTCCTTTAATTGTAATGTCTGACTTTAAAAGGCTTTCTGCCATCCAACTTCCCAGCAACCCTGTACAGCCAGTAATTAATATGTTTTTAAATGAGTAATTCATCCCATTAATAAAGATAACATAAAAATTTTTATGTTTAAGAAGCTAGTTTATTACTTTAATTCTCAAAAAATATTGGTTGTTATTATTAAATTATGAAAATAGCTGTTCATATTGCCTTTTATTACAGAATTGAAAGGCTTCAATATTTAAGTAAAATTATAAATGAATATAATAGCTACACCAATGACGTAGATTTATTTATTCATACAAACAAAAACATAAATTCAGATAATCTTCCACCATACAACAATGGGAGAATTCAAGTTTTGAAACATAGTCTTTATAAATTTTTAATTTACAAAGGAACAAATTACTATCTTACTTGGAAACCAAGAAAACTTATAGCTAGCCAGGTAAATGATTACGACGTATTTTTATACAGTGAAGATGATATTCTGATTCCAGAAAATGCATTCAATTATTGGATAGAAAATAAAGATATTTGTCAAGAAAACAAATACAACATTGGTTTTTTAAGAATTGAAGTTAAGGATGGTGAAGAATATTTATCAGACCTTACATCTAAATTAAAAAATAAAATATCTATTCGTGATCAAGAATTTTTCCTAAACGAAAAAAATCCCTATTGTGCATTTTGGATTTACGATAATGATGAAATGAGAAAATGGACTAAAAGTGATTTTTACGACCTAAGAGTTGTCCATGGATATAAAGAAAAAAACAGTAATCTACTAAAAATTTTAAAATTGGATAAATTTTTGTCTCTGAATTATTTAATTTACAATCTTAAACACAAGAGGGTCGATTCCTGTATGGAAGCTAGTGCATATGGGCTTAATTATCCAAATATTGGATGGTTTAAAAATACTGTACTTAAAGTTGAAAACGGTCAAATTGATCCAGATTGTAGAGTTTATCATTTACCAAATAACTATGTGAATGAAACCATTACAGATATGGGAACATTAAAATTTAGCGAAATTCTATAAAAGATTTAATTCTTATAATGATATAGATTTTTGTATAAAAAATGTACAAATAAACATGTAAATAAAAGTATGAAAATTAATTTATCTATTGTTACTGTATTAATTTCTAACAGATAATTTTGGAAATCTGTATTTTCCACGGGTAATCCGTAAGAGCTAAGAAAATCATTGAGGATTTCTTTCCCAATAGTCAAGTCTAAAAGTTTAAATATAAAAACACCAAAAAAACTTGTTGTAAATATTTTTAAATAACTCTCTAGGTAAAAGAATGAATTTAAGTATCCAGTCAAATAATATCGTGATGTGTATCTACTCAATTTTCCAAATGAATTGATTTCTGGCTCTAATGATAGTTGGGTTGCTGGTGTGGTTTCAAAAAACAAAACTGAAAATATTGAAAAAATAGATAACACTAATAATGATGAATTTAAAAATTTATAATGATAATTATTCAAATAGTAAAAATAACAAATTATTGAAATTGAGCTTAAAGTAAATAGATACCTAAATCCATATGCTGATGCTGGAGATTTCCAAAGTAAAACAGTAAAGAAAACTTGAGAAAAACATAATAAGATTAGAAAACTTAACTTATCAAATTTCAACTTTCTTAAATTGTTAAGAAAAATATAAACTAAAAATGCAAGTGCAAAAAATAATATTGGAGAAAAATAAAGCAATCCAAACTCTTGCGTAAATAGTATGTTTAAAAAATTTTGAAAATATTCAATAAAAATATTTTTACCTGTGGACACTGTAAATATATTTAAATCTTGACCTGATTCAGGTAAATATACATATCTAGGATCTATTGTATACTCTCCATATATCAATTTTGAATGTAATAAAAAAATTACAACTGATATTGAGCTAGAAATATAAAAATTTCTAAATCGAAAAAGCGATCTTTTGGATTTGGTAATGTATTTAATTATTAGAGGAATCACTAATAAATATAAATTTACCCATTTAACCATTAAACCTAACATTATTGCAAAAGGTATAAACAAACTGTATTTACTATATTTTTTTGAAGATTTATAAAACTTTGCTGAGAAGAATATTATTAATGCAGATGTAAATGATTCATAAATATGTGTCATGCTGTATCTTTCAAAAACATAATATATCACACCTGATCCTGAGAAAAATATGACAAGGTGTGTTGGATTAAATTTTATTTCTAATATTTCTAACGTTTTTATTAGTAAATAAATTGTTAACAAAAAATAAAAAATTGAACTAACCGAGTAAATAAGAATTTTATAATTCATAAAATTATTAGTTGATTGAAATAAATAGCTATCAAATAAATTCCCTACAAAAAGAAAGGGGGAGCTTAAAAGTCCTGATCCAAAAAAACCTATTGGTGCAGAAATATTATTTTTATAAAATCTTTTATCCTCCAAATTCTTAAGTTGATTTGAATAATCTAGATCAAAATCTTCTACAATTGTTTCTGCGTGAATATAGTAATCAAAATCATCGCTGCAACAAAATATTCCCTCAGCAAATCGAAAATCAATTTTCAAAAAAATTAGAAATATAAAAAACAAAAGAAAATAAATTAATTTTTTATTAGTCTTATTCAATTTACTTCTTTAAAATTTTGCTTTTTGACTACGCTTTCAATCTTTTGAGAGTATATTAGGACAACCAAATATAAAATACTAAAAATTAAAAATACTATAAACCAATTTCCTTGTGGACCACCATAATTAAAGTATCTTATTGAGAAAAATCTGCCTATTGAAAAAACTGAAAGTGAAAGAAGAATTAATGAAAATATATCTAAAATTGCAGAAATTTGTAAATCTGAATTTCTAAGTTTGATAGAAATTTTTCTAAGAAAATTTGTAAATACAAAATATATCAATTTAAAAAAAATAATTATCGCACTTATACTGCTTTCTTCATTTCTATAAGAGATAGTATTTTTATACTGTGCAATTTTTAAATCATTGTTTATTGATAAATTTGAAATTTCTGATGTGATGAAAAAGGGGTATCCGTATCTAAAAAATAGTTTTGGTAACTTCAATTTATTTACAGCATTCTTAGAAAAAAGAAATAAACCATTTAGAGGATCATTAACTCGCCAATTTCCTGTTGAGATTTTTATTAAAAATGATGCGAAAGCATTACCAAAATATCTTATATTTGGTATATCACCTACAATTCCTTTACTCCAAAACCTGTCACACTTTATAAAGTCAAATCTCTCCTTAGAAGCAATGTCAATTAATTTTAAAACGTCTTTTTCATCAAATTGATCATCCCCATCAATCTTAATGACAAATTCATCTTCATTTTTAAGAAATTGCTCTAAGCCTAACTCAAAAGACCTACCTGCTCCAAGATTTTTTTCGTTATTTATGATGGATAAATTTGAATATTCTTTTTTTAAATTGTTAAGAATACTATTTGTTTGATCTTTACTGGCGTCATTAACAGTAATAACGTTGTTAAATTTAGAAATATATTTTTCAATAACATTTTTAATAGTCGGCTCTTCATTGTAAGCAAGAATGATTAATGAAAACTTCATTATGTGAATTATAAATAGAATTTAGTAGGAAAACATCAATATTTTTTTATGAAATCATTGTTTTGATAGCTTCTTTAATATATTTCATTGGATATTTTGTTCTAAATACTTTCAAAGATACGATATCTGAGATTATTGATAATAAAGTTTTTGTGAGTCTATTTTTTTTTGTGAAAAAATAATATCCTAAATTAAGCTCCTGATATAGATTAAAAAATATAGTCGATGACTCCTCACATCCAGCTTCAATTGTCCATGGTTTATGATTTCCTGCATAATGAATTAGTTTTGCATTATTAATAAATGAATTTACTGGTATTGAGCTTTTTATTGAAAAGTTTAAATTATTCTTTATTTCAACATAATTTCCGTCAAAATACTTATTTAAAATATCTTGATCCCAAAAAATTATTTTTTCTTTATATATTTCTACAAATTCAAGAAGTTTATCTAAACTAACTTCCTTTGCCCATTTCTCAAAATTTATAAACATTACACCTGCATTAAAATATTTGTCATATTGCAATTCAAGATTAGAAAATAAATCATGATCTTTAGATTTCTTAATAATTTCTGGATAGACGGCAATTGTTTTATTAAATTTTTCCAAATCTTTAAACGTATTTTCAAAATCTACTTCTGGATTGTTAATGCAAAGTACATCTGAATCGACATAAATAATTTTTTTTAAATTTTCTGGTAAAAATTCTGAAATAAATAAACGATAATATGTAGCTTCAGAAACATGTTTCTTATTTAGATTTGGAAAGTGTGATAAATCTTTGTTAAATTTATAAATTTCTATTTTATTTATATTTTCAAATTTTTTTAACTTATCTTTATAGTCATTAAATGTTTCTGGCTCTTTATGTAAAATATAAATATTTAACTCTGAATTTTTCATTTGTTTTAAAAATGAAAAAATAGAAACGTAAGTTTGTAAGTTGTAACCCGAATCATGACAGTAAAGAAAATTAAATTCTCTCACGCTGTCAGGTTCTTTCTATTTTTTCCAATTAGTGTATAAATTTT
>MDTE01049412.1_pt1 | contig 22004 bp, 16 predicted proteins | sample 811231 | NCBI WGS metagenome assembly MDTE01 (sample SAMN05326651, study PRJNA326480) | marine metagenome | isolation source: seawater | place: Indian Ocean: Red Sea | collected 2010 | reverse complement strand
CGGTCCAAGCATCCTCTGCTGGGCAAGGGGTCGACCTACATTCACTCGTGCCGAGGACATGCGTTCTACTTCTTCAAGAAGGACGCAACACCCTCGGACACGACAACACAACAGAAAATTCTGACCCACATCGCGATCGGAGAGGGCGCCGGAGATAAAGAGTTGAAGCCAACTGGCGGATGGCTTCATCAAGACCCAAAACAGGGGTCACCCGCTCCGGGCTGACAATTCGTCGGGCCGACCCCGTGTCGTGGTCAGCCTCCGCTCAGCCGCCGATGAGTTTCTTGATGGTCGGCTCCATCGCCTCGGCCCACATGCGATATCCCTTTTCATGAGGATGCAGCAGGTCGGGCATGACGTCCTTGGACAGGTTGCCGTCGTCATCCAGGAACGTCGAATTGATGTCGAGGAAAGAAACGTTCTTCCGCTTGGCAAATTTCTTGATGATCTTGTTGATCCCCGTGTTGATCTTCCGCAGCTTGTCATCGGCGGTGGCACCACGTGGAAAAACGGCCAGCAACAGGACCTTGGTCTTGGGCAGCCTCTTCTTCAGTTCGCCCAGGATTTTCTTGATGCCCGCGGCGGTTTCCTTGGGTGGATCCTGCCGGTGACCGGTGTTGTTGGTCCCGATCATGATCACGGCCAGTTTCGGGGAAATCCCATCGACCTCGCCGTTCTGCAATCTCCAGATCACGTGCTCGGTCCGGTCGCCACCGTAACCGATGTTGAAAGCATTTCGTTTCGCGTAGTACTCCGACCAAACCTGCTTGCCCCGGCCTTCCCAACCGTGAGTGATCGAATCACCGATCATCAACAGGTCCACGGTTTTCTTGCTCTTGAGCTCCTTGAGCTTCTCGGCGTGCCGCTTGCTCCACCACTCGGCCGGACGACTTTCCGGTGTCACGGCCTTGGCGGACTTCTTGTCGTCTGCGGCTGAAAGGACCGAAACGAGACAGACGGCCAGGACGGTCACACAACAATTCACGAGCTTGCGGTTCATCATCTTTTCCCTGTTCACGGTGGCGTGTGTTCACGGATGCATGCCCGATCATCCTCGTGCTGCACCAACAACTCCGCAAGTCTCAGCGAACCGGTAGCAAGACATTCCGGGACAGGGCTACCAACGAAATTCGTCAGCCCGGTCGAAATCCGGCGGGTTGATCGGCCGGGCCACGCCGGGGAGAATCGCACGCGTGATGACACTGCAGGCAACCGGGTCGCAATGGTGCGATCGATCGCAGTGACAAGTTTGCAAGCGAGCGGAAACATGGTGATGCGATCTGTCCTGTCGCTGTCGTCGGCACTGGCCATCCTGGTCTCTACTGGGCCTCCGGCACTGGCCAACGACTGGCCGCAGTGGCTCGGCCCCAATCGTGACACGGTGTGGCGCGAGACGGGGATTCTCGAGTCGTTCCCCGAGAACGGACCACCTCTGAGATGGACCCGGCCGCTGGGCGGTGGTTATTCGGGCCCAGCCGTCGCTGGAGGGCGGGTGTTCGTCATGGACCGGCAAGCCGAAAAGATCGACCTCGCCAAGGCCAGGATCCTGCACGATGGCCCACCACCGCGAAACGCCAACTTCCTGCGAAAGCTCCTACCCGGCAGCGAACGGATCGTCTGCCTCGACGAAAAAACCGGCAAGTTGATCTGGGAGCACAAGTGGGTCCGTGCCTACACGACGGTGGCCATCTACGCCATCGGTCCACGAGCGACCCCAACCGTCGATGGAGATCGTGTCTACGCCCTGGGAGCAGAGGGCGACCTGAAGTGCCTGGCCGTTTCCGATGGCAAGATTCTCTGGGAACGCGACTTCCAGAAGGATTACGGGTTGAAGATCCCCGAGTGGGGAACGGCCGCTCATCCGCTGGTTGATGGAGACCGACTGATCTGCGTCGTCGGTGGCAAGGGGACCACCTGCGTGGCCTTCGACAAGCGGACCGGCAAGGAACTCTGGCGAGCACTCTCCTCGTCCCAACCCGGGTACTGCCCACCGGTGATCCACACCATCGCGGGACGGCGCCAACTGCTGATCTGGCACGGAGACGCCCTCGAATCTCTGGACCCGCAAACAGGCAAGGTCTTCTGGTCGGTTCCGGTCAAGCCAACCTTTGGCATGTCGGTCGGCCAACCGGTCGTTGAAGGACGACGGGTGTTCGTGATGAGTTTCAATCGCGTGTCGGCTTGCATCGAAGTGTCCCGGGACGGAGGCCAGGCGAAGTTGGCCTGGCGAGGCAACGCGCGACGCGGAGTCGGTGGAGTCTTCAACACGGCCGTCATTCAAGACGGCCACGTCTACGCCTGTGGCCAGAACGGCCGGTTTGTCTGCGCACGCCTGGACGATGGGCACCAGGTCTGGAACACCTTCGCCCCGGCAACCGGACGCCGGCCGGCCAGTTGGGCCAACGTGTTCGCGATCAGGCAGGGCAACCGGTTTTTCCTGGCCAATGACCTGGGCGAACTGATCATTGCCCGGTTGAGCCCCGCGGGGTACGAGGAAGTGAGTCGCGCGAAGGTGATCTCGCCAACCCACAAGGTGGGAAATCGCCTGCTGGTCTGGTCCCATCCGGCTTTTGCCAACCGGAACATCTACCTGCGTAACGACCGCGAGATACGCTGCTACAGTCTGGCAAATCCCGTCCGGTAACGCCGTCGCACGCTAGTGGTTGAACAGGAACTCGCGGCTGTTCAACAACGCCCAGAGCAGATCTTCCAGGCCCTCGCGAGGATTGGGGGACCGGGTGATGATCTGTTGGCATGCGGTGATTTCATCGGACGTGGGCCGGCGGCTGTAGGTGGCCAGGTACAGGTGCTCGACGGCCTGCTGGGCGGACCCGGGTTTCTTCAGCTTGTCGTTTCCGGCGAGTTGCGAGATGCGGCCGGTTTTGTCGGCCAGCTTGCGGGTGAGCAGGTCACCGTTGGCAATGTGCAAGACCTGGGCCAGGTTGGGCTCGGCAGTGCGTTCGCACTCGCAGGCAATCGCACGTTGTGGACGACCGAGCGTGTCCAGGAAATAGGAATTGAAATTCGGGTCGGGAAGCTCGATGGCACGGGTCCCCAGCGGCACACCCCCGAAGGGCTCGTGGGTTCCGCAGGCCACGTCGATGGCATCCAGCAGCACCTCGGCGGGCAAACGCTTGATGTTGTAATGAGGATAGAAGCGACGGTCGCCGGCGTTTTCGGGAAGCGAGGTCGAACTGAGTTGGTAGACGCGAGATCTCATGATGGACCGCATCAACCTGCGCAGGTCAAACTTGGTCTCGACAAGGTGGTCGCCCAGGGCGTCGAGCAGTTCGGGATTCGAAGCGGGATTTGTCGCCCGCATGTCGTCGACAGGTTCCACGAGTCCGGACCCCATGTAGTAGGACCAGATCCGATTGACGATATTGCGAGAAAACAGCCGGTTGTCTTTCGAGGTGATCCACTCGGCCAGTGGACGTCGCAGGTCACGAACTCCCTTGGTGTCGACCGGGTTTCCCGACAACGGCTTGGGAGCCATCGTCTTTCCCAGGCGGGGATGAGCAATCGACCCCGAATTCCTGAGAATCACGATCGCCTCTCCACCGAGTTGGTCGAACTTGCTGTTGTTCTTGATCCCGACCCGTGTGAAGAAGGCGGCCAATCCATAATAGTCCGACTGGCTGTACACCTCGTACGGATGGTGGTGACAACGGGCACATTGAATTCGGACACCGAGGAATACCTGGGCGGTCGCCTCGGCGAGATCGGTCGGCTTGCGAGCAATCCGGTAATAGTTGGCAGGGCCGTTCTGCAATGTCGAACCCTGGGCGGTGATCAATTCACGGACAAACTGGTCGACGGGCATGTTCTGCCTCAACGACCGCCTGATCCAGTTGGACAGGCTCCACATCCCGCCGACACCGGTCTGCTTGCGGTTGTTCCGCAGCAAATCGCCCCACTTCAATGCCCAGTACGCACTCCACGCTTCGACGTTCACATCACGTTTCGGATCCCCGGTGAGCCCCAGGAGTTCGTCAATGAGTTGATTGCGTTTGTCCGGTGTCTTCGCTTCCAGGAAGGTCTCGACCTTCTCGGCCGGAGGCAAAGTGCCAATGGAATCCAGGTAGGCACGTCGAATGAACTCGGCATCGCTGCAGAGACCTGCCGGCCTGGTGCCCAGCCGTTTCCAGCGCGCCTTGACGTGTTCATCGATGAAGTTGTTCGGCTGAAAACCGGCCAGATCGACGTTGTCTCGGAAGGGAGAGAGCACGTGGACAACTTTTGCCTGGCCCTCGTAACGGACCATCACCGTCGCCTGGCCTTTTCCGACGACGGTGATGTAACCATCCGCGGTGACCGTGGCGATCGATTCATTGAGACCGTCGTATCTTGCGGTGCGGGTGACGTCACGGGTGGTGTTGTCGCTGTAATGTGCCACGACCCGCAGTTGCTGTCCCTGGTCGACCCGATAGGTTCGCTCTGTCGGCGAGAGAGTCAGGTTGACGACCCGGGGTTCGTCGGCCTGCGGTTCCGGCACACCGGCATTCAACCAGGCGGTGAGGACCTGGTGATCATAGGAACCGCGGCGGAACCTCCTGCCACCGCCATGGCCCACTTCCAGAAGAGCCTTGTGAAGAATCAGGCTGTCATCGGGCTTGATCAGCGAGACTCGTCTCCGAAGTTCATCACGAACAATCGGTGAATAATCCTGTTCCGGGGCAAAACCAAGAAGAGAGAGCTTCAAGCCCCCCTTGCCGTACTGTGCACCGTGGCAGGTTCCCTGGTTGCAACCCGACCGGCTGAGGATCGGGACAACATCCCTGACGAAACTGACCTTGGCCTGCGACAGAAACCCGGTAACGCGAACCGGGATCTCCACCGACCCGGCACCGTACTGTACCCGGATCTTTCCGGTTCCCGATGCCAGTGGAACCACCGCCCCGGTCTTTGAAACCGACGCGATGTCACCGGAACTGATGCTGTAAGATGCGGCATGGGTGAGATCGAATTGCCGACCGCCGCCATCGGTTCCAGTCACCTGCAACTGCAAACGATCGAGATTGCCAGCCAGCGCGACTTGTGGCGGTTCGACATGAAGCGACACGGGTGTGTTGTCCGCATGGACGGCATTTCCGGCAACGGATACCATGGCCATCCAGGTGAGGATGAGCCCGCCAAGTCGGATCCTGGTCCGATTCGAAGCCATCTGAGCCATGAAACCCCCTGCGACCACGAACCAACACTCATGTTGGCACCAGCCGATTCCTCGAAAAGCCAGCCTGCGAACCACGCATCAAGACAGTTCGATGAGGTACAATCCACACTGGCTGTGAACTTAAGTCTACGTGTTGAAATCACGGTGTTCAACATCGAGGTCGTCACGGGCTGACAGCGAGAGAGTTTGACAATTTGACCAACTGCGTCTGAACACGAGGTGCTCTGCCATGTTGAATCTCTTTGGTCAACGAACCACGGACTGTGAATCCACCAGGCGGCATTTCATGCTGCAGGTTGGCTCACTGGGCGGACTGGGGCTGTCGTTGGAAACGGCGCTGCGGGCGGAATCACGCGATGACTCGAAAAACCAGTCGAAATCCAGCGACGTCAACTGCATCCTGATCTGGACCAGGGGCGGCACCAGTCACCACGACAGCACCGACCCCAAGCCCGAGGCGAAGTCGGAGATCCGTGGCGAGTTCGGCGTGATTGACACGGCTTTGCCGGGAGTCCAGTTCACCGACAAGATGCCCCACTTCGCAAAACACCTCAAAGAGTTTTCGGTGTTGCGGAACCTCAACCCGCAAAATGCCGGTCACGGTGTGGCCGATGCCATCATGATGTCGGGCAAGAAACTCAATCCATCGATCACGTATCCCTGTTTCGGATCGGTCGTGGCAATGGAGAAGGGGCCCCGGACCAACCTGCCGCCGTTCATCCAGGTTGGCACACAGGTTGATCGCGTCCACGGTGGCGGGACGGCCGGCTACCTGGGCATTCGTTACAACCCATTCGAGTTGCCGGGTGATCCCAGCAAGAAGGATTTCACCGTCCGCGACGTCACCCTGCCCGGTGGAGTGAGCCTGGCACGCGTCGACCGCAGGCGACAGGCGTTGGCGGCCATCGATCGTCTGCAACGCGATGTCGAAAAGAAGCCCGCCTCGCTGAAAGCAATTGACGGCTACTACGAAAACGCCTTCAGCATGATCACCTCGCCGGCGACACAAAAGGCGTTCGACTTGAACAAGGAGAGCGCCCAGACCCGCGACGCGTATGGACGGACCAACCTGGGTCAAAGTTGTTTGTTGGCCCGGCGACTGGTCGAAGCCGGATCGAGATTTGTGACGGTGTCGAGCCCGAGTTGGGACACGCACGTCAACAATTTCTCGGCTCTCAGGAGATTGCTTCCGCCGCTGGACCAGGCATTCCCGGCCTTGGTCGCGGACTTGAAAGAACGAGGACTGCTCGAATCCACGCTGGTCGTCTGGATGACCGATTTCGGCCGGACACCGGTGATCAATTCGGCAGCCGGACGCGACCATTGGCCCACGGCCGGGCCGATTTGCTTTGCCGGAGCGGGCACTCCACCGGGTCGGGTGATCGGCAAGACCGATGCCACCGGGGCGCGTCCGGTCGGAAAAGAGTATTACTCCAACGACATCGCCGCGACCATCTACACGAAACTCGGGATCGCCCTGGACACCCTCCACGTCACCGGTGATGGACGACCCGTGCAGGTCTGTGACGGGCGTGTCATCCCGGAATTGATGAGCTAGCGTCCGGCCAATTGGACCGACATTCCAGAACCAGTATTCCCGTAACGGTGCGCCATGACACTCGGCCGTTTTTCAGCTGCCATCGCCACCCTGTGCGTCCTGGTGCCATCCCTCCAGGCGGAATCGACCATTGGATTCCGGCAACTGTGTTCGACGACACCGGTCGCCGTCCAACGCGGCAAGAAAACAACGATCAACGTCCGCTCCAACTACACGCTCGACGGATCGTACAGGGTGTTTTTCGATCGGCCCGGCATCACGATGAAGTTCCTGGAGACAAAGCCCATTCCCGCGCCTCACCAGGGGCGGGGCACACCGGGTACCCCCTTTCGCTTCGAAGCCGACGTGCCTGCCAATCAGCCACTGGGCATTTACGAATTCCGCGTCGCCACGAAAACAGCCGTCTCCAGCGTCTCACACCTGCTTGTCACCAGTTACCCGGTGGTCAACGAGTCAAAAGATGACAACGGTTCGATCGAGACAGCCCAGGAGGTTTCGTTTCCGGTGGCCATCTGCGGCATGTGTGGAAATGCCGAGGACGTCGACTTCTACCAGTTCACCGGGAAAGCCGGACAGAACATCACGATCAATATTTATGCACAGCGGGTGACCAAGGCTGTCCACAGCATGCAGTCGGGTGGAAGCGGTGCGAGCGTGATGTACCTGATGGACTCGATCCTGACATTGCGAGGATCCAACGGGCAGGTCATCGCCGAAAACGACAACTTCGTCGGTGGGGATTCGTTCCTGTCGTACAAGCTGCCCGAAGACGGCCGGTATTTTCTCGAGGTCCGCGACACCCGTTTCATTGGCAATCCCAAGTACGTGTATTGCGTGGAGATCAGCGATCAACCCTTCGCCCATGCCGTCTTTCCGATGGCCATCCAGCGGGGACAGACAACCCAGGCCACCGTGGTCGGACACAACCTCGGCGGGATCGAAACAACCACTTTGAAATCGGTGGCCGACGAACCACTTGGCTGGAAGAGGCTTCCGGTCAAAACGCCGCGTGGACACACAAATCCCGTGCAGGTGTTGGTGAGTGCCCACCCTCAAGTCGTCGCCACAGGAAACCACTCGATGGACCGGGCGATCCCACTGACACTGCCGGTGGGAGCCAACGCACGACTCTCCAAGCCCGACCAAGTGCACTACTACTCCTTCGAGGCCAAGAAGGGCCAGTATTACCTGTTTGAAGTCGAATCCGACCGACGTGACCTGCCGCTGGATAGCGTCATTGACATGTTTGACTCGTCCGGAAAGAAAGTGGCCGACGGCGACGACGGCTACTACACCAAGGACGCCAAGCTGCAATTCAAGGCGCCCTCGGACGGCAAGTTTTTCGTGTCGGTCCGCGATCTCCACAACCGCGGGGGAGAACGGTTCATCTACAACCTGAGGGCCGAACCGGCGACTCCCGAATTCGAACTGCACGGCAAGTACTACTACGCCCAACTCGCGCCCGGCACCCGCATGATCTGGTTCGTCAACCTGAGTCGGCAGAACGGATTCACCGGACCGGTCGAACTGAAAGTCGAGGGGCTACCCGAAGGTGTGACAGCCACGCCGGTCACCATCCCATCGGGTCTGACCCGCTCAGCCGTCATCCTGTCGGCCAGCGCCAACGCCAAGATCGATGCCCGACTGGTGCGACTCTATGGAAAAGCGACCTATGCCGACGCCGACGGCAAGACGCGGGACCTGATCCGGTATGCCCATGTCACCTGCGAATTGCAGGTGTCGGGAGGATCCCAGGCCCGCCGGCCAATCAACACGCAACTTGTCGGGGTCACCAATCCACTCGACATCGTCGAATTCGAAGCCACGCCAAGCCAGATCACGCTTCGGCCCGGAGAGAAGGTGGAGATCAAGGTCCGGGTCAAACGGAGCAAGGAGTTCACCGGACCGATCCAACTGGGGATGCCCTTCCTCTACGGCAACTCGATCATTGCCGACCAATTGCCCCCTGGCGTGACCATGTCGTCGGACAGCAAGGCCAGGTTGGCCGGAAATGTCGTGGAGGGAACGATCATTCTCGAGGCGGCAACCGGAGACAGAGCCCCCAAGCCCCTCAAGCAATTTCCGATCGCCGTCATGGGCCGGATTTCGATGTCGTTTTCGATCAGTACGAATTACGCATCCAATCCGATCCACCTGACAATTCCGGACGTCGCTGCCGAAACCGGCGGCCGCTAGAGACCCACCAGGTGGGTGCGGCTGGGAATGACCGGGGATCGGCGGCCCAACAACAGGCAGTCACAACCCCGCTGCTACCTGTCAGCCCCGGGCTGGTTCCTGTCCAGGGTGTCCTGCAGGTACAGGATGTGACTGGCCACCAGTCGACGATGATCGTCGGCAATCGTCCGCATGTTGGCCCCCTCGATCATCGGCCCCATCGGTGGAGCGTATGTGCTCCAATGACCGCCGTGTGCCAGTCCGAGGCGAGTCGACATGGCATCGAACGGAATCGCCGTCAACATGCTCTTGGTCGACAACTGGACCAGCGACAACACCGACCGGATCCTCCTCACCGCCAGCCAGGCTTGTTCCCCTCGTCGTTCGGCATCAGTTTTTGCCTCCCAGCGAACCAGCTGCGGCCGTGGCCTGACCTCGGCCATCCGACGTTTTTTCTGCTCCTCCCGACGGTCGATCATCTGGCGATCTTCTTCGGTGAGAAGTGCCTCGCTGCGTGCGGCGAGTGTTTTCACCACCGTTTCTGCCCTGGCCATCAGGTCCTGCAAAAATTGCAGGTACCGGTAATCGTCGACCCCCTCGCGAATCGCTTCCCAGGCGATCGTGGGGATCGGCCCGCTGGGAGAGAGACACACCTGGCTCAACCGCGTCCTGGGATCACCCGACACGTTGCCGTTCGCATCGGCCGTCCAGATCTTGTTGTCGTAGTACGCCCACGACGCCACGCCCTTGATACCCGTCCTGGCTGCCCAGAAACCGTACAATGCGCGTGGAAACGGCATGTTCTGGTGCATGCCGTGACAGGTGTAGGTCCAGACCTCGGACTTGAGTTTTTCGGCAAGCCGAACCGAATCCTGTGACACGCCGGCTTCCCCCTGGATCCAGACGTCGAAATACTTGCCCAGGACCTCCGGATCCAGGCCGGCCGTCGTGGTCCGGATCGGCAGGCCCCACGACTTGATCGTTTTCAGCAGCGACCTGGCCGCTTCAGCACGTGGTCCTGTCCCACCCGGTTCGTCGGTGGCATAAAAGAGTGGTTCGGGCCACTTTCGTTTTTTCCATTCACCAAGCATGGCCTTCAGGGCTGGCTCCGGCGTTCCACCCCAACCGTACCCCTTCTCTCCAGAACGACTTGTCAGCCACAGGACCGGCTGTCCCGACCGACACAATCCACTGTCAAGAATCATCTTCATGGTGGTGTCCAGGCCGTAGGCACGCCGGGGATCACCGGCCGGGTAGCCGGTGTTGTGAGAAAAATCGAGCCGTTTGCCATCGACGTCGGCATTGTTGTAGACCGTGACCGTGTTCATCCCGTGCTCGACCATGTCACGGTAATAGGCACGTCGCAGTGCAGGGGTCAGAAACCGATCCGGGACGTATGTCTCGTGGTGATACACCAGGAATGCCGCCCTGGGACTGGGAAGCCGTAGGTCCATCACGTTGACCCGTAACGGGATCTCGGCGACGGGCTTGCCCGCAACCATGACCTGGAGCCGTCCCGTGTACTGTCCGGGGGCAGTCTCTTCGGACGTCTTGATTGTCGCCCACCAGGCCAACATCCCCCCACGATCCACACCACGTGGACGCGTCAACGGCAACAACGACTCCTGCACGCGACGAACCGTCACGGCACTGGCATCGAGTTGGCTACCGGATGGTCCTTCCAGGTCACCCACCAGGCGGACATCAACCTCACCCAGCCCCCGCAAAGCGTACAGGCCCAGGAACGCTGGCTCGTACTCGCCCCGTCCCATCGAAACCGAAAGGCGATCGATGCGTTCTCCCTGAGAGGGCATCCGTTTTTCGAATCGACTGGTTTCCATCACCGACCGACTGAACAGGGAGAACCCACGAGCCTTCTCCGCCTCGGAAACCACCTGGTCGGATTCCCCATTCATCTCCAGGCGGAGGTTGTCGATCCACATCAGCCCATAGAACTCGTTCTTGTGCCGACGCAGGTAGATGCTGACGGTGTACTGACGGCAATCATTGGTCCGGAACGACAAGTCGACGGGAAGCCAGCCGTGTGATGTCGACCACCCGGAACTGTACGACCCGACGAGAGTGCCATCGGAACTCACGATATCGAACCGAAGATCACCGACAGGCGATTGTGGAGTGGACACCCAGGCCCGCAAGCGGTAACTGCGATTGGGGGTCAGCGCCATCGGATCCGAGGACGTCCCACGATACGGGTACTTTTCGATGTACTTGCCCGACTTGAGCAACATGGACGACCGGCCCGAAAAACGGTAACCGTCGTCTTTGACCAGGACCGTATTGCCGACAAGATTCCAGCCAACCGGTCGGCCATCCTGCCAGTCCTCGAAATCGCCATTCACCAGGCCGGGACGGCCAAACGGTTTTTGCGGGGACGACGACGCCTTGTTTTTGGAGGGTTGTTTTTGCAATGCAACCTGCAAGAGCGTCTTCTTCCGCGGCGCAAAATTCTCGACAAATCGGACCTCGTCATGGATCGCCAGGTCATCAATCGATGCCCCGGTGTAAGAGGATCCCAGGAAGATCTGGTCGGGTGACCAGGCGAGTGGATCCACATCGTCGGCATGAACCCGACGCGCCCCATCGACAAAAACCGCAACGACTCCCTTGCCCGGTCCGGCGGTGAGATCCCAGGTGATGGCATAGTGCTGCCACGTCCCGTGATGCACGAACCGTTGGGCATTCGGGATCCAGCCTGTCCGCGTGCCAACCGTCCAGCCCAGGACAAAACTCTTTGACCGACCTTGCCTGGACACGCCCAGCTTCATTCCGTGGGCACCGGAGAGATTGATGAAATTGTAGGCCCATTGCCCGTCTGCGAACGGGTCCATCTTGGCAAAGAACTCGATGGTTCCCCGGTCCAGATCAAGGTTTCCGAGCACATCGTAGGCCAGTTGACTTTTCGCGTGACCACGGACCGCACGGCCCCACTTGCCGTCGGCCACCAGCTTTGCTCCACGCCGGAGCAAAAGACCGGACGGAGAACCACCCGCCACCTCGGCATCGAACGTCTTGTCGAACGATGCGTAGAACCGCAGATCCCCGCATGCTGACTGATCGGCCACCAGGGCCAGTGCAACAGTCAAAACAACAGCCAGGAAATGCCGGGGCTGTTTCCCAGCCCGGTCCAAGTTCCAACAAGAACCTCGCATCACAGCAGCTCCCTTCCTGTCCACAGATGCCCGGTATCCTACACCAACCTCGATACCATCAACGAATCTATCGCCACACATCTGTCCGGGCCAGTTATTGCCGGCGAACCGATTGCCGAATTGATCCGGCTGCGTCCCCCGGCGACATCCGGAGATCGATCAACGGAGTACCCTGACCGCGGGTGGCGTCTGCATGTGACGTGGGCTTGTTGCCGCACTTTGCTGGGGAGGGAACCCGACAAAGTGCAGCCAGGCCCTGAGCGATTTCCTGGTGCGTGTCTTTTGCCTGGCAAACACCCGTCGCACGCGAACAATCCCCTCGGCAGTGGTCTCGATCGCCTCGAACTGCTCCTGGCCAAACGAATCAACCGCCAGCGCCAGGCACCGCTTGCGATCCATCAGGTGCACCCACCCCTCGGCCCTGACCGGCCGCCTGGGGTTCGACACCACGAACGCTTCAGACGCCCGGACGGTTCCCTTCCACACGCTCCATGGTGTCGCCCCATCGACCCGGTCGCCCACTGGTCGTCGCGCCTGAAGAGACGCCACCTGCCCGGATGCCAACCGGGCGTACACCCAGGTTCCGGCTCCGAAATCGACCAGGTTGGGTTCTCCTGCGGTCGGGGCATCCAGGTTCAATTTCACGTCCAGGATGATCTCTGACACCTGGTCACCCGGGTCGTCGAGTTGCCAGTCCATGCGAACCCAACTGCGAGACACGGGGAAATCGAGTTCCACGCGGCTGCCCACCTTGTCCGATCCCTTCACGACAACCGATTGCTCACCGGACAATGTGACCGCCAATGGCCCCCGGCGAACCGGTTTCCAACTCGGCGCATCAGGACCGCCCAGCGACACGGTACGACCAGACCGGGTCTTGATCACCAGGCGTGCGGTGGGCCCCGCAAGATGCTCCTGGTTGCCAAATTCCAGTGACTGAAGAAACGGTCCCACGCGGGTGGGAAGCGTCCACACCAGGTACGGTGCATTGACGATCCGCAACTGTTTTCCGGACACCTCCAGGACATGTCCCCGGGAACGCCGTGGACCGGGTGTCACGTCCGGACCAAGCTCCAGTGTCAGAACCCGTCGCTGGTGAGGCTTGAGACTGACCGGAAACGCGAGCCACCACCGGGTGATCTTTCCCCGAACCTCGGCATCCGCCTGAACGACAATCGGACGAGACGACTCGTCGACCAGCCGGAAACGAAGCGGCGCTGGGCTGGTGGGGCGGTCAAGCGTCAACGTGCAGGGATAAATCGGACGTGACCAACCACCGGTTTCCCGCACCTCAACCTTCAGGCGTTCCGATGCCGCCACCTGGCCCCACGACATCACCAGCAACACGAAACCGGCAACCGGGGCGACAAAACTGAACCTGTATCGAAACATGGCAGTGACCTCCGCACGTGATCGTATCGGAGCCAACTGCGTGTCTCAAACGGCCAGGACCCATCACGGGAGCTCGACCTAGAGCAATTCCCGCGGCACCTTGCCGCCATAGACCAGGTGCACCGGCCGACCACCGGGATCGACAATCTCCTCTTCACCGGTCAGGCCGATGCCGTGGTAGACGATGCGGCAGAAATCAGCGACGCCAACCTTGCGCGAGATCGGATGCTCGGCCTTCGAGTTGGTGGCCCCGATGACCTGGCCGGCCCGGTAACCGCCACCGGCAACCAGGATACTCTGGGCCTGTGGCCAGTGATCTCGTCCGGCATTCTTGTTGATCGTCGGCGTCCGTCCAAATTCCCCGGCCGTGACGACCAGCGTGTTTTCCAGGAGCCCTCGCTCGGCCAGGTCCTCGATCAAGACACCGACGGCCCGATCATGACGTGGCATCTTGCTGTCCAGCGCGCCCTTGATGTTCCCGTGGTCATCCCAGTAGCCGGTGTTCAGCGACACGTAACGGACACCAGCCTCGACCAGGCGTCGACACAGCAGCGCCTGTTCCCCCCAGCCAGGACCGTACTTGTCGCGAGTCTTCTTGTCCTCGCGATCCAGTTCGAACGCTTCCTTGGCTCGTCCCGACATCAGGATATCCACGGCCTGTTGGTCCACCTCGTCGATGTTCTCGAACACCGGGGAACTGTCCAACTGCCGCCGGTAGCTGTCCAACTGACGGGACAACCCCAGGCGATCGCCGAGACGAACTTTTGTCAGGCCATCCACCAGCTTGAAACTGCGGTGGTCGGCCGTCGGCAAGCGTCCTGCCTCGTTGCCATAACTGAATTCTCCAACCCGGAAGGGGTTGTGCGCCACGCCCAGGTAGGCACCACCGTGGAATCCAAACCCGCCGTCATTGAAGTTCACCGTGGCGGGGACACCCGGGTCACGAGGACCGAGCAAGGTCGAGACACAGGCACCCATCGAGGGGTTCCGGGGGCGACGGTCCGAGCCAGTCGATCCCAGGAACGCCGTCAACATCCAGTGGGCCGCTGCCCAATGGTCACCGTTGCCATGCGAGAAACTGCGGATGACCGACACCTTGTCCATGATCCGCGCCTGGTAGGGCAGCAGTTCACCAACACGCAAACCGGGCAGCGCCGACGCGATGGATTGGTAGGGACCCCGGACCTGCGAGGGCGCCTGGGGCTTCATGTCGAACGTGTCGAGTTGACTGGGACCGCCATGTTGCCAGATCAGGATGACAGACTTGTCCGACTTGTATTCCGCTCCGCGCGCTTCGTGACGGAGCAGGTCGGGCAACGCCAGGCCGAGTGCCCCGATGGACCCGACTTCCAGAAACTTCCGACGACTCATCCCGTTACAAAGTCGACCGTCGAAACCGCCTGTCAAACGCAACATCACTGACTCCTGCCAACCGGATTCACGACACACCAATTCGTGTCGCCACCTCTGACCCCATTGTATCCCCCCATTGTATCAAAGGTCGTCAATGTGACTCAATGTCGTGAGTTCCGTGGGGCGCATCGACGTTTTTCCTCGAGGTTCACCCAGTCGAAACAGCACAAGCCCGACACCGGCCGCATCGCTCGAACAATTCACATGGTCTCATCCAACGCGGCCAATTCCCGCTGCGTTCGGATCCACGACTCGATCTTTGACCGGGTTGGCCAACGCGGCAGCATCAGCAGCAGCAGAATTCCACCAACCATCAACGACGCCCAATGGTGTTCCATGCTGAAGACGAGGATGTTGAAGAACGCTGCTCCCTCGAGTAGTGCGAGGCCAACAATCAACCGGACCTGGTACAGCCCGAGCAATTCGCCATCCGTCACAAGAGTCCTGGAATCACCGAGAAATCCCGGGAGGACAAACGACACGATGGTCGTGACGAACGCGAAAGCCGTTGCAATCATCCCCAGCATCTCCAGTTCACCATCGGCGGGCCCCAGCGTGACGAGGGCAAAAACAGCCACTCCCGCGATCAATGCCCCGGTGATGATCTGCATCGTGCGGATGGCGGCTGAAACGTCGATGTCCGGGGCAGAGTCCTGGTCAACCGGATCCATGTTGAGACTCTCTTCCTGGTAGATGGCTGTCTTGCGACTGTCAGGCCGGTTCGAGGACCTGCAGGTTCATGCCGGTCACCAGGTCCTTGACACGTTCGCGATAGGCACCCATGTGGGGTGCCACCAGGTGAGCATTCAGGGCATCCAGGCTCTCCCACTTCTCCACCACCACAACGGTGTTGTCTCGCAGCGGCGCCTGTTTCTCGATACTGGTTACCGCGTCAACGGCGGGACCATATTCCACGCAACCCTCCTCGGCCCGCACCAGCGGTACCACCTGGTGGAACTCGGCCAGAAAATCGTCCCGCCGCCCCTCGGCCAACTCGATTGTTGCCAGCACAATGACCATCGTGATTCTCCTCCACTTGTGTTGAGCTGACCATCGTGGTGACGAACGGGGCCGGAGGTCAAGAGGGGCGAATTGATTCCCCCGACCAGCGGCCGACCACCGGTGTCATGATGTTGTGTCGTCGGGCTTCTGGACATTCTCTTCCGTAGGAAATCTCACGACCTCCCGGAAAACGGCAGAATGCAATGAGGGCTCAACGTCCGCTCTTCCAGAAGTTCTCCAAAAAACAGAAGAAACTCTGAAGGAACTGAGGTTTCGACGATCTAAACAACATGCCACCCAACAACCTCGATTTTCCCGAAACGCTCAGGACACACTGGGCTTCGATTTACCAGTTGGGCCTGAGGATGTTCGGCAACCCGACCGATGCCGAGGAAATGGCCCAGCAGACGTTCTTTCGAGCCTACATCGCTTGGGACCAATTCCAGGGACGATCACACATCCGGACGTGGCTGTTTCGCATCGGCATCAACGTGTGCCACAAGCAACTCCAGGCCCGCAGTCGGTTCCAGGGCAGTGACCTCGACGCCGAATTGCTCGCGGCGCCCTCGGACACCAGCTCATCCGGCGAGGATCTCCAGGAGCGTGTCAACCTGGCCCTGGGTCTCCTGGAACCACGGCACCGCCTGATCCTGACACTTTTCTGCATCGATGGACTGAGACACATCGAGATTGCCGGGATCCTGGATGTTCCCGAGGGAACCGTCTGGTCGCGACTGCATACCGCAAAAAAGAAAATGGCCCAAAAACTGCAGAGCCTCGAAAAGGAGACACATTCATGAACGAGGAACTCGCCAGGCAACTGTGCTTGAAAGTGATCTATGGTGGCGAACTGACGCCGGAGGAAACCCCCGTGTTCGAATCGTTCGTGCAAACCGACACCGGCCAGCAGTACCTGTCCAGGAGCCGCGAAATGAAAGACACGCTGAACAACATCGCGAGTGTTGAACTCGTGGCAGAAGACCAGTCGGCCATGATCAATCGTTTCGAGAACCTGCTGAAACAAAACGCCATCGAATCCCAGAAGAAATTTCCACTGGCGGTTTCGTTGCTGATCGGACCGATCAGCGTGTTGCTTGGGATCAGCATGCTGACCCAGGGATGGACCGGCGTGACCCCGTTGTTGGTCGGCGTGCTGGCCATTTTTGGGTTTCTCGCAATCGTCCTGTGGAAACACAACCAGCGATTGATGAACGAAGAGAACGTCTACGAACTCATGACGGCCAGTCACATCCGTTCGCGCGAGTTGCCCAGCCGTGTGGTGGCACTGCTGATGCCGGTCCTGCCCGCGATACTTGCCGGATGGGGCTTCTACCAGTTCGACGGCCCGGAATCGGGCATGAAGTACTTCACGCTGTGCCTGGTGTTCACGCTGGGCATCACCTGGCTGTTGACGACGATTTCGAAGAACTCGTCGCGGTCCGATGATCCGGAGGTGTGGGACTGGTGGCAGGACGGATTGAAAGACTGAGATCCAGCCCAACGTCGAACCGGTACCAGCGGATCTATTGTTTTGCTGGCACCGGCTGCGGGATGAATCGCCAGACCACCACGTCGCACTCGTACATGAAAAAATCGAGTTTGCGGGTTGAGTTGCTTTCGGCAGCTGAGAACTGGATCGGGATCAGGTCGTGATTGAACGAATCGATCGTCAACTCACCCTGCTTGTCCGGGGTGATCACGGTCAGTCCGCTGGGATACTGCATGACCCGCTGGAACGAGAACGGCAGGTCGATCGTCACCTTCATCCGCCGCTCGTGACCAGCATTGACGATGCCGACATAGAGGCTGCCGTTGTGCCAACGCTGCCAGTTGTACACGTCGTCTTTGGTACGACCGGCCGGCTTGACGGTCCGTTCGAACTTGACCACTGCCCCCTGGTTCTTGGTCGGTGGTGGAGACAACAAGATTGGCTCGAGCACCTTCAGCTCGTCACCGGCGTCACAGACGGCTCCCCAGATGCTGGGGAGCTTGCGGATATCGTACTTGGAGAAATCGTTGCGCTTGGGTGACCAGTAAAACACCGTCGAACGGGCTCCAGCGGCGATGTTCGCATGCACCTGGGCACGAATCTCCCGGGCGTTGGGACGGTGTGTCCTGTCTGTGATGACCTGTTGACGAGTTCCGATCCTCCAGTCAAAGGCCTGTGAAACCGACCAGACCGACTTGGTCGGCCATTTCCTGGAATAGGAACTCGTCTCGCTCATCGTCCAGGCCCAGGGGCCGTCGGGAACCGGGTACGTGTTGGGCCAGAGAATGTCCGCGTTGTCGGCATTGTTCACTGAATAGAATTCCGCTCGTGTGCCACAGATGACCACGGGATGATTCGGATCGACCTGCTTGATCATCTTGTAGACGCGGTTGAGGTTGGCAGCCACTTTCACCGGCTCGGACCGGCGGCCCGGTTCGTCGGAGAGATACCACAGCCACAGTGCCGGTTCGTTCTTGACGGCCTCGACCAGCTTGCGTGCCGTCGCAACATCCCCGAGATCTTCCACCACGTCCCTGGGCAGCCCCAGCGCCACCCCGATCCCGTGCTCGGCCGCCCCCCGCAGATAGATCCGGGCTCGCCGGATCCACTTCTCCGTATCACCGTTGATCTGGACCTCGAAAAGATACTCGTGAGTCAGGTCGAACCGGGCTTTCTTCAAACCGGCAAACTCGGTGATCGAATCCGATGGGTCCCGAAACGCACCGTAGATGTACCGGCGACGGCCGTTGATCCGGACGAAACCGTCCTTGTCGATCGTGACTCGCGTCGGCTTTTTCTCGGTCGCGTCGTCCGCGGCCCGAACCGGCAGCCAGGTGACCGGCCCCCACAACAACGACAACAGGATCCAACAAGCAGTTTTACCGGGCACGTTCAGGTCTCCTGGCTGGTGAAGTGTCCGGCCAGTATACGAGAACCCATGTGGACCCATCACCCGGTCTCGTGACCGGAGCCCAACTCACCTCCACGAGATGGTGACCACCACGTCCACCGGGACTCCCAGCCGGTTGACGACCTTCACGGTGTCTCCGGGAACCAGGCACAGGTTCCCCTCCGTGGAGGTGGCACTCGTCTTCTCGGACCCGGCAATCCTGATGGTCTTTCCGTTGCCGCCCACCATGAACTGCGCGGCCTGGTTGACCGCGTCCCCATCGGACGCCGAGACCGTGACGGTGGCCACCCGGGTCTTGGAACCCGCACCAATCGGCAGGGGCACCGCGTCGCCATCAGCCAACTCGCCACTGTGAGACCAGGTCTTGGTGCCATAAACCACCAGCCCTTCGCCCTGTCCATTGCCGGGCCGGTCGTACACCTCGATCACGCGGTTGCCGTACCGGGCTGGATTGGAGTGGGTGCCGAACGGCTTGATCAGCTTCCCGGTCTTGATCAGTCCACCGTTCCAGAAGGTATTGATCAGCGCGATGTTCGAGGAACTCTCGTCGATGTCCAGTGCCGTGGCAACATATCCCTCCGGTGCCTGTCCCCGGATCGGGGTGTAGAAGATGTTTTGCATCGTGACGTTGGTGCACCGTCGAAGGTGAATGCCGCCGACGCCGCCGCCGCACCCGTAGATGTTCTCCAGGACGAGGTTCATCAGGTTGTAGTTGTGGACAATGTGGATCATCGCACCACCGTGTGCCGTGCCGTTTTCCATCCGCACGTTCTTGACCGAGAGGTTCATGCTGACGCCCCTGGTCTGGTCATCCTCCCAGTAGAGACCGTACTTGCCCCCGACCCAGGCATTGGTCCCGTCAAAGACAACGTTGTGGAGGGCCACTCCCGAGGCAATTTTTACCGAGGGACCGTTGGGATCCATCGGCAGCAGGTAGGTGTTCCGGAACGTGGAGTGATCGATCGAGATCCAGTCGATGCCGGGGTTCTTGTCGATGAGAATGGGCAGGTCGGCAAGAATGGTCACGTTTTCGACAAAGATCAGCTCCCGGCCCTGCACCTGGATCCCGATGCTCTGGCTGCCACCCCAGTTGTGGATGGCAACATTCCGCACCTCCATGATGTCCGCATCAACGATCCGGATACCGATTTTCTGGACACGCTTGGTGTCCTTGTAGGCTCCAGCGGCAAGCAGGCCGATGTCCCGGATGGCACATTGCGCGATCACGCTCTTGTCCGGATGAGAGAATTCAAACAACGCAGCGGGAGTGTCCGGGGCGAACGTCAACTGGGTCGAGTACATGCCATCACCAATCAGCTTCACCCGGTGCCGATTCACGTGGATGGTCGTCTTGCAGTTGAACTGGCCTGTCAGGCGGACATTCACACCCGGCAGCGTGGGGGCCGAGTTGATCGCCTTGTTGATCGCTGGACTGCTGTCCGAGGAGGCCGGCGAGGCACCCCACCACTGGGGATACACTTCTCCGACGGCACCGGGACCGAAGTGCGCGTGTCCGGCACCGGCAAAAGTCTGGTGCAACCCGGCGGTAAATGGCCCGTTGAACCTCACCGTCGCCTTGTCCGCGATCTTTAGTTTCGCCCCGTTGGGGATCATCACGTTGATCGTGGACGGAACGGTGAGATTCGAGAGATTGTAAGTCCCCCCCGGAAAATACAGGGTTCGGGTGTCGCTCCCCGAACACGCGGCGATGGCAGCCGAGATGGCCTTGGTGTCATCGCGGTCGTCATCGGGCACAGCCCCGTAATCGACAACGCTGGTCACGATGATTCCGCCCGGGGCGGGAACCGACCTGGGAGCCGCGGCAATGCCCACGACAAGTCCCCAAACCGCCAATCCCGTCAGCAACGTCACGGATGTCAACCTGGTCATGAAACACCTCGGCAATGGTTAAATGTCGCGAGCACAAAGGCGAACCGGGGTACGCCCCACGATTCGACTGCAGGACCCTACCCGCGCAACACCGGAACCACAATTGGTTGCCCGGGCGCCCCCGCCAGGTCACACCTTTCCCTGGAAAGCAAACACCAGGAATTCGATGACAAAGGGCAGGAACAGCAGGCCAAAGACCAGCGTCACGTGCCGCACCACGCGGTCCACCAGGCCCTCGATCCATCGCGGCACCGCAAGTCCCCACAACACGAGTGCCACGCCGAACACGGCTGCGAAAGCCGACAGTTCGTAGTACACGAACTTGCCTATTCCAGCTCCACCACCGATGAGACTGACCAGCGCAAATGTGCCGCAGACCCCGAACAACAGGCCAGCCAACACGCAGGCGATCCGCCCATAGATATCCCGGGGAAGATCGAGACCCGGTTTCGTTTTCGGGACGTCGTGATCCGGCTCGTTCATCAGCAGTTCAACCATTCGACCCGGTTGTCCAGGAAAAACAACGAGGTCCGGCGAGCCGGTGCTGTCGTCTGTCAATCCCCGGTCGGAACAACCATTTTTCGATAGTACCCGCTCATACTCTTCATCGCATTTCAAACCGTCCACGACCTCGCCCGGGAAGTGGCACAACTCCACAAAATCGATCAAAATCGCCGACACCCTCAAGCAACACTTCGGCTTTCAACCCGCCGAACCGGGAGTCCGCTTCGTGACGTTGTCATTACAGTTGATCGTCACCGTGGTCATTCTGACGCTGGTCACCCTGGCCGTGGCCCAGATTGCCATCTTTGACCTGACCCGCGAAACCAAAAAGAACATTATCCTCCACAAGACCATCGGCCAATTGGGGATCTGGGCTGCGGGTTATGGGTTGTTCCTTGGCCAACTCCATTACGAGAGCTGGGGCTGGGGCCTCCTGGTGATCAGCATACTCGGGATCTGTTTCATTGGATCGCTGTTCCAAAAGGCCAACAAGAAAAAGCTGGAAGAAAAGAAGAAGGCCAGTCAACGGAAGAAGAAGAAGAAGAAGAAGAAGGACGAGAAAGAGAACGACGGCCAGAAGGCGGACGACAGTCCACCGGACGTTTCTCCCAGCACAGACGCCGACGCCTCTTTCGATGAATGGTCGGAATGACACGGTCGGCCCGGAACCACCGTGGCACCCGGCTCGATCACTTCTTTGGGACCCGGACGGTCACCACGTTCGAGACGCCCGTTCCCCGGGGTCCATCGGGCGTGTGATGCACCCCGTACACCCGGTACCGATAGGTCCTTCCGGCCACGACACTGTTGTCGGTCGCCATCATGCT